>PVBE010863062.1_pt1 | contig 74436 bp, 65 predicted proteins | sample 1631181 | NCBI WGS metagenome assembly PVBE01 (sample SAMN08397723, study PRJNA350692) | Marine metagenome, whole genome shotgun sequencing project. | isolation source: water | place: Pacific Ocean | collected 2012-04
CACGGTCCGTGTCAACGAGGGTGTACTAGGGCTCCCAGCGGGCCAGCGGGTCTTCTTCTACGGGCTGAGGTCCCGCAATGATGCCTTCCAGATCCGGGTCGATTCCGTCCGCTGCCTTCTCCCGTCCTTCGCGCTCTGCGTGTCGCGCTGCCTTGCGAGCGGCCTTTTCCTGGGCCTTTTGAAGCTTTCGGGCTTCATTGTTGCGCTTCTGCACGCTGGGGCGGGATTTGGCCATAAGACCTCCGATCGATGAACCGAAACTATCGGTTCGGCCGCCAGTGTGCCAGAACACGCTGGGGCTTTCCAGCATCCCGAGCGTGGTTTGATGCAAATGCAGCAGGCGCCCGAACGGGCTGACGGTAAGCTGCTGTCGTGCTCTTGCTGCTTGCTTGCACTGCCTCGGAGCCGGTTGATTCGACCGGGTCCTGTGAACCAATCGGCTGGGACGAGTGGGGCTATGGCTTCTTCGCAGGGTGGTGCAACGCCTGCCACGCAGAGGGGCTGTACGAGGCTCCCGTTGGTGTGCAGTTCGCCACCTTCGACGACGCGCTGGAGCATCGTGAGCGCATCCTGGCGCGGGTAGCCGAAGGCACGATGCCCCCCGGAGGGGGAGTCCCGCCGGAGGACCTGGAGCGGCTCGAACGTCTGCTGGAGTGTGGCTCTGATGGCGCCGGTGCCGAGGACTTGCCCGAAGCGCAGCCGCTGTGGACAGCGGAGCAGGCGATCGCAGCGGTGGAGCGAGCCATGCAGCAGCCACCGCCAGACCCCTGGCTGATGCGCTCGACCTACCTGGACCTGCTCGCTCAGGGTGACGCGACCTGCCCGGGTGAGGGAGATGACCTGCAGCCGCCGCAGGTGCCACTGACGGGCTGTACCTCCTCCACGGGGCTGAGCTACGCGGGGGTGTCGGTCTACGAGGAAACAGAGGTGAACGAGGACGTGGCCGACTTCGCCATGATCAACGGCGACTTCACCATTACGGACATCGATGGCAACAAGTTCCAGAACGGTGGCAACTGGATGGTGCACGCCGAGCGCGACCCCTCCTCCCAGCACATGTCTCTGGATTTGCGAGGGGCTTTTTCCTACCCAGCCGCGGAGGGATGGCTGGGCGGCGGGGGGGCCGCTCTCCTGCATGTCTTCGGCTCGGACTCGAAGCTCACGCTCGAAGGCAGCCTGCAGAGTGCCGGCGAGCTGCTCCTCATGGGCGCTGGAACGCAGAGCGGACAGTGGCTGGATCTCACGGAGTGTGGGTTGACCGGCATCGTGCAGGTTCGCAACCAGCGGTGGTACCGCTTCGAACCGGAGTGCTCTTGCGGGCCGGTGTTCTTCGATGATGAGGAGCTCGGCGAAGGATGCGTGAGCACGGATTGGCTGGCCGCGTGGAACGAGGCTCTTGCCCTCCGATGATCGTGCTGCTTCTGCTCGCGTGTACGGACGCCGGAGGGGACACCGCGGTGGCCCCTCCCCCGGAACTGCTGGATGACGCCAGGCTCATTCGCCGCCTCAGCCTGGACCTCCGTGGCGTCTATCCCTCCGTAGAGGAGCTGGATGGCGAGCCCATGGACCTGCGAGACGCCTTCTTGGAGGACCCGCGCTTGGAGGAGCGCCTGGTGGTGTTGTTGGGGGAGCGCTGGCACACCCTCGTGGACGAGTTCAACGTCGGCTTCTACGACTTCGACCTGCCGATGGACCAGGAGTACGCCTTCCAGCGCGCCGTAGGCGAGGAGCCACTGCGGCTCATGGCGCACGTCGCCGTCACCGATCAGCCCTGGAGCCAGGTGGTCACGGCGGACTACACCATGGCCAATCCGCTCCTGGCCGAGATCTGGCCGTTGGAGCACACCGGGGAGGACTGGGCACCCGCCACCTGGACCGACGGGCGGCCTCCGGTGGGTGTGCTGGCCAGCAACGGACTGTGGTGGCGCTACCCGACCTCGCTCTTCAACTTCAACCGGCAGCGGGTCGCAGCCATCTCCCGCCTTCTTCTCTGCCAGGACTACCTGCTGCGCCCGGTGAGCTTTGACGGCACGCCGAGCCTGAGCGACAGCGAGGGCACGGAGGAGGCTCTTCGGGAAGAGCCCTACTGCCAGGGCTGCCACGTCAGCATCGAGCCCATCGCGGCCTCGCTCTTCGGCTTCAGTTGGACGGACGCCTACTCCAGCCTGGAGGTCAGCGTCTACCACCCCGAGCGTGAGCTCACGGGAGAGACCGTCCTTGGCGTCGCACCGGCCTTCTATGGGATTCCCATCAGCGGGCTCGAGGAGTTGGGCCCTGCCGTAGCCGCGGACCCACGCTTCGCCAGCTGTGCGGTGGAGACCATGTCGGAGTTGCTGTTGCGAAAGGAGGTCGATGAGCCGCCCTGGCGCCAGGACTTCGTGGACTCGGGGCTGTCGATGAAGGCTCTTCTTCGCGCCATCACCGGCAGCGAAGACTACGCCCTGGACGAGCCGCGCCTGATGACGGCGGACCTGTTGGCGTCGGCGGTCGAGGACCTCACCGGCTTCCGTTGGACCTGGCAGGGCTTCGATCAGCTGCGGAACGACAAGTTCGGCTACCGTCTGCTCGCGGGAGGGGTGGATGGACGAGCCACCCTCAGGGCGCAGGCCCTCCCTGGCCTCACCTGGGCTCTGGTGGTCAAGCGCCTGGCGGAGGGAGGGGCCCGGCAGACCTCGGGAGATCGAGAGGAACTGTCGGAGCTGGCTCTCCGCGTGACCGCGCAAGAGCCTCCAGCGGAGCTCTACGCGCTCTATGACGAGCTGCTCGCCAGCAGCGGGGCCGAAGCGGCCTGGCAGGCTGCGGTCGCGGCCTTGCTGCGCGATCCCGAGGCGCTGTTTCTCTGATGGCCCTGACCCGACGACAGCTGCTCGCGGCTCTCCCAGCAGGCCTGCTCGTGCCTCGTGCGCTCGCCGAGACGAGCGCTCGCCGCTTCCTCTTTGTGCATGCCGACGGTGGCTGGGATCCCACCTACGTCTTCGCGCCCGTGTTCGACAACCCCCAGGTGGACATGCCGCCGAACTCGACGGCGGCGGAGGCACACGGCATTCCCTTCGTCGACGCGGCCTCCCGCCCCTCCGTCCGCCTCTTCTTCGAGCAGAATGCATCGCGCACCTGCATCCTCAATGGGGTCGAGGTGCGCTCCGTGGCCCACGAGCGTTGCCGTCGCATCCTGCTGACGGGAGGTCCAGGGGAAGGGGACGACTGGGGGAGCATCCTGGCGAGTCATGGGGACGGGGGCTTGCTGTTGCCCTACGCGGTGGCCTCGGGCTACGCCTTCACCCAGGACCATGCGGACCGCGTGGTGCGCATCGGCAGTTCCTCGCAGCTTCCCAACCTGCTCGGGAACAACGCGCTGACGATGTCGGACATGTGGGCTCCTCCGCTGGATGAGGAGGACGCCGTCGACGCCTATGTCCGAGCTCGCGCTGGAGCGATGGAGGGAGACTTCGCACGCCGCTACGCCCGGGCGCTGGACGATGTGGCCGGGGTCCAGCAGCTTGCGGGCGATCTCAGCTTCGGGTCTGGCGTGGATTTCCTGGACCAGGTCACGACGGTGCTGGACTGCCTTGGCAACGGCATCAGCCGGTGCGCCATGCTCCGGCACGACGGCCTGTGGGGGAACCGGTGGGACACCCACGCCGGCAACTCCATGCAGGACCAGCACTTCGAGTTGCTCTTCGGCGATCTGCGCGGACTCATGGACGGTATCGACGAGCGCGGACTCCAGGACGAGGTCACGGTGGTCGTGGTCTCGGAGATGGGTCGGCACCCGAAGCTCAACGAGATGGGTGGAAAACACCACTGGACCACCACGAGCGCGATGTTCATCGGGGCTGGGGTGCTCGGAAACCAGGTCGTCGGACACTACGACGAGAACATGGCGGGCCAGTACCTCGCAGGCCATCTGGGCGCGACGGTGCTGGCTCTGGGTGACGTCGATCCGGGTCCCTACACGAAGCTGGAGCCGATCGACGAGGTCCTGCTCTAGGTCGGTGTGCTCGGCGAGCGCGACCCTTCGCTCAGGCCGCCATGGCGAGCAGTCCCAGCTTGGCCAGCCGAAGCTCCAGGGGTCGCAGCTGTTCGCGCTGCAGTCCAGCTCCGGCGGCGACGGTGGCGGGGCTCACGCCCTGGAGGAGCGCGACCGCGAGGTGCGTCACAGGGCCGATGATCACCCGGCCCTTCACGCTGGCGTACAGACGGCCGTTGTCGCTGTCGACGATGAGGTCCAAGCCGGGCCGTCGGCGAAGTTCCGGGGGCAGCACAAAGGCGGGATTGGGGTCGATGGCGAGAGCCTTGATCAAGGAGGAGTAGCGGCAGTGGGTCAGCTCGGCTCGGTCGACCCAGGGGAGGCTCTCGGCGAACCTGGAAAAGGCCTCTTCGAGGCACAGGCCAGCCCGCTGCCCTGGGAACTCCACCCACAACCGGTAGGCGGGGTGCCGACAGAATGCCTCGAGGAGTCCCTGGCCATCGAGATCGTCGGGATGCCGATCGGCCCAGCCGGAGAAGACCGGTGCGAAGCGCTCGCGCAGAGGCGCCAGCCCCAGCGATCGCCGCTTCCCCACCCGTTCGGATACCTCGCGGCCCAGTTCGATGAACTCGGGGCTGCTCGGCATCACCCCGTGCAGGCGAAGCTCCAGCTCCCGCTCGTAGGTGTCTACGACATGATCAGGCTGCATAGGCCAACTCCAGTGCCGTGAGGCTCTGCTTGCTGGGGGCGTCCAGGATCCCGACTCCCTCGATGACCGGATCCTCGAAGGTGACCAGGTTCAGGTTGGGACACAGGCGCTGTAGAGCCTGAAGCAGCATCAGCTGCTCGTCGATCAACCGGCCATCGTGGGTGTCGTAGAAGGCGTCACCACGAATGTTGACTCCGCTCAGGTGGACCTCGAAGCAGTGTTCCAGAGGGAGACGCTCCAGTCCTTCCAGAAGGGCCGGGCCCCGGTGACCCTGACGCCATCGCCAGCTGAGCAGGTGACCGGTGTCGAGGGTGCAGGCGGCGCCGCTCTGTTCCACGACCTCGCGGAAGAAGTCGTAGGCATCCCAGTCGCCCTTGCACACGCTCCAGCCTTCGGAGAAGCCGGGGAATTCCACCAGCAGCGGAGCCTCGAGCTCCTCGACGCATTCCAGGCAGTTGCGCACGCACACGGCCAGCCCGTCATCGGTCAGCAGCGGAGGGAGGGGGTAGGGCAGCGGTCGCCCGCGGAGCGACCAGAAGCCCAGGTCTTCGTTCACCCAGCGCAGCTGGTAGCGCCGGATGAGCGCGTTGGTGAAGGGCAGGAGCTCCTCACGGCGGTGCTGGGACGAAGCGGCCAGGTTCAGGGCGGTGTGATGCAGGCCTCGGGCAAGGCGGGGATCGATCACCGAGAACAGGTCATCCCATGCATCGAAGTAGTCCTCGGGGCGCAGGCGGGCTCGGGGCCGGAGCCCAGGGTGTCGAGGTCGTCATCGGCCAGTTCGACAAGGTCGTGGAGACGCTGTGCCTGGTCGATGAAGCGCTGCTTCCTCTCGTCGTCGTCCGGGCAGGGGCCGTAGCAGATGCCGGGCATCATGTCCGAGGTGATGACCATCTCGCTGACCTCGAAGATCTCCAGGTCGGCAAGAGCATCCAGGTCGGCGTCCATCTGGGCCTGGGCGTGGATGTAGCCCATCTGGGGCGTGCGAAAGAGGTTCGAGCGGTCCAGTTCGCCCTGGTTCTGCTGCGCCTGCTCGTCGACAGGAATTTCCTGCTCGTCGTTGAAGGAGATGTTGTCCTCGCCTTCAATCGCGCTGCCGGCGGTGGCGCAAGCAGTGGCCGCCGCCAGGGCGGCCAACAGGAGGAGTAGGCTGGTATTTCTCATTGCGGGCTCCTTGCCATGGTGTGAAGACAAGGTAGGACCGCCCAGTGTGTCGGTCTATTGAAATGATCCGAACTCTATCGTTCGTCCAGACCGAACAACAGCAGGGTGATTAGGTGCAGGAGAAGGTGGATATGAACTATGTCGCGGTCCACTGCCGAGCCTGCAACGTTCGGCTGTCTGAAGCACTCCTGGTCCTTGAGCAGGAGGCTTGGGAGCAGTGGACCATGAGCATCCTCGAGGGCAGACCCTACGCTGACTACTGCGCTGTTCCTCTGGTTCCCTTTGGCGCCGTGGTGCGATTCAAGTCGCCAACTCCACTGAAGTGGGGTGAGAATGCGCTCTTGGAGGAGGGTGCATTCGGTGGTGTGAAACGTAAGAACTCCCTGTTCTTTGCTCCGTATGGCCTCTCACTACAGCTCGGACAGTTCGTGACGGAGTGTTGTGGGCCCTCGGCGTATGGGCCCGACGTATCCGAGAATCTGTTCTGCAGGTGCGGGGCGGCGATTGGCTGGCTCGAGGAAACCTGCTTTCGGCACGTCAACTTCACCCGGGTGCTCGCCCGGCACGTGAAACTCAAGGAGGAAGAATACCGGTGGCCTCCAGTTCTCTCAGATGCAGACTTCGACGAAGAGCTCCTCCAGATCGTCTCCTCGTCCGTCGTCTCAGGAGCCCAGGGAGTCTGGCGATTTTGGAACATCCTGCAGAACCTCAACACAGGCACCGCTGCTCAGAGCTGGCCTTACTTCTGGACCAGCGTAGATTCTGACCAGCCTGGTAGGACGGTTCGCATCTTTGAGGGCAGATTGCCAGACGACATGAAGACGACGATCACTGCCCCGCTGGTGCGAACCATCGAGATCAGCGCCTTCGCGCAGCATGTGAGACTAGCAGCCTCTCTGGCCCTGCGCAGCGCCTGAGAACGGCTAGCTGCAGCCCGCGTCGATGACGACGTGTACCGGCGGCGTCAGCGCGTCCGCCACCCTTGCCAAGGCGAGTCCCTGTCTACTTGGCAGAAAGGGCAAAGGCCCCGCACAGCAGCTGCTCGGCCAGGCGAGCGACGTGGGCCATCCCCTCCACACCGGCGTCGGTCTCGACCTCCGGGTTGAAGTTGGTGGTGCCGTTGATGTCGTAGGTGTAGCGGTGTCCATCGGGTCCCACCACGAACTCGATTCCGGCGATGTCGATGTTGTTGGCCCTCATCAGGGCGATGTAGCGCTGCACCAGCTCATCGTCGGGGGCGAAGTCATCGGCGAGCTTGAACTTGCCGCTCGCGCTCGTCGGGCAGAAGGCGTCACCGGCCGAGCACTCCACGGCGGGGCAGAGCTCGAAGCCATCGTCGGTGCTGGAGTGCATCGCGTAGACGAACTCGCCGTCCACGATCTCGACCCGAGTGATGTGGTTGCCGACCGGCTGGATGTACTGCTGAAGCAGCGTGACGCCCCCCGGGTCCTCGATGAAGTCCGGGCCGTCCACGTAGGCGTCGAAGGCCTCCAGGTCGCGGAAGAGCTTGACCCCCAGGCCCTTCCCACCCTGGTTGTGCTTGGTGATGAAGGGAAGCTCCATGCGTCGAGCGGCGGTCTTGAGCTTCTCGCGACCCACCACCGCGATGGTTCGAGGGGTGCGGATGCCGAAGGCCCGGAGGGCGAGGTCCTGACGCACCTTGCTCAGCTCCAGCTCGAAGGCCTGCGAACCGTTGATGACGCGGCGGCCATGGGCCTCCAGCCACAGGAGCAGGTCGCGCACGTGCTGCACTCCGCCCTGGTGCCCTCGGGTGTGGCTGCTTGGGCTCATTCGGTTGAGGTAGACGCCCTGCGCTGGGGCTCTCGACAGGTCCACCTCGCCGCCGTCCATGAAGTGGAGCTCGTAGGGAACACCACGGTCCCGCAGAGCGGTCTCCAGGGGCGGGAGCCACGCGTCGTTCTCGAAGAGGATGTGGAGTCGGGTCATCGGAGTTTCCTTCCAAACACGAAAAAACCCGCCGGGCTGGGCCGGGCGGGCTGGTTGACCTCAGGTCTGAGGTAGGTCTACAGCAACGCGTCCGGCGGATCTCCACCCTGGCAACAGAGGCAACAGAGGCAGGACTGACGGAAGTGCATTTCCCCAGGGATAGCTGAGGTCTCGGAGAGGCGCAAGGCCTGAGTCCTCCGTGAGGTGCTGATGGGCTGGTCCCGGTTCACGCGCGCAGATCCGCAGCGAGCAGCCGGTGGAAGTGATGGATGCCGGTCTCCAGGCGCGGCGCGTAGCGACCGCTGGTGTACCCCGGGGAGCGCAGGCCGCGCTGGACCCGCTCGCTGATGGCCACGTCCTCCTCCTGGGTCACCGCGGTCTGCGCCACGCTCGCCTCGATGAACCCCGGGTCGCAGTCCGGGTCGAACCACCACGCGAAGAGCACCTCGCAGCGCTCGGGTCCGAGGGGGCGGACGACGTTGATGTCCAGGACGGGGCCGTAGCGGTTGAGCATGAAGTTCGGGTAGACCCAGCCGTAGGTCGCCTCGGCCCCGATTCTGCGGCTCGCGCCGCTGGAGCGCTGCACGTTGAAGCGCTCGAAGATCTCGGTCCGGTAGGACCCCATGTCCAGCTGGGCCTCCAGCGAGGGGTGCATGTGGGGGATGTGGTAGCCGCCGTCCAGGTAGTTGTCGCAGAAGGCCTTCCAGTTGCAGCCCACCTGCCAGGTGCGGGCTCCGTGGTAGCGCAGCCGCCCCCAGCCGCTCGCCTCCAGCATCTCGTGCAGCGGGGCGACCTGCGGTCCAAGGGCCTCGGCGTCGAGATCTGCGTTGACGAAGACCCAGGGGCCCCACTCTTCGACCTGCAGGGGGAGCAGCCCGGAGGCCGCCGCGTCGAAGTCACGGATGCCCGCGAGTCCCTGAGCCTGCGCCAGCCGGCCATCGAGTCGGTAGCGCCAGCCGTGGTAGGGGCAGACCAGCGCCTCTGCGCAGCCTGCTCCCGACGCCACGAGGGCGGCCTTGTGGCGGCAGACGTTGTGAAAGGCCCGCAACACGCCGTCCTTGCCTCGGGTGACGACGACGGGCTGATCGGCGATCTCCACCGCCACGAAGTTCCCGGCGTCTCTCACCTGGTGGGAGAGGGCTGCCAGCTGCCAGCTACGGCCCCACACCGCTCGGCTCTCGAGGCGGTGGATGGCCTCGGTGGTGTACCACTCCGAAGGGGGCGTCCAGGCTCGCTCGATGGGGACCTCGGCGTCGAAGGCGTCCAGGGTGGAGCGCAGCTGGGCGGTGTCGAGATCGGACATGGCCCGTGCCATATCGCGCTTCGGACTAGGGGTGAAGACCGATCAGAAGGTAGGCCTGCCCGACGCCCATCTGGCCAGGCGCGTCCGGGTCGAGACCGCCGCGTTCGGTGCCGATGAACAGGTCGTCGTGGCCATCGCCATCGACGTCGCCGGGGCTGGTCACACGGATGCCAGCGTGCTCGTTCAGCTGCGTTCCGGTGAGGTGTACCGAAGCCTGGGTGACATCGTGGACGCCCGGCTGCAGGTCGGTGCCCCAGTACAGGTAGACGTCGCCGGGGCTGTCCATGCCTTCGGGCACGACGGGGTCAGCTTCCGGCTTCCAGAGCGTGGGTGGCGCCAGGCCCGGGGCGCCCAGGACCAGCTCGGGCCGACCGTCGCCATCCAGGTCCATGTCGCCCTCGATGCTGGAGCCGAGCAGGTGCTTCTCCTGGAAGGACGTGAAGCGCAGGTCGGCGTCCACGTCGCTGAGCTCTCCACCGGCCATCGTGCTTCCCAGGAAGATGTAGGCCTCTCCGGTCAGGAAGCCGCCCTGGCCCGCCTGGTTGGCGCCGATGGCCAGGTCATCCAGACCATCGCCGTCCACATCCCCGGCCGGCCCGGTGTCGTAGCCGAACTGCCCCCCCGCGTAGCTGCCCACGAGCACCGCGTCCGCGTCCGCCAGCTCACCCACCAGGTCCGGGTCCACGTTGGTGCCCAGGAGGAGGTAGACCCTGCCGCCTTCTTCGGCGAACTCGACGCCCTGCAGGCTGGCGGAGACCACGAAGTCGTCGAGGCCGTCGCCGTCCACGTCACCCGCGGAGCCCGTCTTGAAGCCCGCGTGGTCGTCATCTGTCTCCCCCGTCCACAGGGGTGTGTGCTCCGAGAGCTCGATGAGCTGCTCGTTGCCCCCCAGCGAGCTGCCCAGCACGAGCCAGGCCCTTCCCGGACCGGGGTCGTCGGGGTCGCCGCAGCAGGCCCCCATGATCAGGTCGGAGAGGCCGTCGCCGTCGACATCCCCCGCCAGGGCGAGGCCGTGCCCCAGGCGGTCATGGTCCTGCGTGCCTCCCAGGATCCGGTCCGCGTCCCCCAGTCGGTTGGACCCGGTGACGTCGGACTGCACGATGTAGACCCTGCCCTGGTCGCTGCCCCTGTGGTCGGCGTGGTAGCCGGCGATGGCGAGCTCGGGCGTGCCATCCCCGTCGATGTCCCCTGCGGCGACCGCGGAGTGTCCCGCCAGATCGTTCTCGCCTTCGCCATGCCAGGTCGCGGTGGCCTTGGAGGTGTCGAAGCTCCCGGAGTCGGGGAGCGACGAGGCCAACACCAGGATCGTCGCTCCTGCCCAGGGCTCGCCGTTCAGCCCGTCGCTCCGGTCTGCGCCCAGGAGCAGGTCTGCTCGACCGTCGCCGTCCACGTCGCCCGCGCCGGCGACGTGTCGACCCATGCGTGCGCCTCTGGCGCCCCCGCAGAGGACGATGGTCGAGTCGGCCAGGCTCATCAGCGGAGGCGTCGAATCCGTGGGGGGCGTCCCCTCGACGGCTTCGCAGCCGCCAGAGTCCAGGCCCGTGTCGTCAAGCGGGTAGCAGATTCCGTCCGGACCGAGCACGTAGCCGTCCATGCACGAACCGCCGTTGCAGGCCAGCGAGGAGAGAAGGAGGAGCATCGCCTTCAATATATAGCGCCGAGAGGGCTGTGTAGACTGGGGGGGTGAGGTCGTGGATCTTCCTGCTCGCGGCACTGGGTTGCACGCGCTCATCCGACACCGAGGACACCGACACAGACGTCGTGGAGCCCGTCGTTCGCCTGGTGGAGGGCACCCCGGTGGTCTGTTCGAGCCCCAGCGCTCCGGGCGATCTCCAGGTCGCGGACCTGGGTCCCGACTGGGCGGCTCAGGGCTTCGGTGAGGAGAGCGGCGATCCGCTTGCCGCAGCCGGCATGACCATCATCGACCTCACCGGCGACGGGCTCCTGGACATCTACCTGCCGCAGATCGGGATGGACCAGATCTATGTCGGCCAGCCGGACGGAAGCCTCGTCGACGAGAGCTCGTCGCGCCTGCCCTCACTGCTGTCCTCGCCATCCAACACCGGCACGGCCGCCGATGTGGACGGTGACGGGGACCAGGATCTCTTCGTGGCCCGGAAGGGTGGCGACCACGTGCTGCTCGTGAACGACGGAAGCGGTGTGTTCACGGACGGCACCGAGGCCGCCGGGTTGGACCGCCAGGGGTGGCCCGTGGCGGGGGGCAGCTTCGGCGACATGGACGGCGACGGGGACCTGGATCTCTTCAGCATCACCTTTCGGACCTGCGACTCCAGCCTCGCGGAGATTCCGGAGAACCCCTACACCGATGGAACGCAGGCTCTGTGGGAGAACCAGGGGGATGGCACCTTCGTCGATGTGAGCGAGCGCATGCCGGACCACCCCGGGGGCATCGCGTGGTTCCGCGCTGCGGTGTGGGTGGACATCGACGAGGACGGGGATCAGGATCTCTTTGTCTTGTCCGACCGCTCCACGACCTCCGACTGCATGGTCAACAACATGCTCTTCGTGAACGAGGACGGCCACTTTGTCGACGCCTCCCAGGAGACCGGGCTGGGCATCCGCATGGAGGGCATGGGCCTGGGCATGGGCGACGTCAACGGGGACGGTGTCGCAGACTTTGCGATGTCGGACATGCAGCGCCTCTGGCTTGTGGTGAGCGATGGCGTCGGCGCCTGGTACGACGTCACGGCGACGAGCGGTCTCACCCTGGTCTCCTCGGAGCGCGACCGGTGGAGCGGCTGGGGGACGGAGCTCGTCGATCTGGACAACGACGGGGACCTGGACCTGCACATGGGTTTCGGGGGGCTCCCCGACGCGCCCGGGGGTGACATGAACCCCTGGGAGCAGCCCGATGCGCTCTATCTGCAGGAGGGAGGTCAGTTCACCGAGGTGTCTTCAGAGTGGGGGGTGGACCTGACGGGCAGCACCCGCGCGGTCATCCCCTTCGACCTGGATGACGACGGCTGGTTGGACCTGGGGGTGCGCGAGATCGCAGGGCCGGCCGTGGTGCTTCGTTCGCACTGCGCTTCCGCGAGCTGGCTGCAGCTCCGGCTTCAGGACGTCGGTGCGAACCGCTACGGCATCGGCGCGCAGGTCACGGTCCGGTCCGAGGGTCAGGAGCAGACCCGCTGGCTCATGGCCGGGGGAACCGGACTGCAGAGCAGCAGCGAGCCGGTGGCCTACTTCGGTCTGGGGAGTGCCCAGAGCGTCGAACTCGAGGTGCTCTGGCCGGACGGTCAGGTGTCCACCTTCACCGATGTGGCGGTCGATCAGGCCGCTCGGGTGATTCGGGAATGAGGCCTACGCTGAAGAAGGCCCTCAAGGGGCTCGGGATCGCCTTCGGTGCCCTCCTTGCGGTGGAGGTCCTCTTTCGGGTGTACCTGCTCATCCACGGCTCTCTGGGAGAGCGCATCGCCGTCTACCGGGAGTTCAACGCCCCCGAGCTGGATCCCGAGGTTCTCGTCGAGCCTCACCCCTACTGGGTCTACAACGCGAGCACCTCGCTGGATGGGGTGAACCGCTACGGCTTCACCTTTGACGATCTGCCGCTCGAGAAGCCTCCAGGTACCCTGCGCATCGCCTGCATCGGCGGCAGCACCACGGCGGGCCCGGAGGCCTGGCCGTACCACCTGGAGCAGGTGCTCAGCGAAGAGGGGCAGAAGGTGGAGGTCCTCAACTTCGGCACCCCCGGTTGGACCACGGCCGAGAGCCTCGTCGCCTTTGCGCTGATGGGCCAGCACTTCGAGCCGGACATCGTCATCGTGCACCACGCCAACAACGATCTCGCCCCGATGATGGGGGTCGACTTCCGACCGGACTACGCGCACTACCGCAAGCCGCTCAGCGTGAGCTCGGACGAGCTCGGTCGCCTGCGGGTGAAGACCGACCTGGCCTGGGCCATCGATCACACCCTCACGCGCTTCAGCTCCGTCTATGTGTACGCACAGCTCTGGATCCTGGGTGAGCAGGCTCGGAAGTACTCGCTCCACAACCTGACCGAGCAGGACATGGAGATCGGAGCGCAGGAGGACCCTCGAGCCTTCCACTCGAACCTGCGCAGCATCGCTGTCCTGGCCGAGGAGGGGGGTAGTGAGTTCGTGCTGACGACGATGCCGCACCGGCAGACCAACACGGAACTGTGGAGTGGAAAGCTCGACATGCAGAACGACCGCCTGGTGAAGCTGGCCAACGCCGAGCGGTGGACGCTCATCCGGCTGCACGATGAAGCGTGGGAAGAGGACTGGTTCCTGGACCCGGTCCACCTGACCCAGGAAGGCGAGCGCTACAAGGCGGAGCAGGTCGCAGCGGGCCTCCCCCGGTGATGTGATGGCGGCGTCCACAGCCAGGTGGGTCATCCGTGGGGCCGCGGTGTGCATCGTGCTGGGCTCTCTCGTCGCGGGAGCCCTCGTCCTCGATCGCCGCGGACCGCGCAGCGAGGAGGTGACGGGGCGGTGGGACCTGTTGAACGACCAGGCCTGGCTCCTGCCGAACCTGGACCGTGCCCTTGTGGTCGTGCCGGACCGCCCCCATCGGCGAGAGGAGGTGGACGCCCTCCTCGACGAAGGCCGCGTCCTGGAGATGCCCGACCAGCACGGAGCATCCAAGGTCAAGCTCGAACACTCCGTCGAGCTGGAGCGCATTCGCTCCTACACGCTGACGACGAACTCCTGGCGCCTGCGGGGTGGGCCGCTGCGTGAGGAGAAGGTGGGGCCGCGCATCGCGGTTCTGGGTGATTCGGTGGCGATGGGCCACGGCGTCGACGACGAGGACGCCTGGCCGCTCTTGATGGAGCAGATCCTGGCGCAGGAGGTCGCGGGGGTTGAGGTGCTGAACGCTGGCTGCCCTGCGACCTCGTTGCAGCTGATGGTGACCTGGTGCAAGAACGTGGGCACCCAGCTTGACCTCGATCTGCTGATCTGGGCGAGTCGAGGTGTCGACAACGGCATGGATCCGGAGGGTGCCTCCATCTCCAAGCCGGTGCCCTCCGGCATCTTCAGGCAGCAGGTCCAGGACTGTCAGCGCAGCCTCGATGTGCCGGTGGTGGTCGTCTTGAATCCCACCTCGGCCTTTGATCTCCGTAGCCGGGGCGTGGTCGACACGCAGTCCGCGGAGCTCGCACGCCACCTTGACCCGATCGCCGTGTTGGACCTCAATCCAGCCTTCCGAGCGGAGGCGATGGGGAGGGGAGAGACCCTGGTGGTCGATGGCTCGGGGCTGGAGATCGTCGATCAGGAGACCGGCCACGTGTGGCTGAAGACGCAGCGGGACGGCCATGAGCTGCCGCTGGATGTCTATGCCTTGTTCGAGGAGGAGGAGGAAGTCAGCGAGGCGCTCTTCTTCGATGGGGCACATCCCACCGTCGAGGGGAACGCGCTCTACGCGAGGCTCGTAGCGGACTTCGTCGCACCCATGCTCTGAGCGGGAGGCGGCCGAGTTTGCACGCCCCAGCTTCTGTGGACCCATTGCATGGGAACCGCAAAGCGTGGCATCCTTCGCGTCTCAGGAGGAGTCCCCACATGCGCCACGTTCTGGTCTTCATCATGGCCTTGCTTTTCGCGGGTTGCGGCGAGAAGGAGTGCGATGAGTGTTTCGCTGCCGCGGCGGACGGCAACTGCTACCCCATCCCCGATTGTGGTGACACCCAGGTCGAGGCGGACACGGACACGGACAGCGATTCGGACAGCGACAGCGATTCGGACAGCGACAGCGATTCGGACAGCGACAGCGATTCGGACAGCGACTCCGACAGCGACAGCGACAGCGACAGCGACAGCGACTCCGACAGCGACTCCGACAGCGACTCCGACAGCGATTCGGACTCCGACAGCGACAGCGACAGCGACAGCGACAGCGACAGCGACAGCGATTCGGACAGCGATGCGGACACGGACTCCGACACGGACACGGACCCCAACGGCTGCGACTCCACCTCGACGGGCATCTGCGGCACGCTGAGCGGAAGCGTGCCCAGTGGTGCCTTCTCCGTGGGCCTTTGGACGCCCGGCACCGAGAACACCGACCCGCCCTATGCGGGGATCGACTACTCCGCGAACCAGGCTTCCTTCCCAGAGGCCTACGGTGTGCATGGCGATGACGTCGATGACGGTAGCGGCAGCTTCAGCGCCGGTTCCTACAACGTCTATGTGCTCATCGACACCGACAACGACGGTATTCCCGAAGGCCCGACGGACAGCTCTGCGACCGCCTATGGGTCCAACCCCGTCACGGTGAGCAGCGGCAGCGCGACGACGGGAATCGACTTCAGCCTCTAGTCGTCCGCCTCGACGCAGTCCGTCCCCGGGGGAGATCTGCTCTCCCGGGAGGTCCAAGGAAATCAAAGGCATGCCCTATTCTGTGGGCATGCTTCTTCTGCTCCTTGCCTGCCGTGATGCCGACAAGACCCCGATCGACAGCTCGATGGACTCAGAGGTCCCGGTCGTGGACGCCGATGATGACGGCTACCCCGACACCGAGGACTGTGACGACTCGGACCCGGAGGTAAACCCCGGCGCCGAGGAGCTCTGCGAGCCCGCGGGGCGGGACGAGGACTGCGACGGGCTGATCGACGACGAAGACAGCGATCCCATCGGACAGGCGGAGTGGTACCGCGACGAGGACGGGGATGGTCTGGGGGATCCCGAGATCCTCGTCTCCGCCTGCGAAGCTCCCGAGGGCTTCGTGGACAACGCCGATGATTGCGATGACACCCGCTACCTGGGCGACGAGGATCTGGATTGGTGAGGACGACTGTTCGGACGACGACATCGACGGCGACGGGCTGCGCAACGAGTGGGACGCGGGGGGACTGGGATGTCTCCGTCGACGTGGGTCCCACGCTCGGTTTCGGAACGGATGGGCAGCCCCGCGGTCTACGAGTTCGCCGACGCCGGCCGGGTGACCTTCTGCGACGGCACCTTCTACGTCAACCTGGAGGCGGCTGCGGACCTGAGCTTCCTCAGCTTCAACGGGGATCCCAGCACGACCATCCTGGACGGCGCGTCCTCGGGCTCCATCCTCCTGGTCGACACGGATGCCCTCTCCATCAACGTCTACGACCTCACCCTCCAGAACGGCTACGGCTCCGGTCTGGTCGCCAACTACTACGACTACGACGAGACCGGGGGCGCCATCAGCTGCGAGGCCAGCTCCGAGATCAACCTGGACAACGTGCACGGGAAGCTCCTCGACCTCGGACGGCTTTGTCACGAACGCCAACGGGGGGGACGAGGGTGCGGTGCTGCTCTTTGGTGAGTACGCGAGCTTCAGCAGCGACACCTGTGACTTCGGTACCGCCTCCGGGGGAGACGACAACGAGTCGGCGGACCTGAGCTACTGGGACTCGACCACGGGCGTCAGCAGCACCTACATGGTGGGTGACGATGCATCCTTCAGCTGCGACGCGTCGGCCTGCGGGACCGCCGCCAGCGCAACACTGGGTGACAGCTCGGACAGCGTGAGCTTCGAGTACGAGAGCCTCATGATCGGTTCCCCGCTTCTACATGACGGTGGATTACACGGAGTTCTAGCCAGGAGAGCGGCGGGTGGACATCCAGCGTGTCTTGAGCATTTGCCTGTGGATCGCTCTCGTGGGCGTGTCCCTGGCGATGGCGATCGCGCTGGTCGCCCTGGCGCTGCGGCGGCTGTCCGGGGTGGAGTCGCGCCCCACGGCGCCCACGAAGCGCCTGAAGACGCCCCTCACGGAGCGCACGAAGCGCCTGAAGACCCTGCTGATGCACGAGGACTGGGGCGTGGTCCAGCAAGGCATGCACCTGGCCGAGGGCCTGGCGGACGAGCCCGACGTCCAGGCTCTGTTGGCCGAGCTGTCGGGGTGGGCGACCTGGGGGCTCACGGACGACTGGGGGGAGGACCTGCTCGTCGGCACCCCGGGACTCGAACCCAGCTGGGGCGAGGTGCCCCATCGGGAGGGGCTCGCGCTGTGGTGGTCCACCTTCAGCGGCGCCCTGCAGGCGGAGCTGAAGCGAACGGGCTCGACCGGGCTCGGGCTCAGCCACTGGTCTTCCCTGGTCGACGTGGGGGCTCTCTCCAGACTGCAGGGACTGAGCTGGTTCGTCCTGGACTCCTGTGCCTCCCTGACGGATTTGTCCGGTCTGTCCGGTCTGAGTGCACTGAAGCGTCTGTGGGTCTTCGAGGCCCTCTCCCTCACGACGGCGGACGCGGTGTGGGGTCTGAGTGGACTGGAGTGGCTCTGGATCTCACGTGCCAGCTCGCTGACGAACGTGGATGGACTGCCCCGTCTCGGAGAGCTGATCGTTCTGGACCTTGAGCATTGCTCCTCCCTGACCTCCCTGGACGTGTCCGGGCTGGAGAAGCTGACCGGGCTCAAGCTGCTCGGTTGCGAGTCCCTGATGACCGTGCGGGCTCTGTCGGGGGTGGGGCTGGAAGAACTCGATCTCGGTCGCTGCACCTCTCTGAAGACCGTGGACGGTCTGGGGGGACTGTCGAGCTTGAAGAAACTCACACTCGACTACAGCGCCTTCCGGACGCATCTTGACGTGCTCCGTGGTCTTTCGGGTCTGGAGCGCCTCGTACTGCACCAGTGCTCCTCGCTGACCACGGTGGACGACCGCTCGGGCCTGAAGGCGATGACGGGATTGAAGGTCCTCTTGCTCTTTGACTGCGGGAACCTGACGAACCTGGACGGCCTGTGCGCTCTGACTGCGCTGAGCGTGTTGGTGCTCAGGTCCTGCGGGTCCCTGACCGGGTTGTCGGGCCTGGAGGCCTTGACGCAGCTGCAATCCCTCATCCTCCACCATGGCCGAATGACGACGGTGGACCTCTCGGGTCTGTCGAACCTTCGTCGGCTCGATCTTGTTGGGTGGCGCAGCCTGGAGAGGGTGGAGGGACTGTCCGGACTGAGGGATCTGAGAACGCTCGACCTTGGTGGGTGTGTGCGCCTGGCGAACATCGACGAGCTCTTCGGCCTGACGACGCTGCAGACGATCGACCTGCGTGACTGCGACGCGATCCCGCCACGAGCCATCGCCAAGCTCCGCCGGGCCCTGCCGGACTGCAGCATCGAGTCCGGCGGCTATGGATAGGCAGCCCACCGAGCGCGGGACCCACCTGAAGACCCTGCTGATGCACCAGGACTGGGGCGTGGTCCAGCAAGGCATGCACCTGGCCGAGGGCCTGGCGGACGAGCCCGATGTCTGACGAACGTGGACGGCCTGGCGAGCCTGACGGAACTGAGGCGGCTCCACCAGAGCACCGTCCCTTCTCCTCGAGGCTCTCCGAAGGCCACCGAGGTACCCTTCTCCGATGCTGATCGCCTTGTTGGCTTGCACTGAGCCGCTCCCGCCCGAGACGCCGTCAATCCTTCTTGGACCCACGGATCCGACCACGGCCGAGGACCTCATCGCGACCGTGATCGATCCAGTGACCGACCCCAACGGGGACGACGTGACCCTGGTGTGGCGCTGGTTCCGGGACCAGATCGAGGTGCCGGAAGCGAACTCCAAGGTCCTGCCGGCTGACCTCACGGCCCGAGGCGAGTCCTGGATGGTCCGGGTTTACGCCAGCGACGGCGACCTGGACAGCGACTCGGCCACGGCGTCGGTCACGGTGGTGAATACCGTGCCGGCGGTGAGCCTCGAGCTGCCCTCGGAAGCCTTCAGCTCGGAGGACCTCGTGGCGGTCGCCACTGTCGAAGACCCCGACAACGACGACCTCGATCTGAGCTGGGAGTGGACCGTCGACAGCGCTCCCAGCAGTGTGATCGGCGCCTCGGTCGACGCCGACCAGACCCAGCGTGGAGAGGTCTGGACCGTCAGCCTGACCGCCAGCGATGGCGAGGCCGACGACACGGCCACGGCCACGGTCAGCGTGGTCAACGCACCGCCTGAGGTCACCGAGCTGACCTTGTCCCCCGAGGAGCCGCGCACCGGGGACGGCCTGGAGGCCACCCTCGCCACGATCGACGCCGACGGCGACCCCGTGACCGTGACCTGGTCGTGGACCCTCGACGGCGTGGTCCTCGAGGACGAAGAGGGCGACACTCTGGAGGGCGACTACACCAAGGGCCAGGCCGTCGCGGTGCACGCCCTCCCCACCGACGGCGAGGACGAGGGTGACCTCGCCACCGCCGAGGTGGTGATCGCCAACACGCCGCCTACGGTCGCGGCGGCCAACCTCGATCCGAACGATGTGTACGAGACGAGCACGGTGTCCTGCGTGGGCGTGAGCTGGAGCGACCCCGACAACGACCCGGAAGGCTACACCGTGGTCTGGCGCGTCAACAACACCCAGATCACCACCGCGGAGACCATCGACGGTGCCTCCTTCGACAAAGAAGATGAGCTGACCTGCGAGCTCACCCCGCACGACGGCGATGAACCCGGCGAGCCGGTCCAGGTCTCGCGGTGGGTCAACAACACGCCCCCCGAGCTCACCAGCGCCACCCTGAGCATGACCTCGCCCCAAGAGGCCGATGTCTTGACCGTGTCGGTCAGCAGCACCGACGACGACAACGACACCGTCTCCTACGCCTACGCCTGGATGGTCCAAGGCAGCTGGGCGAGCAACGCGTCCACGCTGAGCGGAGGCTTCTTCGACAAAGGCGACGCCATCTACGTGACGGTGAAGGCCTCCGACGGCTCCGGAACGAGCACGCTGACCAGCGACGTGGCCACCGCCATCAACACCGAGCCGGTGGCCAGCAGCGTGACTCTGCCCAGCACCGTGACGACCGACCAGCTGCTCACGGCCACGGCCTCGGCCACCGACGCCGACGACGACACGCTCACGTGGTCCTACGCCTGGTACGTCGAGGGCACCCTAGAGACCACGACCTCCAACCGACGCCTCGATGGCAGCACCTGGTTCGACAAAGACGAGACCGTGTACGTGATCGCGACGCCGTCCGACGACGAATCCACCGGCAACGCGGTGACCTCGTCGACCATCACCATCGTGAACACGCCGCCGCCGGCCCCCGAGGTCTCTCTCAGTGGCAAGCTCGTCGACGCCGCCGACGACCTGGTCTGCAGCTGGTCCCAAGATGAGCCCGACGCCGACGGCGACACCCTCACCTACAGCATCGACTGGGACGTGGACGGCACCGCCTTCACCGACACCACCACCACCACCACCAGCGGGGACACCGTGGCTGCGGCCGACACCAAGCACGGCGAAGCCTGGACCTGCACGGTCACCCCAGACGATGGCGAGGAGGAAGGCGACGCCGGCGAGCTCTCGGCCTTGGTCACCAGCGACTGCGATCCGGTGACCGCCCTCACGATGGGCAGCGACTACGGCCACCTGGGCGGCACGGGGATGATGGACCGCTCCGAGGGCACCCTCGAGGCCTGGATCTACCCCAGCGACTCCGGGACGCTGTTCTCGATGAGGGGCTCCGCCGGCACTCTGGAGCTCAAGCTCTCCAGCACCGGCGCCTTGGAGCAACGGGTCGTCACCCAAAACAGCTGCAGCAACCACAGCAAGACCACCACCAACGTTGTGGACTGGGACGCCTGGAATCACATCGCCTGGACCGCCGACGGCTTCGGTGTGGCCAACCGCGTCTGCATCGACGGCGTGTGCGAGGCCTTCAGCGGAACGGGCATGGGCGTCTGGGGCAGCTGCCTGGGCAACGAAAACTTCTACATCGGCGCCACCTACAGCTCCACCCCCAGCAACTACTTCGATGGCGCGATGGAGGACCTCCGCGTCTGGACGGACTCGCGAACCACCACGGAGCTCCAGGACAGCATGTTCCTCAAATACGACGACCTGAGCGGGGCGTCAGGGCTGATGGCCTGGTACTCCTTCGACGGCGGCAGCACGACGTTGGAGGACGAACTCGGCTCCTACGACGGCACCTGGACCGGCTCGAGCTCCGACTTCGAGGACTACGACTGGTGCGACTAGTCGCCGCGCGTGGGCATGCCCCCCGCGTAGCCACGCACCTCCGCCGAGGGCTGCTCAGAGCCTCCACCAGAGCACCGTCCCTTCTCCTCGAGGCTCTCCGAAGGCCTCGGTCAGGCAGGCCGCAGCCCCGGGTAGACGGGTCCGACAGCCTTGGTGCTGGTGGAGGATGACGGCCTCCAGCTCCAGAGGCTCCAGTGCTCTTCGCAGCAGCTCCGGACAGTCCGCCTGAGGGAAGGCGCCGTGGATGTCCGCGGCCTGGGCTCCCAGGGTGGGGTGAAGCGCCAGGCTGCCCGCACCGTGCAGCAAGCGCCCGTCGTGCTGCTGCACCTGCGCCAGGTAGTGCATGGCCTCTGCGGTGCACGGCACGTCCGCCAGCGGCAGGTCGAGCACCGCGCCGTCGACCTCCAGGGCCTCCAGCTCGGGGTGGTCGAGGGCGGGACGCGTGGGGAGGACCAGCGGGTGGTTTGGCAGGAGCGCCGTCTCCGCCCAGGCCAGGATGCCCAGGAGCGGTGTCCAGCGCCCCAGGCGGCTCTCCAGCGCCGCGGCCAGGCCCGCGAGCGCGCAGAGAAGGCCTGCGACCAGCCGGTAGGCGCTGCTGCTCTCGGCCACCGAGGGCACCACCGCGCCCAGCACGGACATCAGGCCGCCCTGGCTGCCCAGGCAGGCCAGCAGCAGGATGCCGGAGGCGCCGGCGAGGACCCACTGGCGGCCCATGGCCAGCCCCGCCACACCCAGGACCAGCAGGGACCAGCCCAGGTAGGGGCTGTGCACGACCGGTGCCTCGAAGCCCCGGGGTCCCACCGGCTCGACCAGCGAGCGAAGGGTGGCGTCGCTGAGGTTCTCGGAGCGCGTGGCCTGCCAGCCGACGGCCTGGCTCAGATCGATGACCGCGTACTGGGGTGGAGCGGTGCGGGGGGCGAAGATGCGGGGCCCGGGTTCGTAGGCGGCGCCGTGGTAGGCCTGCAGGGGGAGAAGCACCAGGGCCAGCAGCACGGCCAGCAGCGCCGTGTGTCTGCGATCCTGTACGAAGCGCCAGGGGAGAAGCACCAGCAATCCGAGGCATGCAGCCAGGGCGATGTTGGGGGCGGCCAGACCCACCGCCAGGAGCACGGCGGGTGCGACCACCAGGCTCCAGCGACGCGTCCACAGGCAGCTGGCCCAGATCAGCGCGGTCCCCCCAAGGGCGGCCTGCTCGACCTGCCCGTTTCCCAGGGTGGTTCGCACCATGGGCGCCCAGGCCAGCAGCGCTCCGGTCAGGGCGGCCCCGGAGGGCGAGGCCTTGAGGCTTCGACCAAAGGCGTAGCCGCAGGCGGCGTTGAAGGGGGGCACCAGGGTCCAGACCAGGTTCACGGCCAGGGTGGGGCCGGTGACGACGGCCAGACACGCCAGCGGCCACATCAGGGGGCGCAGGGGTCCGCCATCCGGGGCCAGGCGGTCGGTCCACAGCAGGCCCTCCCGTCCCAGGAGTGCGCCGACGAAGTGCCCCTCTACGAAGGGGTGGTCCGGGAGGATCTGGAAGGGTGCTGCCCACGCCCCCGCCATGGTGAGCAGGCCCAGGGCCAGGGTGGCGAGCAAGAGCAGGGGCAGGGGCCTCACCGAGAGGACGCTAGCACATCCGCGGGTGTCGGATTGTTGACTGCCCCCCTGTCAGAGGGTGTCGAAGTTCGCACAGCCTGGAGGGCCAGGTGGCTGAAATCTCGTCGTTGGGGGATGGCACGTCGCTTGCGAAAGCGCTCTGCAGACCGCGGTCGACACCCGCTGCGGCAGGAGAGCCACCATGATGATCCGTTCCACCCCCCTCGTCCTTTCCGCCCTCGCCCTGATGGGCTGCAAGGAAGAACGCCCCGTCTCCGCCTCCGCTGACCTGCAGGCGCTTCAGGATCAGCTGACCACGCTGAGCGAGGCTGTCGATGACCTGGAGCTCGAGAACGCTCGGCTGCTCCAGGATCTGGACGAACTGAGTGCTTCCCTGGGCGAGGACTACGACGAGACCGAGATGCTGGAGCGGCTGGAGATCCTGGAAGCGGACGTGGCCGACCTGGAAGAGGCGGACCTGGTCAGCACCGACGAACTGGAGGCAGCGGGCTTCGCTACGCAGACCTGGACCGACCAGCAGGGCTTCGCCACCCAGTCCTGGGTGAGCAACGAGGGCTACGTCAGCCAGGTCCAGCTAGTCACGATGGGCCTGGCCACGGAGTCCTGGGTGAATGCCCAGGCCTTCGCCAGCAGCAGTGCGCTGGCAGCCCTGACGAGTCGGGTCGCCACGAACGAGAACACCGTCGCTTCGAACTCTTCGAGCATCAGCTCGAATTCTGGCGACATTGCCGCGAACACATCCGAAATCAGCTCGAATTCTGGCGATATTGCCTCGAACTTGTCCGAAATCGATTCAAATAGCACTGAAATCGATTCAAATAGTGCCGAAATAGCATCGAACACATCCGAAATCGCGTCGAACACGTCCGACATCTCGGACAACACCTCCGACATCTCGAGCAACGCCACCGACATCGCCGGACTGGAGAACGACATGAGCGGTGTCAACGACCTGATGGGCTACCTCAGCGTCGACACCACCAACCACGAGATCCTGCTCAGTGGCGTGAACCTCTTCCTCAGCTCGGGAGGCGGCTACACCTCGGCCTCCGTGAACGGCCTCGGCAACCTGGTCATCGGCTACGGCGACTGGCACAGCTCGACGGACGTGAGTGGATCGCACAACCTGGTGCTGGGGGTCGACAACGGCTTCTCGTCCTATGGCGGCATCGTCGGTGGCTATGGAAACGACCTGAGCGCCCCCTACGGCGTGGTGCTGACGGGCCAGACCAACCAGGTCAGCTCCGACTACGGCGTGGTGCTCTCCGGAAAGCAGAACGAGGCCGTCGCGGACTACGGCGTGGTGCTCACCGGATCAAAGGGCGAGGCCAGCGGTCGTTACGGGCTGGTGGGCACCGGCTACTACGGCAGCGCGGAGAACCTCTACTCGGTCTCCCTGACCGGCTACCAGAGCCGCTCGAAGGGTGTGCACAGCGTCGTGGTCACTGGCTACAACACCACGGTCAGCAGCAGCTACGAGGTGGACGGGGACAACTACTAGCCGCGACTTCCCACACAGGAACAGAGGAGGAAGGTGACCGGAGTAGGCTGTCGACTTCCCTTGGAGCGGTTTATGTGCGTCTTGGTTTTGTGTGGTCTTCTGAGTGTTCTCTTGGGATTTTCGGCCCCTGCCACTGCATCGACCACGGAAGATGCTGCCCCCGCTCCTGTGGATTGGCGTGTGGCGTGCGATGAACTCCGTGCAGGCCCGCCTCTCGAACAGACCGCGTTCCGTTGGCTTGGCTGGTCCAGCACGTATCAGCAGTACGCCATCGAGGTCCGTACGTCCGGCTGCAGCCCTGTGCTGGACGCGGAGGGAAACCCGGTGATCGAAGACCATGACCATGATGGAGATGGCGTTGTGGACGAGCAGACCAGGCCGGGTGTGCCCTTCGATGTGGTGCTGGTGGATGTGTATGAGGCCGACCACAGCCTCAAGCGTTCTTTCCTGAAAGAGCTGCGTGACGGTACGGTCGAGGACTACCAGAACGGGTTGGAGAAAGACGCTCCCCACAGGGGGGAACTCCTGCCGTGGGAGAAGATCCAAGCGCACCTGGAGGAGGGGGGCTTTGCCGAGGGCGCGGTCTTTGACCTCAGCGTTAACCTCAGCGAGTTCCGCAACTCCATCGCAATCGGCCCGTGCAGCGTGGGTATGGATCCGGAGGCGGACGTGCGTTTAGCGGTGACGGGCCCCGATGGGTCTGCGCTGCTTCCTCAGACCTTGTTCGCGCCCTTTGAGGACCCGCAGAGCCTCGCGTGGGTGCCGGAGCGACGCATGGTGGTTGTCGCGATGCGCCACTCGTATGGGATGGGAATGTATGGCGCCCACCTGGAGGCCTTCGATCTCGAGGACCATGCGGTGTTGGAGCGTTGTCTGCAGGGGAGCGAAAGACAGGAAGAGCCTGCTCCCGAGGTATTGAAAGGCGCCCCAGGAACACCAGAACTTGCCCCGGACCCAGCCGTGGACCCAGCCGCGGGTGTTGAACCATCCGCAGCGCCCGCCGGGAGCTGTGGCTGTAGCGCACGGCCCGCCGCCCCTCGCTTCGCGTTGGGTCTGCTCACACTGCTCATGCTCTGTCGGCGGACAGAGCGCTAGCCGCCCGCCGAAGGGAAGGCCCCCCGCATCCTCCGGGTCGGTGCTACTACACAGCACCCCGGAGGATGCGTGCTCTTTCTTGCCCTGGCATGGCTGGCGCCCTGGACGGTCCTGGGCCCCAGCGCCATGAACACGCCACGGCAGGTCGAGCCGGCTGAACTCTTCGCCGTTGAGGAGCCCGACTGGCAGCAGCGGAGCTTCGCGACGGACCCACAGGACCTGGGCTTCGTGGCTCGCTCCGCCCTGCTCTACCTGGACATCCACGAGGGAAAGGACCCGGCCGCCAGTGCGGGCCTCTTCGCGCCTCTGGGCGTGGACCTGCAGCGCGTCAAGGACACCCTCCAGTTCGTCGTCGAGGTGGCCGCCCAGGACCGCGGCGAGAGCGAGCAGAGACTCCAGGATCCGGCCTTCATCCAGGAGCATTTCGAGCTCTGGCGATGGACCGCGGACCTCGAAGGAGCCGCTCTTCGGCGCATCGCTCTGGATCCTGGCGAGGTCCGCCTGACCCGCTACCTCATCTACCAGGTCGAGGGGCGTCCCCATCCCGATGAAGACTTCGATCACGCGCTCTACGGGGATCCTGGCGAGCCCTGGCGCAGCCTCTTCACGCGGCAGCAAGTCATGGAGGGCGCCTACCAGCAGGGCGAAGCGTCCGGTGCGGCAAAACCCCTGGTCTGGCTGACCGCCCAGGGCGTGTACGACGCGCTGATGCAGGGCACCGTCGAAGTGAAGCTCCCCGACGGCAGCAAGCAGCTCTACAACGTGGCGGTCAACAACGGCATCCCCTACGACGCCGCCATCCAGGATCCTGCGCAGCAGTCCCGCTACTGGTACTTCGATGCGGTCGGGCACATCCGGGGCTACGGGGCCACCCCGGACCATCGCGTGACCCTCCTTCCCCACGCCTCCGTAGCCGGGGACATCTACAACCTGGGGCTGGGAAAGCTGATCGCCCTGGAGATGGGCGGCACGGTCCGACTGGTCGTGCTCTCGGACACGGGCGGCGCCTTCCAGCCCAACCTCTTCCAGCTGGACTACCTGGCGGGCAGCTACCCCGGCTACACCGAATTCCAGCGAGCCACGGAGAACATCCCACCTCGGGTGGGGGCAGGGGTGCTGCTTCTCCGACAGGATTGAGGCATCCTGTCTCCGATGTTGCTGCTCCTGCTCGGCTGTACCGCTCCGATCATCGATGACAGCGCGGACACGGATCCCGTCGACACCGAGGACTCGGGCGAAGCCGACGACACCGGCGACACCGGCGATGCGCTGCAGTGTGCCGATGACGCCTTCCTGGTTCCCGCGGGCTGGTTCGTGCGGGGCACCGACGAGGACCCCAACGCCACGCCAGCGCGCGACATCTACGTCAGCGCCTCGTGCCTGCACCGCCTGGAGGTCACCAACGCCCAGTTTGTGGACTTCATGGCTGCGGAAGGGAACGAGGATGACGAGGGGAACATCTACTACGACTTCTTCGACACCGACGACGAGGTGCCCGAGCGCATCGCTCAGGACCTGAGCATCCAACAGGGCTACGAGGACCACCCGGTGGTCGAGGTCAGCTGGTGGGGTGCCGAGGCCTACTGCGAGTGGGTGGGTGGCCGCCTTCCCAGCGAAGCGGAGTGGGAGCGAGCAGCTCGGGGTGCCGATGACCGGGTGTACCCGTGGGGGGACGAGTACCCGAACTGCGAGCTGGGGAACCTGCGCCCTGGCCCCGAGGGGGACCCGAACTCGCCGCCTTGCCTGGACGACACCATGTCGGTTGGAAGCTTCGCTGTGGAGGGACCCTACGGCGGCCAGGATCTGGGTGGAAACGTGGCGGAGTGGGTGTGGGACTGGTACCGCGAGGAGTACTACGCCGAGTCCGAGGACACGGATCCGATGGGCCCGGACAGCGGCTACGCGGTGTTCCCGACCCACTCGGGGCCCGCCAGGGTCACGCGGGGAGGTTCCTTCGCCAGCGGGGAGATCAGCTATCGAGGCTGGTACCGCTACATCGAGCCCTCGAACGGCGACAGCAACGGCGTGGGATTCCGCTGTAGCTTCCGCTAGGGTTCGGCGACGAGCAGTCCCTCACGCTCGACGAAGATGTAGTGGGGCTTCAGAGCGTCCTGCCAGGCCCCGGCCTTCTCGGCATCCAGCTCGGGATGGAGCACGATGAGGCTGTAGTGTTCCAGCGCTCCGGAGGGAGGCGTTCGAGGCTGCTCGAGCACCGGGTCGTCCCCCGCGGCCTGGAAGACGGCGGGGTCTCGCACGCTGCCGCGTCGCACGTCGGGGGTCCAGGGAATCGGTCGTCCGTGGGATGTCTGGAACCAGAAGTAGCGGGAGGTCAGCATGGTGGTGCCCACCTCGGCGGGAAGATCCAGCACCATGCCCTGGTCTAGGGAGGCGTAGACCTCGGGCACCTCCGCCGGGGAGGTGGGCAGTGGCCATCGCGCGGAGGAGGCGAAGAGTCCCTCGGCGACCACGACAGCGAGCGCCGGCCAGCGCCAGCGACCCAGCGGTGCGCACGCAGCCAGGGCTGCGAGGACGAGCTGCGCCCCCAGGGCGAAGCGCAGCGGATGGGTGATGGCCACCTCGGGCAGCACCGCCCTCAACCAGCCGAAGGGCAGCGCGATCATGCGCTCGCCCACCTGCACGAACTCGCCCCAGAAGAGGTAGTTGCCCATCCCCAACAACAGGCTCGCCGCCACCACCGCCCACCAGCCCCAGAGCTCCCGGCGCAGCCAGGTGGCCCAAGCCGCGAGCAACAGCAGGCTCCAGCGCAGGTAGCCCGTGTGCACGAAGGGCTCGCCGTACTCCTTCGCCAGGTCCACGCTCTGGAAGTCGCCCGGCATCAGGAACACCCGGGGGTCCACCGCGTTGTGTTCGATGAGCGCGAGGTCCAGCTCCATGCCGCGGCGAATCAGCGCATCGGGTGCAGCCAGGCTGGCCTTGAAGAGCAGCCAGATCGGGAGGACCAGGAGGGCCTGGATCCCCAGGGCCAGCAGGGCCCGAGGGTCACGCTTCCAGACCGCGAGAACCGCCACCAGGGCCGCGGCAGCCAGTCCATAGTAGAAGGTCACCACGCCGCTCAGCCCCATGCACAGCCCCACCAGCGCCCAGCCCCGCCAGCTCTTCGCGGTGGCGGCCGCCCACAGCGAGCAGGCCAGCCACTGGGCTGCACAGACCTCCGAGATGCCGTTGGAGAGCTCGCACAGCAGCAGGGGGGACGTCATCGCGGCGGCGCCCGCGAGCCAGCCCGGTGAACCCAGCTCCCGGGCCAGGCCCTGGGTGGCGAGACCGGTCAGCGCGAGGCGCCCGATGAGCACCAGGTTGTAGGCCAGCGCCGGCCCCAGCAACCACGTGACCGGGGTCATCACGAAGGCGCCGGCGGAGTCGATGAACCACAGGGTGCCGCCCGCGGGGCCGCCCACCAGCTCCGTGTGCAGGGGCAGCGTGCCGCGGCCCAGGGCCTCCGCCACGTACCAGTAGCCCCAGGCGTGGTTCCACACGTCGACGGCGGGGTCCCCCAGGAGACGCTGGCCCAGCAGCGCTGGCCAGGTCAGCACGACCGCCATCAGCAGCCAGACCGGTAGACTCTTCAGCGACCGCAATCGACGTAGCCCAGTGCCTCGAGGCGCTCGCACTCCTCGGGTGTCATCGGATGGACCCCATCGGGCGGATCGACCTGCCAGCCCTTCAAGGTGGCCAGTTCTTCGCGGTAGGCCGAGCGGTGGCCCATGCCCACACAGGCTTGCTCGACCTCCTCGGGCCAGCTCCAGCAGCGGGTCCCCTCGGGTGACTCCAGGCGAAGCTGGCTTCCTTCACGCTCGCTGTACTGCTGGGTTCCCATGGGATCCCAGGGATCGGTGAGGCCGATGTGCACCTCTCGGCCCGCGCCGACCCGGCCCTGCATGCGCGCGTCGATGGGAAGCCCTGCCAGACGCAGCAGGGTGGGTGCCAGGTCGACGAGCCCGATGGGCTCATCCACGACACCGGCCTCGACACCGGGCCCGGAGATCGTCAGGGGCACGTGGAGCACACCCTCCATCAGCGAGTCCTTGTGGTTGAACCAGTAGTCGTGCTCGAAGCTCTCGCCGTGGTCGGAGGTCACCACCACCAGAGTGTCCTCGTCCACCGCTGCCCAGAGCGGCTTCAGCCACTCGGCCTGCTCGGCGATCTCGCTGTCGTACATGGCTCGAATGTGCTCCACGTCCCGGGGGCTGGGGCTTCGTTGTCCATCACGGAAGGGGCGTAGAACCGCGTCGTCTCCGTTGATCCCGCCGGTGTAGCCGGCGTCGAAGCGGTCCTTCTCCGGGGTGTAGGGGAAGTGCGCGTCGAAGAGGTGCACGAAGGCGAACCAGTCACCCTTCTGCTGGTCGATCCATCGGGTGGCAGAGCCGATGACATCGCGGCCGTGGCGTCGCATGTCGCGCGGATCGATCACGAAGTCGTCGTCGTAGACGTCGAAGCCCCGGCTCAGACCACACTGGTTGTCCATGAGGGTCTGGCCGCCGATGAAGGCCGCGGTGGCGTAGCCCTCCTGCTTCGCGATCTCCGCCACCGTGGGACCCGTCCACAGCGAGCCCCGGTTGCGCGGCGTGTTGCCGTGAAGGGTGGGCATGACGCCGGTCATCATGGTCCAGTGGCTGAGGCAGGTCTGGGGGAAGTGGCTGTAGGCCCGCTTGTAGACCTTTTCGCCACCCGGAAGAACACCGGAGAGCCCCTCCACGCGGCCGCCCCAAGGGCTGAGGCTGTCTGCGCGGACGGTGTCCAGGCTCACGATGAGGAGCTTGCGGTGCTCGCCGGTGGCTCCCTCGAGCTGGAAATCCGGCGTGGCGTGGAAGGCCTCCGGCATGTTCATCGGCTGCCCGGGTGGCGGGTGTGGCAGCTCGGCGGTCGTTCCCCCATCACACGCCATCAGCAAGGCGATCATGGCACCAGCTTCGCGTAGTAGATGTGGCTGTCGCCTCGGACGCCCTGGTTCCAGACGACGTGGAAGGCGCCCTCGCTGTCCACACCAATGCTGGGCAGGCCGGGTTCTCCCCAGGCCACTTCAGCCACCTTGCGGGGTGCTTCCCAACCCTGTCCTCGATCCAGGCTGTAGACGAGCTCCGCGTCCTGGCCCGCGTCCCAGCCCCACACCAGGCAACGAACACCGTCGGCGTTGATCGCGATGTCGGGATCGAAGTGGTAGCCGCCGTAGCCTTCGCTCGGTGTCTGTTTGGGGCCCCAGTCGCCGGGCTTGCCGCTCATCACGTACACGGCGAGCGGCTTGCCCTCCTTCTTGTGGAACCAGGTCACGTGGTCCTCGTCCCCGAAGGCGAAGTGCGGCCGCTCACCGACGCCGACCTCTTCGGTCTGACCCCATCGCCCACCTCGGCCCTGAACCAGGGTCAAGGCACCCTCCGCACCGCCAACGCCCAGGTCCCAGCCGGCCAGGACACTCCCGTCGGGTCGACGCTCCACGTTGGTGTGCCAGGCGTTGGCCTTGCCGTCACTGAAGTCCGAGACCTCACCCCATTCGCCATCGATGCGCCACCGGCCGTGAGCCTGGAAGTTGTGCTCGGGGCCCAGCGCCTTCTCGATCCAGACGTAGGCCAGGTCTTCGCTCTGGCCGTGGGCCACGTGTCCGCTGCCCACCTCCCGCTTGCCCCTGGGGGTGAGGGGAGCGGGTTCGCTCCAGCTGCCGGTCCACTCGGTGATCCATCCACGGCTCTGGAAGTTGGGCAGGGCGTGATCGAAGACCACCACCACGCTGCTGTCGTCCCGCACGACCAGGTCGGGGCCCCAGTTTCGGTTCTTGTCGAAGCCCACGCGCACGGGTTCGGTCCAGTCGGGGCCGATCCGGTGGCGGATGATGTCCCCTCGTGGACTGCGGTCGTAGAAGAGCACGTGCAGCTCGTCCTGGGGACCCACCGCGATCTGAGGCCGATAGCCCCCACCGGGGAGGGCGCTGAGCTTGACGGGCTTGCTCCACTCGCCCCGACCGATGACGGGAGCTCCGGCGGGAGCGGGCAGCCAGGCGTGAAAGATCGGAAAGCCGGCGTCGTCCTGGATCTCTCCGCCCGTAGGCTGCACCCCGGGGAGGGGAGCGCCCGGCGGCGGTGGGAGAGGAGGAGCCGGTGGCGGACCGACGGGCTCTTGCACCTCTCCCGAGCAGGCTAGCAGGAGCATCAGCACCGGCTCATGCTACATCCGAGCTGTGCTGCTCCTGCTGCTAGCCGCGGACACACCGGATCGGATCGCCATCGAGGGTGAGGGAGACATCCCCTCCTTCTCCATCGAGCGGCGCGAAGTGTCCATCGCCCGCTTCGAGGCCTTCGTGGGGCAGGGCGGCTACGCCCGCCGCGAGCACTGGAGCGCCGAGGGGTGGGCCTGGGTTCAGGAGCATCCACTGGGCAGCGGGGTCGAGCACCGCAGAGCCGGTCGACGGCCGGAACATCCCGTCGTGGCGGTCAGCTGGTGGGAGGCCGAGGCCTACTGCGCCTCGCAGGGCGGAATGCTGCCCACCGAAGAGCAGTGGGTGCTCGCCGTGTGCGGCAGTCCAGATGCCGACGCTCTGGAGACCGGGCCGCGCTGGCCTTCGGAGCAGGCGAACTGGTACTCGGGCAGCAAGTACGGAGCAGTTCACGGGGTGGACACCGTGTCGGAGGGCCCGGCCCAGGGGCCCAACCAGGTCCAGAACGGCTCCGGCAACGTGTGGGAGTGGACCCGCTCGGAGCTCGGCGATCGGTGGAAGGTGCTGAAGGGGGGCAGCTTCGCAAACCTTCCGAGCTACTGCACCTGCGAGCATCGAGAGCCGCGAGCGCCGGACAGTGCGGCCTACACCACGGGCTTTCGATGCATCTACTGATCCTGGGCTGTAGCTCCGGTGGGCCCACCATCGTGGACGGCATGGTGCAGGTCCAGGGCGCCGAGGTGGTGCTGCTCACCCAGTCCGCCCCCGGTGCACTCCCGGGACCCGGTGCGCTCCCCCCTCCGCCCGGGACTCCGGGAGCGCCGCCGGTGGCCCCCAAGAAGCCTGCGGACCCGAAGGCCTGGAACTTCTACGGCGGCCACGACCTGCGGCGAGAGATCGCTGTGAAGACCTTCTGGTTGGACGCGGACGAGGTCTCTCGACGGCACTACGCCCAGTTCCTGGAGTCCACCGGCTACCCGCAGCCCCGGGTGGACGAGGAGTGGGCGGAGGACGGATGGAACTGGGAGGGTGGGGCTCCACCCGCGGGGACGGAGGACCACCCGGTCGTCCTGGTCTCCTGGTACGACGCCGGTGCCTACTGTGCCTGGGCCGGAAAGCGCCTGCCCAGCGAGGCGGAGTGGCAGCTGGCGGCGCTGGGGCCCGGGGAGGGCCGCGCCTGGCCCTGGGGCGAGACCTACGACGGCAGCCGCCTCAACCACGGCAAGATGCAGGAACCCAACTTCGATCCCAGCGATGGCTACGAGCGCACCGCTCCGGTGGGCAGCTTCCCGGCGACAGGAGGCTTCCACGACCTCTTCGGCAACGCCTGGGAGTTCACCTCGAGCTTCCGAATCGATGACCAGCGCAACGCCGACGCGCCCCTTGGCCTCTACGCCGCGGTGCGCGGTGGGTCCTACTTCTTCGACCCCAGCGCCAACGCGCTGGGTGAGCGGCACCACTTCCTGCCGGAGATCCGGCGAAAGACCTCGGGCTTCCGATGCGCGCGCTGATCCTGCTGTGGCTGGCGTGCACCTGCGCCGACCCGGAAGCTCTGAGGACCGAGCCCGAGCCCGGTGGGGGAGCGCACCAGGTCATTCCGCCCAACGACCCGCACCGCGAGGGCCACCCGGGTGGCTTCGTGCCCAACCCGGGCTGGTACGGGGAGCCCGGCTGGGCCGAAGTCCGCATGCGGGTGGCCGGCCACTTGAGCACGGCGGGCCGCGATCGGGCGCGTCTGGCCGCGATCTCGGGTGAGCGCGAGCGGGCGGCGGCTCTCTACGAAGAGCTGCGGGATCAGCTGTCCGCCATTCCTCGAGCAGAGGGTGCCGCCGGGGAGATCCTGGACCTGCTGGTGGAGGCGGCGGATCGGGACGCGCGGCGCATGCGAGGAGAGGACATCCCGCGTCAGGCCGTGCCCGATGTGGACCTGGACTCCTTCGAGGACTTCGACGCCCGGCACGAGCTGCGGGTGAGCTTGTGGTCCGGCTACCTGGCCAGCCTGGACCCGGCGGCCTTCGACGAGCCCTGGGGCTACTGGCCGGTGGACCTGGGCGCCGAGTCGGTCTTCACCGTCGACGGTGTGGGCGCCCTGCCCACCGGGGACAGCCTGATCGACGTGGCGGGTGAGCCGGGCCCGCGGGCCATCGGCAAGCTGGCGGTGATGGGCCTGGACGACCCCGCCCATCAGGGCTGGCTCGAGGGAGCGGTGCAGCGGCTGAATGCCGCGGGGGACGAGCAGGTCGTCCAGGAGATTCGTGCCCTGGTCTCCGAGCTGGAACAGCGGCCTTACGGGAGCCGCTACTACAACATCAAGCAGCTGCGGAACGAGGGGGTGCGGGTGCTGGCCCGCCGGGGTCGCTACGACCTGGCGGTCACCCTGTTGCGTGACAACACCCCCCTGCACGACCACGACTGGGCCTGCCCAAACCGGGAGGGCATCCTGCTGGCCATCGAGGGTCGGCTCCTGGCGCTCGCCGGGGATTCGGGAGCAGAAGAGAAGCTCACAGAAGCCGTTCAGGCCTCGCTCACTTTCCTCGACGCGGTAGCACGCGCAGAAGAAACACCTTCCGCTCCGCACACTCCAGGTACGGCTCCCCGAAATGCTCCTCCATCCACTCGTGATCCTCTTCCGAGATGATGGTCCTGTAGCCCTGGTCGTAGAGGGTCTGGTGGTCGGGGGGGCGCTCGCTCCGAGGCCAGGCGAAGCCGTGAAAGCGCAGGGTCTCGGTGATGGGTCCCTTGTGGAGACGCCAGGAGGCAATGCCGCGGTGGGGCGAGGGCAGGCCGTGCACCATCTGCAGCAGCTGAGCGCTCGAGGGCTCGCCCTGCTCTGCATCCGAGGGCCACACCAGGACACCGCCTTCGAAGCCGGCCAGTCTGGCGCAGTCCCCATCGGGCACCGCGGTGGTCGGCAGGTGCAGCGCTCCTCCACCCCAGAGAGAGGCTTCGAAACCCAGCACCAACCACACCGGGAAGCGCAGGCGGTCGGCGCCCAGGGCTGCGGCGACGCTCAGGCCCACGATGGCCAGGGCCAGGAAGCGCCCGGGCTGGGTGAGAGGGCGGGCCACCGCGTCCATGAGGGCGTTCAGAGCGAGGAAACCAAGCCCTCGGCTGCCCAGGGCCAGCCACAGCCCGACCGCGGCCAGCGCGAGCCAGCGCCAGCGGCGGCTGAACAGGGCCAGGGCAAACACGGTGATGCCCAGGAACCCCCCTCCGGTGGCGCTGCGGGCGCTCTCGGCGTCCAGGGTCCAGCGGAGGGTGCCGGGCCACACCCACTCCCAGGGCAGGACGCCCGCCCACTCCATGTCGATGACGGGCAGACCCAACAGCAGAGTGCCCGCGACCTCCTGCGGGTAGCTGGGATCGGCGCTGCGCCCGAAGAGCAGGGCGCTGGTGACCACCCCGGCGCAGCCCAGCAGCAGAGCGGGGCCGTGGGTGCGCCAGCGATCCCGAAGGACCAGGAGCGAGCAGGCGGGCAGAACCGGTGCGAGGTAGGGGTTCTCCAGAGCCATCCAGGCGATGCACGCAGCCAGCATCAGGGCGTCTTTCCAGCTGCGCCCCAGCATCGCGGCCAGCCCGAGGGGTAGCGGCAGGAAGGCGATGGCCACGACGCTGCCTTCGCCCATGCCGAAGAGGAGGTGCCGTCCCACCAGGGGGACGAGTGCCGCGACCATGTAGCGTTCGGCGCCCGCGCGGCGGGCCAGCCACGCACAGGCGCCGCAAGTCCCCACCAGCATCGCCCACCCGGTGAGTGCGGTGGCGCGCCCGGGACCCAGTGGCTCGAGCAGGTTCCAGAGGATGGCCGAGCTGGGGGACAGCACGCTGCCGATGGCACCGCTCGGCGCGTTCACCAGCGGTGTCCAGCCGCCCCAGGCCTCCCCCATCCAGGACTGGCCGAACCACCACATGCCCCACACGCTGCTCACCACGTCCGGACCCGCGCCGGGCAGGCTGTTGTACAGCAGCGCGTCGCGGAGCGGCCATGCGGCCAGCATCGCAACGATGGCAGCGATCAGCGCTCGAGGGTGACCCACCCGTTCTCCATCTGGTAGAGGCGGCCCTCGCGCTCGTCCGGAAGCCCCCACGAGTCCACCAGGTCCAGTCCGGACTCTTCCAGCCAGCGCTCGCGCTGGGGATCGCCGGGACGAAGAATGGCCAGGAGCACCCGGAAGTCCCGGCTTGGCCAGTCGTCGGTGGTGAAGGGTCCCACGAAGATCGCGCCCTCGATCGAGCCGTCGGGTCGGGGCACGGGCAGAACGGTGGCCACGTGCCAGCGATAGCCCAGTGCGGTCACTCGGGAGAGCACCAGGCCGAAGCCGGGTCCGCCATCGGCGTCGTCGAGCAGGAAGCCCACCGTCCCGTGATCGCTGTCCTGGAGATCCCGGAGCCGCTTCAGTGAGTTGTCGAGCTTCCACACCTCGGGGTCCATGGAGGTGGGCGTGTAGGCGTGGTGCACCCAGGGCCACGCTCGGCCAGCGGTGGCGAAGTCGTGTTCATGAGCCTGTGAGGAGGAGACCTCGGTCCAGCTCAGGTAGACCGAAGCCGAGCCATAGGCTCCGATCGCGGCGACCGGTGCCAGCAGCCAGTGTGGCCTGGACGCGCCGGCCACCGCGGCCAGCAGGGGGATCAGCGGCAGCAGGTAGCGATCCTGGCGCTGAACCTGCAGGGCCAGCAGCAACCAGCCGCCCAGGGCTGCGAGCAGCGGGAGCAGCCAGCGCCCATCGAAGTGACGCGGCAGGACCGCCCCCAGCACCAGCGCCCCGAGTCCCGGCCAGCCCACCGCGTCCACCAGCGCGCCGGGGTACCAGCTCAGGTTCTCGGGTGCGTACCAGGGGGTGCTCACAAAGTCCTGGTTGGTGGCCAGCTCGAAGCCCGCGTCGGTGCTGGCGCCCAGGTAGCCGATGACCCCGGAGAGATGGCTGAGCCACCAGGGCAGGGCCACCACCGAGAAGGCCAGCACCGCGAAGCCCAGGCCCTTCCACTGCCGAAAGCGCAGCACGGCCACGGCCACCGCGATGCACGGCGCCCAGAGAAACATCGGCGCCGTGTACTTGGTCATGAAGGCCACCCCCAGCCAGGCGCCCCAGGCCAGGGTGTGGGAGCGCTTCTCCAACCACTCGCTCGCGACCAGGTGAGAGACGCACTGCACCACCGCTGCGGCGGCCAGCAGGTCGACGCCGTAGCTCTCGGCCTGCATCCAGATCGGCCCGGCGCTGGCCAGCAGCAGCGCTGCGACGAGACCTCCGCCGAGCCGTCGCATGCCATCCCAGCACAGCCACAGCACGCCGGCACCGGCCAGCAGGTGGGTCCATCGGCCCGCCCCGATCGCCATGTTCGCCAGCAGTGCCGGCACGTAGGCGCCGGGCGGGTGTGGCCCGAGCAGGGACTGGAAGCACCAGCCGAAGGTCAGCCACTCGCCGTCCCGCAGCATCTGGTCCAGGCGCTCGGCAGCGCCGAGGACGTGCGGGCCGTCGCCGGATGGCCAGCGTCCGGTCTGTGCAATCAGCAGCGCCCAGGCCGCAACAACGGCCACCGGAACAAGGTGCCGCAGCCAGGGGCCAGCGGTGCGGAGCGCGGTCCTTGCGCCGCTCATCCGGGAGGTGTCTCCTCGACGCAGAGCAGGACCCAGCCCTGCTCGCGCATGGGCCCCAGGACTGGAGAGGTGCAGCCCGGCGCGTCCACGAGCTCCTCCCAGGGGCTCCAGGTTCCGCCTCGGAACACGCTCCGGTGGGGGCTTCGCCGCTGCCCGCGTTGGGCGACCAGCCACACTTCGTCCTCGACCAGCAGGGCGTGGGGCACGGTGGCATCGAAGCGGTGCACCTCGACCAGGGGGTCGCCGGCGTAGTGCACGATCGCGCCGGGATGGTGGGTCACGAAGAGCTCGATCTGGCCCTCCCGCTCCACCGGCATGGGATCGGCGAGGCCCTTGCCCTCCAGCCAGGTGACCCCGTCGCTGCTGCGGATGCGTGTGATTCCCTCGGCGGGGTCGCCCGTTCCGGAGAAGGCCACGTAGAAGAGCCGGTCACCCAGCCACTGCGGGTCTACGAGGGCGGGGGCCTCCGGATCGCGCACCTGCCACTGGGTCTCCTCCCAGCCACCATCCCAGATCATCCCGGCGACCGGCGGCCCCAGTAGACGCTCTCGCCAGCCGGCTTCGCCACGGTGGTCCAGGAAGCTGAGCCAGAGCTGTCCGTCGCTCCGACGGTCCAGTCCCAGGCTCGCGACCTTTTCGCGAAGGGGTTCCCCTCGCTCCCAGTTCTGAAGGTCCACGGATGTGAAGGGCACCAGCTGCGTCACTCCGGTCCGCAGAGGTGGTGGCTCCGGGTCCGTGCAGGCCAGTAAGGTCAGAAGCACCCACGGATCGTATCGGCCACGACCGCGTGTCCGTCCGGCGTCCAGTGCCCGTCGTACTCGAAGTAGGCGGTCCGAGCCTGCGCGCGGAGGGGCTCGACCAGGTCACAGGCAGGGATGTCGAGCCGCTCCAGGAGCGCATGCACCTCTTGCGCGGGGGCATCGACGCTGGTCGCCGTGGGGTCCAGACCGACCAGCTCGAAGGTGGGCGCGATGCGCTCGCTCTGCACCTGGAAGGCGGGGGGCGCTACGGCCACCAGCAGGCGATCGCCGCGCTCGCTGGTCTCGTCGCGCAGCGCGCGGAGCGCCTTCTCGGTGGTCTTCAGCAGGGCCTTGCGCAGACCGCCGTCGTCCTCCATGAAGAGCTGCAGCTCGTTGGCCCAGCGCTGGCGCTCGGGGTTGTTTGGATCCTTCAGAGCTTCGGCGCGCGTCCGCATTCGCCAGCGGGCCCACAGGACGCTGTTTCGCCGCAGCCAGCTGGGCCGCTCCTCGGGGCCCACCTGTGTGCGCTGCGGTCGGCGCAGGGCCTGGTGGTAGTGGCTGTTGTCGTGCAGGTCGTTGCCCAGAAAGAACACCAGCAGCACGCCGTCCAGGTCCAGCTTCTCGTCCAGACGCTGGTAGCGCACGAGCGCCTGCCAGGTGGCGTAGCCGTCGGCCCCAGCATTGTGCAGCTCCCGCTCGGGGGTGGAGAGCCTGCCGACGAAGCTCTCGGCTTCGTTGACCTGGGCGGCAAAGGTGAAGCTGTCTCCCGCTGCAAGCCAGCGCTCGCCCCGTTTGGCTCCGGGCTCCGGTCCGCGTAGCCCATAGCTGTTGATGCGGATCTCCACGTCGTATCCCAGGCTCTTCACGCTTCCGTTGAAGCCGGGGGTGGGGCGGTGCAGAAGCTCCGCGTCGGTCTCGTACATGCCCCGCAGGCTGTTGCTGGGGGCATTGAACGTGAGGTCCGCGTGGAGGGGTGCCGGCAAGAGGCGAAAGACCAGCTCTGCGAGCATCAGCGGGAGGACAATTCCAGCCAGTGCCAGCGTGATGCGACCGAGACTGCGTTTGAGTTGGGCGGATACCATGAGCGGAATGAGGCGATGGTTGCACGCCGTCGGGCACGTGGCGCTGGCCCTGCTCGCTACCTGGCCCATGGTTCTTCGGCCGACGACCCGGATCATCGGTGACGGCCAGGTGGACGTGTGGAACCACGCCTGGGGCCCTTGGTGGTGGTTGACCTCGCTGAGCGAAGGAGAGCTGCCGTGGCACACCGAGCTGCTCCGCTGGCCGGACGGAGGGGTGCTGTGGTTCATCGATCCCCTGCTCGCTGGCGCGGGTGCGCCGCTGGTTCCCCTGCTTGGCGCCGCGGGTGCCTACAACCTGCTGGTGTTGCTGGACGTGGCCTTCACCAGCTGGGCCGCGCGCCGGCTGGCTCTCGCCCTGGGGGCGCGCTCGGGACCGGCCTGGGTGGCCTCGGTGGCTGCGGTGAGCAGTGCGTGGTTGGCCTGTGAGCTGCACAACGGCATCAGCGAAGCCACCCACCTGGGCTTCGTGGCGCTGGCGCTGGCCTGGGGGCACGAGGCCACCCTCAAGTCCGGCTGGAGGCCCTGGATCAAGGCCGGGCTGGGGGTTGGCCTGGCCTCCGTTGCGAGCCCCTATCTGGGCCTGGGGGCGGGCATCGCGCTGGCGGTTCGGGCCCTGCCCTACGTGCGCGTTGCCTGGCCTGGTGGCCTGGTGGCTCTGACGGTGGCCGCCCCGGTCATCATGGCGATGAAGCAGCAGCTCCATGCAGCGGATGCCATCGTCAAGCATCCCATCGAGATGAACGCCCAGCTGGCCCTCCACAACGCCGTGGACCCGCGCACCTTCGTGCAGCCCTTCGGCTTCCGCTCGGTGGACCTCTCGGCGGAGGGCTTCGAGCACAGCATGTACCTGGGCCTCTTCGTCCTGGGGCTCGCCCTCTATTCCAGGCGGTCGGGCTGGTGGCCCTCGATCCTGGTCTGCCTGTCCTTCTCGTTGGGGCCCTACCTCTACCTCTCCGGCATCGGGCTGGTGGCGGCGGGAGGAGGCTACCTGCGTCTTCCCTGGTGGTTGGTCCAGAGCCTCGCCCCGGGTCTGGCGGTGACCCACCCGCTACGCCTGGCTGTACCGGCGCTGGTTCTGCTCTGTGGTCTGGCCGCCTCGGGGTGCTGGCGCGTGGTGCGGACCCTGCCCCAGCGATCCAGGCCCTTCGTGCTGGGGGCGGTCATCGTCTTCGTCGCCCTGGACGGGCTGCTGCTGAGCGGCTCCACCTGGCCGCATGAGACGGCGGACGCGGTCATTCCCCAGGTCTACGACGCGCTGCGAGACGACGCGGAGGGCACTGAGGGGATCCTTGACCTTCCCACCGACATGGGCGAGACCATGGGGACCAGCCGCTACCTCTTCTGGCAGACCGGGCACGGGCGACCCATCCCCTATGCCCCCGACGCTCGAGCCAGTACCAGCAGCCTCATCGGGCTTCGCGGTTTTCGTCGGCTCGCAGCGCTCTCCCCCCGTCGGGGTGACGAAGAGCTGAGGCTGGATCTGATGGACGCGCCCGAGGAAGGCAACGCCGCCTCGGAGCTGGTCGGCGGCCTGCTGGGGGTAGGCATCCGCTGGGTCATCGTCCACCGGGATCTGGACGAGGACGGGCGTCTTGCGCCCACCCTGGAGAGCTGGCTTGTGCCCGGTGTGGAGGTGGGCAACTCCGTGCGCTGGGATCTCAAGGACTACGAGGAGGAGGTGATTCGCCCGGAGTTTGGGGGCGGTCCTCGACCAGTTCGCTCGCCCTGAGTTCGGTGGCCACGATTCCGGCCAGGACGCGGTGTCCCCGCTCGGTCAGGTGGCAGTCGTCGATGAAGAGCTCGGTGCTCTGGAGATCGTCCAGGGCGGTGGCGGTGTCGAGGTGGTGCTGTCCGTATTCGGCGGCCAGGCGCTCCTGCAGCGCGGCGTAGGGCCTCATCGGGAAGGGGTCTGGATTGACCCCTTCGGTCATGAGCACCACGGGGATCTCCCCGGCGAGCTCCAGGATGGCGCGGAGGTTGTCCTCGGCATCGGACAAGGGCACGGCCCGACCCGGCTTGGCGTCACGCAGGGCCAGCACGGCAAAGCGCAGGCCGAAGTACAGCCGGCTCTTTTCGAGAGGGTTCTGGCGGCTGGGTTCGCTGCCGGGTGTGTAGTGGGCGTAGAGCGAACTGTAGGGGACCGGAGCGGTGGTCATGATGTCGTTGTGGCCGATGTAGAGCAGCAGGATGTCGGGGTCCAGGCGCTCCCACTGCCCCTCCACATAGAGGCGGATGTGCAGGGTGTTCCACCCACCCACGCCCTGGTTGACGACCTCCCATCCGCTGAGGATCTCCTGGAGCCGAGCAGGCCAGAAGAGGTCCAGGTCATCCATCTGGAAGGCGCCACCGGTGCTCGAACCGCCCAGGGCGACGATGCGTGGGGTCGTCGTCGGGGGAGGTGGACGCACGGGAAAGCCATCCCGCGGGTAGGTGCGGTGGTGCTTGAGCTCCAGTAGCTCCCGGAACTCCATGGTGGCGCGGTCCCAGCCCTCGGTGCGCTGCCAGGTGGCGTTCACGCTGCTCGTGCGGATGCCGAACTCCGCGAGCACGAGAGCCAGGCCCAGCAGGCCGTAGGACCAGAGCCCGCGGTAGCGCACCGGGTTGCGGTTGACGTGGGCGAGGCCCGCCCAGGGGAGGGCGATCGCTGCCAGAAGCAGGGGACTGCCGGCCACGACACAGAGCCCCCCAGCGGCCAGCCCCAGCGCCAGGCTCACCTGGAGTCGACGCCCCCGTGCGGCCGCCAGCAGGACCAGGGCCAGGCCAGGAAGGCCAGCAAGGAGGAAAGGCGCAGCGCCTTCGGGCACCTGCATGAGCCGGAGGGAATCCAGCCAGGAGCGTGTCGGTAGCGTGGCCAGCCAGGGAATGGCCAGCCAGGGAACGCCGGCCAGCACCGGCCGCCGAGCGAAGAAGCCGATCAGCGCCCCCATCGCGGTGCAGATCCAACCCAGGGGTCCCCGGACGAAGGAGTGGAAGTCGTCGTGCAGTACCCCCTCGGGACTCTGGATGTGCACCTCCTCCACCTGGATGCGGCGGAGGCCGCTCGCGAACACGAACTGCCCCGGACGCAGGGCCCCTCTGCAGCTGCCCCTGACCTCTCCATCGAGGGAGACCTCCACGACGGGGATGACCTGGTCAGCGTCACCGACCCGGGCGGTGGTCTCGCTGAGTTGGAGCTCCAGCTCGAAGCGCTGCTCGGAGGGTGCCGCCATGGGTGTGCAGCTGAGGCCCCGCGAACCGGTGATGGTGCCGCGGGTCCGATCGACCACCACCACGGGTCCGAAGACCGCAGCACCGTCGCGCTGGTCCCTGCGTACGGGTCCCCGAGGCCCCACCTGGTCGGGGGTTGCACCCACCATCACGTGCAGTTCCCCATCGTCGGGGACCCTCGCCCGGATGCGCACACTGCCCTCGTCCGTCGGTGGAAGGCGCGGGATTGCGCTCCGGTAGCCCCACAGGTCCAGGGCCTGGGGATCCAGGTGGAACTCGCCCGCCAGGGCAGCTACCTGCAGGGCCGCCATCGGCGCTCCGGCGGTCCAGTGCTCCTCGTCGGCTTCGGGCAGCCACGCGATCGCGGCGGCCCACGTTCCCCACCCCAGGCAGGCCACGATCACGGCACCGACCAGTCGCTCGGGCTTCACCATGCGGTGGCGATCTCCTGCGCGAGGCGGTCGTGACCCTGGCTGGTCAGGTGGATGGGGTCCTTCTCGAAGAAGAGCTCACGAGGCAGTGTGACCTCCTGCGCGCCGAGTCGCCGGAGCACCTCCAGATGCTCGTTGGAGGGCTCCACCATCGGGAAGGCGAGCAGACGCACCTCCACGCCCTCGGCCTCCAGGGCGGCGGTGAGGGCACGCAGGTTGCTCTCGAAGCGCTCAGGAGGAACCCGGTGCATGGTGCCGGGAGCGGGGGCTGCCTCGCGCGGAAGCAGTTCTCGCACCGCGGCCATCAAGCGCAGAGAGGGTGCAGGCGAAGGTCGAGCCTCGTGGTCGGGCTGGGGCCCCAGCTGCGCATCCCGTACCACCAGCGCAAGGATCACCGTCGAAGGACGGGTCGCCAACAGGCGGTCCACGGTCGCCAGTGCCTGATGCGTGCTGTAGCCGGGAACCCCGGCGTTGAGCGTCGCTCGTCCCAGGTGAGTCGCCAAACGCGCCGACCAGGTCTCGTCTTCCTCAACACCCCAGCCGAAGGTCGTGGAGTCCCCCACACAAGCGATGCCGCCCGGATCCGGGTCCGCTCCGCGGAAGCCCAGCGAACCGGTTCGGACGTGGAAGCGCGTGCCCTCCTCGGAGAAGTCCAGCTCTCGGTCCAGGTTGGCGCGAAGCCACCACACCGAGCCGGGATCGCCGGCGTAGATGCCCGCATCGGGCCAGCCGACCAGGCGCAGCGCCAGCTCGGAACCGCCCAGGATCACCGCCGCCGTGAGCACGCTGAACAGGAGGTTCTTTAGGGCTCGCCGCACCGCCCCGACTATACTCGGCGGTCGTGCAGCAGCCTGGTTTCCGGGACGTGGCCATCTGGGTGGGCGGTGCTCTCCTCATCGTCGGGGCCGTGTTGGTGTGGCTCTGGGTGACCGCACCGGACGAAAACCTGCTGCCCGAGCAGTACGAGCAGTTCCGCATCCTGTGAGGCGCCGAACCCTCATCAAAGGTGGTGCTGCTCTCGCAGCCGTGATGGCGATCGGCGGGGGCCTTGCGGTGCAGCGGCGCCGTCGTCGGAGCGACACCATCACGGAGCTGTGGCCGGAACTGGGCCCGAACGTGCACTGGCTCAAGGCCGACCTGCAGGGTGCGCAGATGGTGGTGCCGGACCGCCCGCACAGCAAGGAGGAGGCCCGACAGGTCATCCGTCGGCAGCGCAGCTTCCAGGTTCGGAGCAATGCCCGGCGCTTGCGCGGGGGAGCTCTGGAGGCCAAGGCCGGCCCCCGGCTGCTCGCGATCGGGGACTCGGTGACCTTCGGGTGGGGCGTGGAGGACACGGAGGCCTACCCCGCGCAGCTGGAGGCGCTGCTGCGGAAAGAGCATGAGGGGGTGCAGGTGTTGAACGCCGGCGTGCCGGCGCAGTCCTTGTTCGGGATGGCGTCCTTCCTGCGAAAGAAGGGCCCTGAGCTTGAGCTGGACGGCGTGCTCTGGACCCGCCGGGTGCAGTTGAACCTCGACAACGGGATCGAGCAGTACCGAGACCAGCTGGAGGCGGCCATGGCCGCGCTCCCGGATGCGCACTTCCTGGTCCTGTTGCCCCCGGTGAGCCGCTTCGATCCCTACGGCGTCGAGAACTACAGTCAGGAAGCCCAGAGCCTCCGCAGACGGCTGGGCGTGGGGGTGGTGGAACTCACCGATGTGTTCTGGGCCGCCCAGTCCGGGGGGGCGACCATGACGGTGGACGGGGACGAGCTCGTCATGTCGAACGAGGGCGTCGAGCTGAGCCGGGTGAAGCGCGCTCCCCGCGATCTCCCCCGCGAGATCTACGAGATCTTCGACGCCGACCCGGCGGTCAAGGAACACCTCTTCTTCGACTCCGGACATCCGGATGCCGAGGGCTTTGGCGTCTTCGCCCGGACGATCGCCGAGGAGCTGGAGACGCGCGGTTGGATGGCTTGAGAGCCAGCCTGGCTGGGCTGCTGCTCGGTGCGCTTCTGGCGGCGCTGGTGGTGGCGCCCGAGTGGGGACGGCTGGGCAGCGAGCTGCTGGGCATCATGAACGACGATGGTCTCGGAGCCATCCACCTTCACCACGACTTCCACGACGCGCTTCGCGAGGGTCGGTGGGACCTGGTGGACCCGGATCAGCTGGTGCCCACCGGCTCGGATCGCTGGCTGCGCGAGGGGGGCAACAGCCTGGAGATGCTCGTCTCGGGCCTCTGTCGCCTGGTCTTGCCCTGGCCGCTCTGGCTGAACGTTGCCGGGTTGGCCTGGATTCCGCTGAACCTCTTGGCCTTTCTTCCCCTGGGTCGGCACCTGTGGGGGCGCTGGAGCCCTGCTTTGGCGGCAGGAGCCGCCTGGGCGGTGCTCCCTCCGGTCATCTCGCAGTTGGAGGCGCTGCGGCTGACGCAGATGGTGCTGGTGGGCCTTCCGATCGCGGTCCTGGGCCTGTTGCTGATCGGCGAGGGGCGGCGGCGTGGATGGGTGATCTGTGCCGTGGGAATGGCTCTGACCGGGCTCGGCTACTGGTTCTACGGTCTCTTCATGGCCATGCTCGCTCCGGTGTTTGCCGCCTGGGCCTGGCGTCGTCGGGGTCCCGAGGCCCTGCTGGACACCTGCAAGGCCGCTGCGCTGACGCTGGCGCTCTGCCTGCCCCTGCTCTCGCGGCCGATCTGGGTGCGTCTGAGCGGAGGGTGGACGCCGGGCAGCCCGGCAAGTGCGGAGTTCACCAGTCCCGTCTTCGCGGACGCGCTGCAGCTGGCCGGAGCGCAGTCCGCGCACGTGGAAGGCTGGTGCCCGTGGGTCTTCGTGTTGGGCTTCGCGGCGACCGCGGTGTGGGGTCGGAGACGGCTCTTGTTCGGGAGCCTTGCGGTGCTCTGCGTGCTCTTTGCGATGGGGCCCGCTCAGCAGCTCGGCGAGCGGCTGTGGCTCCTGCCCTACTACCCCATCTGGCGCTGGGTCCCCGGGGTGGATCGGCTTCTCCACCCGGAGCGCTGGATCCACGTGGGAGGGCTCTTCCTGGTCCTGCTCGCCGCGGACGGTCTGGCTCGCAAGAAGGCCCTCGCCACCTGGCTGCTGCCGATCGGGGTCATGGCCCAGCTGGGGCTCGCGAGGCTTCCACTGGGGAGTTGGGACCCCACCCCGCCGCGGGTGTGGCAGGAAGTGGCCACCCTGGAGGGAGGTGGCGCGGTCGTGGTTCCACTGCTCGAGAGCCAACTCACCTGCGCATGGCAGCCCTTCCACGGCAAGCGGCTCCTGGGCGGAATGGGTGAGAACCAGCCCTGGTTCCGGCCGCCGGACTACGAGACCTTCATCGAGGGCAACGGCTTGCTGATGCAGCTCTGGCTGCTCGGCCGAGGAGAGGACCGGCCGGTGAGCGTGCACCAACAGGATCTGGACGGGCTGAGGGCGGTGGGCCTGGACCTGGTGGTCCTGGATGCGGGTGCCTGGGCCCACGCGCCGCTCGCGGGCAGCGTGGACGCCTTCGCTCGCCTGGTCGAGAGCTTGGGGGAGCCCCTGTACGAGGATGCAACGGGCGCGGTCTGGCGCCTGCCGGAGAAGGGGAAAGAGAAGCCTGCGCCCTCCTTCGGTCCCCTTCGCAGCGAGGGTCCTCCAGGAGCGCCCCCCTGAACCGCCTGCGCGCCATCGCCCCCGGGCTGCTCCTCGCCGTGCTGATGTCGGCCCTGGTGGTCGGACCGGCTCTCGGTTCCGGGCGACTCGTGGGGCACGGGAACCTGGACCAGTGGGCCCACGGCTGGGGAATGCACTGGTTCGCCAGCGAGCTCGTCTCCGGAGAGCTGCCCTGGACGGTCCACGGTGCGGCCTGGCCCAGCACACGGGTGCTCTGGTACGTCGATCCCATGGGCGCGCTCCTGGCTGCGCCCCTGCAGCTCATGGGACCAATCGCCGCCTACAACGGACTGCAGCTCTTCCAGGTGGCTGTAGCCGCCTTTTCGGGCTGGGCCTTCGGTCGGGCCCTGGGGGGAAGAGGTTGGGTCTCGGGTGTGGCGGTCGCCACCATGCCCTTGCTGCAGACCGAGCTCTGGAACGGCGTGGTCGAGGCGAGCTGGGTGGGGCTCATCGCCGGCGCCGCGGCTCTGGCGGCCCGCGGGTCTCGCTGGACGGGCGTGGTGGTGGGTCTGGTTGGAGTGGCTTCGCCCTACCACGGCCTGGGCGCTGCGGTGCTGGCAGGTTCGCTGCTGCTGATGGGCGGACCGGACAGCCAGGGCGGTCGCCGCGCGCGGCTGCTGGCCTGCCTGCTCGCTGCGTTCCTGTCGCTCGCGCTCACCCTCCCTCACGCGGCCATGCTCGCCAAGGGCTTCTCCAGCACCGAGCCCTTCGTGTTGCGGCCCATGTGGTCGGGCCTGAACGAGCCCTCCCTGCGGCTGAATGCGACGGACTGGGTGGCCTTCCTGCGCCCGGGCGAGTTCTGGAGTCTCACGCCCAGTGATGCGCCCACCGCCGTGCCGTGGAAACACACGCCCTACCTGGGCTGGCTGCTGCTCGGTGGCGCCACCGTCGCCTGGGTGCGCAGCCGCTCCCTGCGGTGGCTGATCCTGCCCTTCGCCTTCAGCGTGGTCATCAGCCTGGGCTTCTTCCTGTGGCACGACCAGGACTTCGTGACCAACGCCGAGGGCTTGCGCTACAAGCTCCCCCTGGCCTACGTCAGCGAGTGGCTCCAGGTGGAGCTCACCCACCACATGCGCTTCGCCGGTATGGCCTGCGTGGTCCTGGCGGGGCTGGCGGATCGGGCGGCTGCGCGATGGGGGCCGCTGGTGGCGGTGGGTGTGTGCCTGGAGAACCTGGTCGTTGCGCCCAACTGCTGGCCACCTCCCTCCAGCGACGCCACCCTTCCGGCGGTGCTGGCTTCCCTGCCCGACGATGGGCTGGCGGTGGTGGACCTGCCCGCTCAGCTGGGCGAAGGCAACGCCACCAACCGCTACCTCTTCTGGCAGGCCATGCATGGGCACCCCGTGCCCTGGAACAACAAGGTGGGGATGACCGGCTTCCAGAACGCGGCTCTGACCTCCTGGATCCGGATGTCGCGCGACCAGGGAGTCCGCAGCCGTGATGACCTTCAAGGGGGAATCGAGGAGCTGCGCGAAGCGGGCTTCGGGTACGTGGTCCTCCACCCCGAGTGGGCGGAGGGCCCCGAGGTGGTGGAGCGCCATCGCCAGGCTCTGGACCAGTTCCTGGGGACACCGGACGAGATCGAGGGTGACTTCCTCTACCGGCTCTGATCAGACCTTCCGGGGAGAGGCGTAGGGGTTGGCCAGGTCCTTCTCGACCAGCTCCGGGGACCCCTCGAGCAGCTCCGGCTGTTCGCCCTCCTCGCTGAGCTTCAGGTAGGCGGTGAGGATGAAGGTGGTCATCAGCGGGAAGAAGATGAACATCCCGACGATGGGGATGTAGGCGATCGCCATGCAGATGAAGATGGAGATGAACCAGTAGGCGAGCAGCCCGACCGTGTCCTTCCGCGCCAGGGCGACGCTCTGTTGCATCGCGTCGATGCCGCCGCTCACCTTACGGTCGGCGATCAACGGCGTGGTGAACAGGAAGAAGGCGGCGGCGACCAGGCCGGGGAAGTAGCAGAACATCATCCCGACGGTGCAGGCGAATCCCACGAGGATGTTCGCGACGAGTGCGCTCATCAGCCCGTCGAACGCGAAGATCTCGGTGAGGCGGTAGGGCTCACCGCGCATCATGCGCAGCACGATGCGCTGGTAGCCGACCTGCAGGGGCGTCGCGAAGAGCATGATGCCGAGGAACATCACGCTGAAACTTCCGATGTAGCCCAGGCTCATCACCAGCCCAGCGATATCCACGGGGATCGCACCGGCCTCCACGAGGGCGTTCATTCCCAGGATGAGGACGGCCATGAACAGGCCCAGCAGCAGGATGCCTCCGAAGGTGATCCCGAAGGAGAGGGCAAAAAAGAGCACGCAGGGGCCGATGTGGGCTGCGAAGTTGTTCTTGAAGTCCTCGAAGGCTGCTCCCAGCCAGGGTCCCAGGTTCTGCATTCAGTCTCCTTTCCAGTTCAGTGCATCCAGCCGTGCCCGGAGGAGTCCCGGAAAACGGGGGTACCAGGTCGCGTTGAGCGGACTGGGATGGGGCAGGGGATGCAGGGTGATGCGTTTGCCCTTCAGCGTGATGGTCAGACTGGCCTCGTAGCGGTCCTCGCGAGCCCAGAAGCGCTTCAGGTCGGGAGCCAGGTTTTTGTCGGCCAGCCGGAACCAGTCGAAGGCGACGTTGCCCAGCGTGATCAGGTCCTGGCCTCGCCAGTGCTGGACCAGCAGCTCGGTGATGAAGGGCTCGAAGCGTCTCTTCACCCGGACCGGCCAGGCCTTGTTCCCTTCGGGCTTGTAGGGGACCGTGTTGGCCCAGAAGACCCGCTGCCCTGCACGGATGCTTCCGGGCAGGTCGGGGCAGGGGCTTCCGAAGGCCTTCTCGTGGAGCGCCTGGCGCACCAGTTGGCCACCTGCACCGATGAAGGGCTCACCGTGATGCACCTCGTGGCGCCCGGGGTCGCGCCCCATGATCGCCACGCGAGCGCTTGGATCGCCACTCCCGGCCAGGATGGGGCGGGTGGGATCCTTGCCCGCAGCCTCGTAGACCGCGGTGTCGATGGTCATCCCACCCTGGGCCGCTTCGGCCTGAATCCGGGTGAGAAGCTCCTTCACTCAGCGAGGATGCTCTGGACCGTGTGTTCGTCCAGTCCCATCTTGCGTCCCAGTCCCAGCACCTGTTCCTTGTAGATCTTCACGCCGGACAGGTTCGACAGGAGCATGCCGGCCACGTCCGAGACGGCCTTGGCGACCTCCTTGGTCGAGAGCCCGAGACGCTGTGCGTAGTCGTGGATGACCTGGCCTTCCTCGTCGGAGACCCGGCCGTCGGCAAAGGCCACGAGAACGAGGCTCCACAGGAAGGCCTCCTTGAGCTCGGGCGTGTTGATGGACGAGAGATCGATCTCCCCGGTGGGCTCGTCCGGAAGTTCCTCCTCGAAGGCGTCGATGAGCTGCTCTTCGGCGGGATGATTGCCGTCTGCCCGAGCCACGACACGCATGGCGGCGGCGAGGGTGTAGGCGGCGCGATCGTTGATCTTGATGACCGAGTGCATCAGCTTTTTCATGGGTTCTGCCTAACCCAATACCTGCGAGGCGTTCGGTCTATTCAGCTGGAGCGAGAGCGTGGAGGATTCGAGCCAGGCCGTCGGGCTCGAAGGAGGCCTTCAGCCGCTGGATCGCGACGTTCCTCTCGAGCACCGCGAGGCGCACGTGCTCGGCGTCCAGGGGGATCGCTGCCACGGCGTCCGCGATCTCCTCCCAGCCATCCCCCAGGGCATCGCGCCCCGCGGCGAGAGCCTTCGGAATCATGTCCACTTCCAGGCTCCCGAACAGGGCGTCGGGCCGCTTGATCGGCTTCATCAGCCACGTGACGATGGCGATGATCGCGACCCCGCCCAACCAGATGGACAGGCCGAAGAGCCAGCCGAACACCAGCCAGAGCAGCATCACCCCCATCCCCATGCAGCTCCCGAGGAGACGGCGGTCGTGGCCGTGCTGCCAGGTGCGCAGCCCGGACAGCGTCGTCTCCAGGGTCTCCCCCATGGCCAGCAGGTCGTCGTGACCGGCGTAGACACCGTCCTGTAGCTCCCAGGCCCCCAGCCAGCCGTCCCAGTTGAGCTCCAGTCGCACCACGCGTCCTGCCAACTCCGAGTCCAGCGGTGGGCGCGGCTTGGGCTCCACCTTTTCCCAGAGGCTTCCGTCGTGGAAGCGTTCCAGCTCGTCGGGATCGCAGGCCAGCAGCTCCTGCGGGTCCTGGGCCTCGAGCTTCAAGGAGGGGTGCACCCACCGATCCTCGGAGTCGAGCACATAGCCGAGGGCGCGCATGCGGTCAGCATCCATCGAGGGAATGTAGCCTCGGTAGAATGCTCTGCAATGGGCAAGAGAGAGGAGCATCGCGAGGCTCGCAGGGCAGCCATCCTGGAGGCTGGTCAGCAGATGCTGCTGGAGGAGGGCTACGAGCGCACCAGTGTGGAGCGCATCACCGCCCGGGTCGGAATCGCTCGGGGGACCTTCTACCTGTACTTCGAGGACAAGGAGGCGCTGTTCCGCGCCCTCGCCGAATCTCTCTATGCGCCGATGGTCGAGGTGCTGGAGCAGACGGCTGCCGCGCTGGAGGAGGTCCCCGATATGGGCTCGCAGCAGATGATCTACCTGCAGATGAGTGCCCGTCTTGCCACGGTGATCCAGCAGAACCGGGAGGGGGTGACCCTGCACTTCCGGGAGCGGCGGAGCGCGGGCCCCGCGGGCCGCATCGTCGCGGAGTGGATGGCACGCATCGAAGCCCTCGCGTGCCAGATGTTGGGCGACGCCTCGGATCGCGGGATGATCCGCGGTGTGGACCCGTACACCGTGGCGCTGGCCATCGTCGGGGCCGCCGAGCGCCTGCTGTGGGGCTGGGTCTCCGGGGACGAAGGGCTGGATGCGGACCACGCAGCGCTGCAGTTGGCCAATGTCTTCTTTGGTGGAATCAGCGCCTGAGGGTCGGAGCTCGCTGACTCACAGCTCTTTCAGGGCCCGAACGTGGGCTGGCCCCGTGCCGCAACAGCTGCCGACCATCGTGGCGCCCGCGTCGATCCAGGTCCGGGCGTGGGCCAGGTAGCGTTCGGGAGCATCCGGCTCCGCGAGCCAACCCATCTTCTCGTCGGGCTGGCCGGCATTGGCGTAGGCCCCGAAGGGCAGGCCAACAGCCGCCAGTGCCTGGACGTAGGGAAGGGTGCGGCTGGCCGGGACGCAGTTGACCAGAACGGCGGCCGCGCCCAGGTCGCGAGCCCGTCGGGCGCCCTCGGCGAGCTCCGCTGGCGTGAGCAGATCGGCATCCGGCCCTGCGGTGAACGCGATCCACGTGGGCAGCCCGGTGGCGACGGCAGCGCGAAGGGCGGCCAGGCCCTCGCCAAGGTGCGGGAAGGTCTCGCAGAGGAGCAGATCGCAGCCGGCGTCGGCCAGAACCCAGGCCAACTCGGCGTGCTCGGCTTCGGGTTCGGGGGGAGAGAGATCGGGCCGGTAGCAGTCTTCGAGTGGTGCGATGCTCCCGGCGACGCGCGCCGCTCCGCCTTCGCGAGCCAGCGCGACGGCGCGGCGTGCCAGGGTCTCCCAGTCTGGCGTGGTGCGCGACTTGGTGCGGAAGGTGTTGGCGGTGTGCACGTGGGCGCCGGCCGCCACGTAGTCGCGGTGGATTTCGCGCACGGTCTCCGGCCGGTGCTCGAGCGCCCAGGCGCTCCACAAGGGGATGGGCGTCGGCACGCCGCGCGCGAGCAGTTCGGTGCCGATTGGACCGTCCAGCAGGGTCAACACGGCCTCTCCACCAGGTGCGACGAAGGGAGTGTATGTCTCACCAGCCGAAGATGCCCTCGCCCTGGGCTGTGTGCTGACGCATCAGGGTCTCCTCGCCCGGATCGACCAGCGGCGTCTGGCAGCGCTCCGGGTGGGCGGGGCGGACGAAGGGTCCCGCGGGGTCCGGGTTCGTCGCGCTCACCACCCGGAGATCCAGGTCCGGTCGTCTGGCCAGCAGGGGCCAGCGGAACTCGCCGTCTCGACCGTCTCGAAGCCGCAGGACGCTGACCTGCGCGCCACGGGGGAGCGAGGCCGAGAGCTCCTCGGCGGCTCGGCGCAGCTCCGATGCCCCACACACACCGGAGTCCAGGTACTCGCGGCTCGCGTCCACCTGGGGAAAGGGGATCACCGGATGCTGGGAGAGGCCTTCCTCGCTCGCCCGGAGGGAGGCCACCGCGCTGACCACGCCCAGGGCTGGCCAGAGCAGGCCCAGGCACAGCACGGGTTGGCGGCGGAGCGCCCCTCCGGCGAGCAGGGCCACAGGAAAGCTGGCGGCGGCGATGTAGCGGGGGCGGGCGCCGTCTCCGACCAGGGTGAGCACCGCCAAGACGCTCGCGGCCGCCGCCGCAGCCAGCAGCCACCGCCGCCCGGCCCGACCGCAGGCCACCGCCGCCGCCGCAGCCAGCAGCAGGTGAGCGGTCCACCAGGGCAGAGCCCACACCAGGCGGAGCCCGTGGGCCAGGTCCGGCATCTCCACCGCTCCGTTGCTGGCCAGCCACCAGCTCCCCAGCAGCCCGCTGGCGGGCTTGGGCTGTACCAGAGGAGCCAGGACGGAGCTGAGCAGGGCGGGGAGGGCTGTCAGCAGCGCCAGGGGATTCAGGACGGCCAGGGGCAGGATGAGGGGGAAGGTGACCGGCTTCACGAAGAGCGAGAGGCAGAACACGAGTCCGGCGACGAGGGGTCTTCGCCGGGCCAGGACCAGCGCGATGGAGGCCAGAGCCAGCGCTGCAGCGTCGCCGCCGGCCAGGGCCGAGGGGTACAGCATCAGCGGAGCGCAGGCCACCGCGAGGCCCGGTCCCAGAATCCCCAGCCCCAGCTGTCGGCCCAGCAGGGCGGCGCAGACCGCGCTCAGAGTGCCCGCGAGGACGCTCAAAAGCCGCGGCCCGCCCACCAGCCCGATCAGGAGTGGGTGCAGCGGGTAGGGATGTCCTCCCAGGTCCACCGCAGCCAGGGCGCCGGGTCCGTCGGGACCGAAGGGGCCCGGTCCGATCCAGGCCATCGCCAGCAGGCGGAGCGCCAGCGCGACCAGCGCGACCAGGCCGAGGCGCTCGGTCACCGACTGAGCCTGTACATGGCCCGAGGTCCCCCGGGAAGATCCAGGACGCCGATGAGCTCGGGGTCGTAGGCCGTGCGCATTCGCAGGGCGCGGTCCTGCAGCCCACGGCTGGTCCAGGCGTTGTGGATGGCTTCCTCGCCCCAGCAGGCGTCCTCGGGCCAGGCACTCCGGTAGTTCCAGTGGCTGGCCTCCATCAGGGGATCATCCATCAGTTCGGTGCAGGGCGGAGGCGCTTCCAGGGTCTCGGGAAGGAGCGCGCGGTAGGACGATACGGGGGCGTAGTAGTCCTGTCGTAGCTCCCACGAGCCCCACAGGGAGAGGACGAGCGCCGGCGCCAGCAGCCAGCGCCGCCAGCCCGGAGCGATGGCCAGCACCCCGGCCAGGAAGAAGGTGCCAAGCAGGGCGTGACGGCTGCCGTAGTCGTCGAAGCTGGCGCCGACCCCGTGCACCCAGGCCGCGGCCAACAGGAGCCGCAGGCTTCGACGCTGTGCCGCCGCCGCCACCAGCACCAGGCCCGCCAGGCTTCCGAGGGGTCCCATCAGCTCCGTCAGGCGCAGGTTGACCGGGAGCACCAGCATCAGCGGGCGCATCGCGGGTGCGGTCTCCAGGAGGGGCCAGCAGGCTGCTGCTCCCAGGGCACCGGGCAGCAGGCGAGGGTTCCACAGCGCCATGGCGGGTGCGAGCAGGGCCAGCTCCACCCGCATGGTGCAGGCCGCCGCGTAGAAGGGGATTCCCCACCAGCGGGGAGCCGCCAGCGCCCCGGCGAGCAGCAGGTGAGGAATGGCGACGTTGTACGCGCTCGCTGCCCAGAAGGCGTGTGTGGGAGACAGGGCGAGCAGGGCCGCTGCTGCCATGCCCTCGACCCGCCCGAAGCGCCGACCGATCGCGATCCCGATCAGGCCTACCGTGAGCAGACCGGCCAGCAGGTTCACGGCCACGAGCGCCCGGGGGTCCTCGGTGATCTGGCCCAGCAGGCCGTAGAAGCCCGCCAGGATCGGGTACAAGCGCGTGCTCGCGTCCAGCTCTTCGCCAAGGAAGACCCGCAGGTAGTCGCCCTCGTGCCCGTCGAAGCGGTGGCGGTGCAGAGGCAGGCCCAGGCGGGTCAGCAGCGCTAGCGCCGTGATCACCGCGACGGGGGCCAGCTCTGAACGACTCACGCGCACCCGCCTATCATCCGTCGAGTGAGACGTGAGGCGTTGTGGCTGTTGCTCCCGATGGGCGTCCTGGCCTGGGGGCTGCGGCGCGTCGTGCCCACCTTTGCGGAGGGACTGTGGGGCCCCGAGCAGCCCTTCCTCAACGGGGACTTCAACGGGGGGTGGTGGCTCTGGTGGGCTTCCGCCGGCGAGGGGCGCTTCGACCTGCTGGGCTGGCCGGAGGGCGTCGGCCACCTGGCGAGCGCCATCCCCAACCCCGGCCAGATGCTGCTGCTGGGGTCGCTCTTCGGGGAGCCGACCGCGCTGGCCTGGAACCTCGTTCAGCTCCTCCACGTGGTGCTGATGGTGGTGTGCACCTTTGTGCTCGCGCGCTCCGCTGGAGCCTCGGGCATGGCCTCGGGGATCGCTGCTGCACTGATCGCTGCTTCCCCGGTTCTGCTGCACGAGGTGGTGGGTGGGCGCCCGGACAACCTGGTTGCCTGGCCAGCGCTGCTCTGCCTGGCCTGCCTTCAGCGAAGCGGGTGGCGATGGGCACTCGCCGCCGGGGCACTCGCTGCCCTCCAGGGTCTTGCCTATGCCTGGCACGGCCTGGCTCTGGTGCTGGTGGGGCTCGCGCTGGTTCGGGACTGGAAGTCCCTCTGGGCCGGGGTTGCCCTGGGCGCTCTGCTGAGCACCCCCTACCTGGTCTGGTTGCTGGACGGTCTGGGGCAGCTGCCCGCGGACCAGCCCCAGGTGGGCTACACGGTGCTGCCGCTCAGCGGCCTCTGGCCCAGCGCCACCCTTCCCGACCGCTTCCAGGTCCATCCTCTGCTCGTCCCGGTGGCCCTGCTCGGGCTTCGCGGAGGCAGGCGCTGGTTGGTGGCGGGCTTTGTGGGTCTCTGCCTGGCGGTGGGTCCTCAGCTTCAGTGGCACATGGGGGAAGACCTGGCCTCGGGCCCCTGGGCCTGGGTGGCCTGGGCTGTTCCCCCCGCGGCACGCATGCACCATCCGGTACGAGAAGCTCTCATCGCCCTCCCCGTTCTGGCTGCGGGGCTGGCCCTGGGACTCGATCGTTTTCGTTGGAGACCGATCCTCGGGGGCTTGTTGGTGCTCGCTGCTCTCTGGAACGCTGGGCGCCTGGATACGGCCGCGGCCTGGCTGCAGCCCACTCAGCCTCCCTTCGCCGAGATTCAGGTCGACGGCCCGGCGGTGGATCTGTTGGGGATGCACCACCGCACGGCCTTGTCGCTGCAGACCCTTCACGGCCAGCCCATCTACGAACCCCTGGTCTTTCGGCGTGAGGGCCCCGTGGAGGCTCTCTCTCAGGGGCTGGTGCCCGAGGGAGATCTGTGGGAGAGCCTGCGTGAGCAGGGCTTCGAACAGGTCCTCGTCCTGGATCGCTTCGGTGACGGTGAGGCCACGCGGGTGATCGTGGAGGACGCTCTGGGCCCCCCTCTGAGAGAAGGTGTGTACGACTTGTGATCCTTGTGGTCGTCTCCGACGAAGCAAGGACATGACCTTCTACAGAAAACTCGCTACCGGGAACCTCAACCAAGTTGCCAAAGGGCTCAGCGGAACACTTCCCGACCTCCTCGGTGGGACGGTCGTCGTCGATGAGCAGCTGGCGACGGACCTGGGCAATTCGCCCATGACGGTGGCGGACGTCGCCCTCATGGTGCGCGATCTCTCGGCCTTCCTGGTAGGCGCGCTGCGGCCCGACTCCCTCTGGCTTCACACCACCAACGTGAGCATCGCCGACAACAACTTCGTCAAGGTCGGTCCCGGCCAGTACACCATGCTCACCTTGCGTTTCGAGAGCCTCTTTTCCCGAGAGATCCGGCTCGAGCGCGTGGCCTACGCGGCGCAGAAGATGGGTGGAGCGCTGACGGCTCACGGTGACAGCGGATTTTCGAACGTGAGGATCTTCCTGCCTCGGTCCTAGGTTCCTCCCCGATGGGCGCCTAGGAGCACCAGCGAGTCACCGCGTCGTGCAGGTGAGCCGTCGCGTTCTCGAGCTCGTGGAGCGGCTGTTCGTGCCGCGGTCCTCGCGCCAGACCCTCCTGGTAGCGCTCCAGCATCACGATGTCCTCGCGAAGGATGAGGCGGCTCGCTGCCCAGGTGGCCAGGGCGCGGGCCTTCTCCAGCGGGGATCCGCCCCGGCGACGGCAGAAGGCGTACCAGAGGTGGGTGCGGTCAGGTCCGACGGGGAAGGTGGCCATCACCGTGAGGTGGTACGGGAGGACGTTGAGGCACAGCGAGGGGAACACGATGTACTTGTGCAGCGCACCCCGTTGGCTCTCGGTGTAGGGACCGCCACGGCTGCAGTGGGCGTCCAGACGGGAGCGGCCGATGCTGCGCTCGTGCACGAAGGGCACGTGGTAGAAGTCGGTCACGTTCTCCAGGAAGGCCTTCCAGTTGACGCGCAAGGTCCAGACGCGTTCCTGGACGGGAACCATCTCCTCGAGGTGAAAGGGCTGGAGTTCCGCGTGCAGCTCGGGACCCAGGACCTGGGGGAGGCCTCTCGCCGCCCAGGTTCACCCAGTGAAGGCCGGCCCATGAGGCGGTCTGGATCTCGCGCAGGCCCTGGGCTGGCGCATCGATGCCCTCCGGTTGAGGGATGTTGCGCAGGCTGCCGTCCAGTCCATAGCTCCAGCCGTGGTACGGGCAGCGGATTCCCTGGGTGTTGCCCGATCCCTGGAGCAGGGGGCTTCCCCGGTGCCGACACTGGTTCAGGAAGGCGCGAACCCGGTCCGGTCCGCGGAGCAGAAGGATGCTCTGACCCAGCTCCTCGAAGACCGCGTAGTCACCGGGCCGGTTGAGACTCCAGGCGCCTGCCGCGGGTACCCAGCAGCGCGAAAAGATGCGCTCCTGCTCCTCGCAAAACCAGTCGGGATCGGTGTAGCGGGCGCTGTCGACCACAAGCACAATCTAGCCCATCGCGGAGGCGACCGTCAGTGCTGTGTCGAGGTGCTGGCGCACCGCGGCTTCACCGAAGTCCTCGCACTCCACCTCGATGCGGTCATGGAGAACGCGACCGTCGTGCCCCAGGACGAGCTCGAGCAGTGGGGTTGTGAGTGCCTGGGAGGCCAGCCGGCGACGGGCCTCCACCGGGTCGTCACTGCATACGCTGAGCGAGGCGCCGAGCACGGGGTTTTCCAGCTCGATGCCGGAGGGGCCGGAGCGTTGGATCCGGAGGGGCCCGAAGGAGCCGCGTACCGTGATCCGAACACGCTCGCGCAGCACCTCCAGCTGTACCGGGAAGCCGCGGATCCGACCGCCGAGCGAGCGTGGGTCGGAGAAGAGCCCGTGCTCCTGGTGCAGTGTCGGCCACAGGGCGCAGGGTGCTGCCCCGAGCGCTGCAGCGAGCTCCAGGGCCAGCTCCAGGGCGCGCTCCACCGAACCCTCCTCCGCGGCCTCGTGTCCCGTCAGGTGCAGGCGGCCCTCGCGGAGCTCCAGCACGCTGGTGTTGCCCATGCGCTCCCCGAAGTGCGGCAGCACACAACCCGCGGGTCCGGGTGCTCTCGAGAGCTCACGGGAGGCCATGCGCAGTGGCTGGGAGGGGTGCTCGCTGCGAGCGAAGAGAAAGAACTCGGGCTGGTAGTGGCAGGGCACGCTGAGGTGTTTCGCACCAACGAAGGCCTCCTCCCCGCCGGAGAGAGGGAGATTGGCCCGCCCGCGGGCGTAGTGACCTCCGCGTAGCTGCACGAGTCGGCGCAGCGCTCGTCTACGGCGAGGGCGCACCACCAGCAGGTGCAGGCCGAGCAAGATCATCAGCAGGACGGCGGCCAGCAGGACGATGAGCTCGGCTCCGCTCATGGGTGCAGCTCCCACAGTCGGTCGCTGCCAAAGCGCTCCGAGGGGCCGAAGCGCTCCTCCAGTTCTTTCGTGAAGCGCGGATCCTCGCGGTGTTCATAGACCACAAGCCACAGGGTGGCATGGGCGGCCACGGCCAGCTCCAGTTGTTCACGAAGCTCGTCGTTGACGTAGACCGTCAGTCCGTCCACCAGCCGGGGCTGACCGTGTCGGAAGTCGTCGTAGTCCAGCTCATAAGGCTGCGCTGCAGGCATGCGACGCCATGGAGGGAGTCGCCACAGCACGGGTGAAGAAGCCCCCTTGTCGTCGTCGTTCCGCAGGTGGGGGGCAAGGAGGTACACGCCGTCCCCATCGTGCGCACGAGACAGGGCCGCGTCTACCGCTCGCTCGTCGTCGAAGGCGATGAGTTCGATGCGTCGCAGGTCGTAGGCACCGAACCACAGACCTTGCACAAGCGCGACGGCAACGGCGACCCGCGGCCATCCGCTGTTGGCGACCAGGATGGCGAAGGGCACGCCGAAGGCCAGGTGGTAGGGAAACTGGTGGGGTGCGGCGATTCCGACGAGCACCAGCACCAGCACGAAGACCGCGCTCAGGCCCAGGCCTGCCGCAACGCGGCGTTGGCGCCATCCGCCGATGCAGGCCAGCGGCACCAGGAGCAGGGCGATGGGACCGAAGCGGGAGAGGTAGTCCCGGGCGGAGAGTTCGAGGTCCAGCGGCGGCTGGACGTAGGTGCCGGCCTCCAGCGCCAGCTCCGCGATCCCGGGCAGCAGGGGCAGGGTGGACAGGGTCAGTACCCCCAGGGCGATCTTGTTCCGTTCGAGCCCCGCCAGCACCAGGGCAACGAAGCCGGCAAGGCCGTGGGTCCAGGGAGCCAGAAGGGCCAGGATGCAGAAGGCCCGAGGCTTCTCTCGGAGCGCCCACAGGCCGGCGATGACCAGGGCGGTCAGGGGGTAGTTGTTGAGCTCGGCCGCGTAGCTGAGCTGGATGGGGGATGTGGCGAGCAGAGCGGCGATCACCGGCCTCCGTGCGTAGAGCGCCACGACGCCGAGGCTGCAGGAGGCGCTGAACAGAACCCACAGCAGCGGTACCGGGACGGCGATCTCTCCCAGCGACTGGAGGAGGTACCAGAGCGGGGGGTGCAGGCCCGTGAAGTCCAGCAGCGCGCTCCAGTCACCGCTGCGCAGCTTCTCCACCATGGGCCCGGTGTAGGCGGCGTATTGCCAGCTCACCTCATCCCACCGGACGATGACCCGGAGACCCCGCAGGAGCCCGGCCGCCGTCAGCGTCAGGAGCAGTACGCGGTGTTTCATCAGCAGCATCCCTGGGGGGCCCGCTGGGCCTGCGGCGCTAGAAGCGAACGGGTATGTCGAGCTTGCTGGCGAAGAGCTTCGACAGCAAGGGCAGCATCGCTTCGCCGGTGTCGCGCTCCACCCATGTCTGCTCGATGTAGCGGAAGTGCCAGGCGCTGAGGTTCGCAGCCAGCCAGAGCTCCTGCACCGGTACCTGCTGGCTGAGTACGAAGGTGCTGCCGTCCTCGAACTCCACCTTGACCACGCCGTCGCTCAGGATGGGATCGATGTCGTCTGTGTCCAGGTCGTCGATCTGTCCGAAGAGCTCGGAGAGAGTCTTGGACACGAAGCTTCGGAAGCTCTGCTCGGTCATCTCGGGGTCCTAACGCATGTGCTCGCTTGAGCACTCGACGGTCTGAGGACGCGTGGACGAGCATCTTGCGAGCTTCGCTGCGGGTGACCATGCCCGCATCCATCACTTCCTCGGCGCCCACCTTCGGCCGGAGGGTGTGCGCTTCGCAGTGTGGGCCCCGAATGCCCGCCGCGTGGAGGTCGTCGGCGACTTCAACGGCTGGACGGGCTTCCCTCTCCGAAGCACTGATTCGGGGGTCTGGTCCGGCCTGATCCCACAGGCGAGCGCAGGCGATCGCTACAAGTACCGCATCGACGGGCGTGACAAGGCCGACCCGGTCGGTTTCCTGCACGAGTGCCCACCAAAGACCGCGTCGGTCATCACCGAGAACCGCTACACCTGGGGTGACCAGGCCTGGCGTCGCGAGGCGCTGCGCGACAAGCCTCTGTCCATCTACGAGCTGCACCTGGGTTCCTGGCGAGGACCCACGAGCTACCGCGAGATCGCGGCTCCGCTGGTGGATCACGTACTTCGCCTGGGCTTCACCCATGTGGAGTTCATGCCCCTGAACGAGCACCCCTTCTACGGGAGCTGGGGCTACCAGGTGACGGGCTTCTTCGCCCCAAGCGCTCGCTATGGCAGTCCGGACGACTTCCGCTTCCTGGTCGATACCCTGCACCGGGCGGGGATCGGCGTCATCGTGGACTGGGTTCCCGCCCACTTTCCGGAAGACGACCACGGCCTCGCGCGCTTCGACGGGACCTGCCTCTACGAGCACGCGGATCCCCGCATGGGACTGCACCCGGACTGGAAGACCCTCATCTTCAACTACGGCCGGAAGGAGGTGTGCAGCTTCCTGCTGTCCAGCGCTGCCCGGTGGATCGAGGACTTTCACGTGGACGGGCTCCGGGTAGACGCGGTCGCTTCGATGCTCTACCTCGACTACTCGCGGAAGGAGGGGGAGTGGGTCCCCAACCGCCACGGCGGTCGGGAGAACCTGGAGGCGGTGGCCTTCCTGCGGGGACTGAACGAGCGGCTCCACCGCGACTTTCCAGGGCTGCTGATGGTGGCCGAGGAGAGCACCGCCTGGGTTGGTGTCACCAAGCCCACCTACGAGGGAGGGCTTGGCTTCGACCTGAAGTGGGACATGGGCTGGATGCACGACACGCTGCAGTACCTTCAGCGCGACCCCGTGCATCGTCGTCACCACCACCACGAGATCACCTTCCGTGGCCTCTACGCACACAGCGAGGCCTTCGTGCTGGCTCTGTCCCACGACGAGGTCGTCCACGGCAAGGGCGCTCTGCCCGAGAAGTTCCCCGGGGACGACTGGCAGAAGCGAGCCACCACCCGGGCGCTGCTGGCCTACCAGTGGGTCCAACCCGGCAAGAAGCTGCTGTTCATGGGCATGGAGCTGGGACAGCGGCACGAGTGGAACCACGATGGATCGCTGGACTGGGAGCACGCGGACCCGGGCTTGATGGCCTGCGTCGCGGACCTCAACGCCCTCTACCGAGACAGCCTTCACCAGGGGGAGTTGGACCCTGCAAGCACGGCGTGGACCGGCGTGGACGACCCCGACAACAGCGTGATGTGCTTTCTACGAGGGGAGCACCTGGTGGTCTGCAACTTCACACCCGTGGTGCGGCATGGCTATCGGGTCGGGGTGCCTGCACCAGGGCGGTGGGAGGAGGTCTTCAGCAGCGACGCGGCGGCCTATGGTGGCAGCGACGTGCAGAACGAGCCCCGACCCTCCGAAGCTGACAGCTGGCAGGGTCAGGATGAGTCCATCCAGATGATGGTTCCGCCGCTCTCGGTGGTGGTGCTGAGGCGGGCATGAAGCGCACGATCTGTATCCACGGGCACTTCTACCAGCCCCCTCGGGAGAACCCCTGGACGGGTCGGATCGAGCGCCAGTCCTCCTCCGCGCCCTACCCGAACTGGAACCATCGGATCACCGACGAGTGCTACCGGTCCAACTGCCACGCTGCCTTGCTGGACGAGCAGGGGCACATCGTGCAGCGTCGACTCACCTACAGCCGCATCAGCTTCGACTTCGGCCCCACCCTGCTGCGGTGGTTGGAGCGGCACGCGGAGGACGTCTACGCGTGCATCCTGGAGGCGGATCGCCGCAGCCTGCGGCGCTGGGGTCACGGGAATGCCCTGGCCCATCCCTTTCACCACGCCATCCTTCCGCTCTGCTCCGAGGCGGATCGTCGGCTGGAGGTTCGTTGGGGCATCCGTGACTTTCGAGAGCGCTTCGGGCGTGAGCCGGAGGGTATGTGGCTGCCGGAGACGGCGGTGGACCGGGAGACTCTGCGCTGTCTGGCGCAGGAGGGCATCCGCTTCGTCGTGCTGGCCCCGCACCAGGCGGAGGGCCCGGTCGACACCGGCGTCGCCCACGAGATCGAGGGGGTGGGCATCGCGGCCTTCTTCTACGACCAGGGGCTGGCCAGAGGCGTGGCCTTTGATGGCTTGCTCCACGACGGCGCGCACTTTGCGGCCGCTCTGAAGTCGGCCTCCGAGCAAGGCCTTGCACACCTGGCGACGGACGGCGAGAGCTACGGACACCACCACCGGCACGGGGAAATGGCGCTCGCGTGGTGCATCAACGCGCTTCAGGAGGACCCCGAGGTCCAACTGAGCAACTACGCCACCTTCCTGGCCGAGCACGGCACTTCCCGCACCACGCCCATCGTCGAGGGCAGCAGCTGGTCCTGTCCCCACGGCCTGGGCCGCTGGTCCCACGGCTGCCCCTGCGGTGTGGAGGAGGGGGCGGATCACAGCTGGCGCCCGGAGCTTCGCGCGGGCCTGAACTGGCTTCGCGATGCCCTCGGCGCGTGCGAGGGGGAGTTGCTGGTGCAGCGCCTGGCCATGTTCACCAGCTGCGGGTGGTTCTTCGACGACCCGGCGGGTCTGGAGCCGGTGCAGAACCTGCGCCACGCCAAGCGGGCGATTCACTTGAGCGGTCGGCTCGAGCTGGAGGAAGGCCTGCTGGAGCGACTGCCCGCCTTCGCCGCGGTGTGGGCGGAGCAGGTGGCTCCGATGGCCCGGCTCTAGTTGGTGTACTGCACGTCGACGAACTCGTGGAAGAAGACGGTGGCCTGCACGCAGCCGACGTCGGTGTTGATCGCTGCGTACTGGCCGTAGTGCAGCCCCTGGAACTCGAGTCCCGTGATGACCGAGAGCGGGTCGACCATCTCGGCGGGGACGACGAAGTGTTCCTCGTCCCTGCTGGCCACGCAGCTGGTGAAGGTGGGCGCTCCGGCGTGGTGGTTGATGGGGATCACCGTGCGAACGTGGTCGTCGGCGCCCGAGGCTGACCAGCTCACATCCAGCGCGCCGGGCGCGTCGTAGTTGCCTTCCGCGGTCACCCAGATGTCGGTCAGGGGATCGGGAAGGGTGAACTCCTCCGTCACGACGTGTTGGCCCGGCCAGCTCAGGTCGAAGGAGAAGCGCGTCTCGTCGGTGAACTGTGACCAGATCAGGCCGGTCTCGTCGGCCTCGAAGTTGTGCTCGGTGTCGTCTGCGGTGACGATGAGCGAGGCGTCGGGGTCGCTGCGGCGAACCTCGACGCACTCGCCTTCGGTGCTGCAGATGGTGCCGGCGTCGCAGGTGCCGCACTGGTTGCTGTAGACGTAGTACGCGCAGTGTTCGCTCGACGCTTCCGGCTGGCCGATCCACGGGTCTGGCTTGTCGTAGACCCGAGCGTGCAGGTAGGAGGTCCCGCCGTAGTGCTGGATGACGACCTCGCCGATCATCTCGTCCGGTGCGCAGAAGACCTCGTCCGGTGTGCTGATGTCCGTGTCGTCGGGTCGGTCGGTCGGTTGGTCGGTGATGAAGCACCCGACGAGCAGCAGGAACATTGCGTAGCCTCCACCCACAGTCTGACCCTGTGGCGAGGCGCCCACAACAGCGGAATCGCACTTACCGTCGGGCTGGTTTGCGCTTTGAAGTGCGAACCCGAAAGACTCGGGCCTGCGTGCGCAGGGAGGACCCTGGGAGTATGAGCACCCCATGTGGTGCATCGCGGTGCATGGCGGCGCGGGCCGCATCGAAAAGCCCTTCGAGGGCTGGGAGCAGGGCATCGCCGCCGCGCTCGATGCAGGCCAGCGGGCGCTCGAGCAGGGAGGCTCTGCACTGGACGCTGCCTGTGCGGCCGTGGTCGTGATGGAGGAAGCCCCCGGCTACAACGCCAGCCGCGGCTCCGTGCTGACCTCGGCGGGCACGGTGGAGATGGACGCATCGGTGATGAACCACATGCAGGATGCGGGGGCGGTGACCATCGTGAAGACCACGCGGAACCCCATCCTGTTGGCCCGTGCGGTGATGGAGCACACCCCGCACGTGATGCTGGTAGGGGACGAGCTGGCGCTTCAGCGAGGGCTCGAGCAGCGACCGAATGACTGGTTCATCACCGAGAAGCGCTCTCGGGCCCTGGCCAAGGCCCAGGGTCTGGAGCTGGATCACGGCACGGTGGGTGCCGTGGCGCTGGACCTGCACGGGCACTGTGCCGCGGCCACCTCGACCGGCGGCATGACCAGGAAGCTTCCGGGACGGGTGGGAGACACCCCGGTGATCGGAGCCGGCAGCTGGGCAGACGCGCGCTGCGCCATCAGCGCCACCGGGCAGGGCGAGTTCATCCTGCGCTCACTGCTCTCCCGCCGTGTAGCGCGCTGGTACGAGCACCACGTCCTGGTGGAAGCCGCGGACCAGGCGCTGGCCGAACTGTCCCAGCTCGGCGGGACGGCCGGTCTCGTCGCGGTCTCGTCCACCGGTCAGCTGGCTCTGCCCCACACCACCCGAGGCATGTACCGGGGGTGGCGAAGCTCCGACGGTCGGGCGGGTCTCGCGGTCTGAGCCGGAGGACGCGGGCGAGAAGCGCCCGCGCCCGTGTTCTCTTCAGTGGGCTCCAGCCAGCTCGCTGCCCTGTCCGGCGTAGTCCGCGGCCAGGCGGATGAGGCCGTGCAGTTCGGTCTCCTGGGGAGCCGCCTTCTCGGCGAGCGCCAGGACCTCGCGGTAGCTCAGCTCGTTGGCGTACTGGCTGCCGCGCAGCAGCTCGGCGAAGAAGGCCACCGCCACCGTCAGCTCGAAGCTGGAGCTGGCGTCCGCGAGCTCGTGGTGGAGCTCGTCGCCATCGAAGGTGGTGAGCCACTCTCGAGCCGGACTGTCCGGTCCGGGCTTCTTTGCGCGCACCCGCACAGTGGCCAGCTCGCGGCTCCAGGCGCGGTCTCTCAGCACCAGCTCGTAGATCGCGGTCACGCTGTGGCCGTTGCCCACCTCGCCGGCATCCACCGCGTCGTCGCGAAAGTCTTCGTCGGCGATGTCACGGTTCTCGTAGCCCACCAGGCGGTAGGCGCTGACCGCCTTTGGGTTCCACTCGATCTGGATCTTGACGTCCTTGGCGATGGTCTGGATGGTGCCCGACAGGTCCTCGCCGAAGACCTTCTCCGCCTCGTCGAAGGAGTCGATGTAGAAGTAATTTCCGTCGCCGTTGTTGGACAGCTGCTCCATCATCGTGTCCTTGTAGTTGCCCATGCCCACCCCGACGGTGGTCATGGTGATGCCCTCCTCAGCATGCTGTTGAATGCCCTCCAGGATGGTGTCCCAGGTCAGGTTGCGCCCGATGTTGGCGTCGCCGTCGCTGATGACGATGACCCGGTTCTCCGCGCCAGGCAGGTAGTGGCTGGAGGCCTCGGCGTAGGCCATCTCCATGCCCGACCCCATGGAGGTGCCCCCACCCGAGTGGAGCAGGTCGATGGCGTCGTGGATGCGCTCGTCGTGCAGAACGCTGGTCGCGGGGAGGACCAGGGCCTCGGTGCCGGCGTAGGTCACCAGCGCGACGCTGTCCTCCTCGTTCAGGTTGTTCACCAGAAAGTGCAGGCTGCGCTTGGCCAGGGGCAGCTTGTTCTCGCTTCTCATGGACCCGCTCACATCGACGAGGAAGGTGAGGCGCACAGGCGAACGCTCACCGACGAACTCCTTGCCCTGCAAGCCCACCCGCATGAGGTGCTTCCCGGGATCCCAGGGATGGGGCGCGGCCTCCATGTAGACCGCGAAGGGGGCGTCTGACGCGCTGCTCGGGGCCGTGTAGCCGTAGTCGAAGGAGTTCACGAACTCCTCCACCCGAACGGCGCTTCGGGGTGGCAGCACGCCGCTGTTGAGCTTGGCGCGGCAGATGCTGTAGCTGGCGGTGTCCACGTCCACGGCGAAGGTGCTCAAGGCATCGTCTTCCACCAGGGTCAGGCTGTTGACGCCGTAGTTGGTGTACTGCTCGGTGTAGACATCGGGTGGCTCGTTCCACGACCCGACCTCACTGGGCGGGGGGCTGTAGTTGGAGGACTTCGAACCGACGTTTCCACTGCCCGAGCCGTAGCCCGAGCTCCCCGAGCCCCTACCGGTGGTGCCCAGGCCTCCCAGGCCTTCGGCGGTTCCTCCTCCCCCGAGACCGGAGCCGCTGGAACCCAGCCCGCCGTTGCCCGTCTGAGTGCCTTTCGCTCCAATCAGGCCCATGGAGAAGTCTTTCGGGACCTGCTCATTCTGCTCCCCCGCCAGTCGGTCCCCGACCTGCACCGCCATGAGGCTTGAATCCTCCGGGTCTGCTTCCAGCGAACCCTCCGGCGAGACTTCTGTCGGTGGACGTGTCGGGTCCGGCAGGCTCTCACCGGGCTCGAGGATGACTTCGGTGAAACGGTCCGGCGTCTCCACCAGGCTGACCTCTTCGGGGTCGTCCTGGGTGCAGCCGGAGATGAGCAGAAAAAGACTGAACATGGAACCTCCTGAATAGAGGGACCGGCCCCGTGGCTACGGGTTCGTCAGTGCTTTGTCAGATCCGGGGAGTCGAGCCTCTAGGGCGCTTCGGTCCCACCCTCGGGCGTCGTGGCGTCGTCGACTGGCTCGTCGCACTCCTCGCCTTCGGGGCACTCCGGGAGCTCGGGTTCCGGCGGGGGCGGAGGCGGAGGAACAGGCGCCAGCGAGACCGCGTAGCCGTAGTGGTCGCTCAGGCTCACCTGGCCCAGCTCGCCCAGGCCCACGGTGCCCTCGTAGGTGCGCTGGCCGTCCTGTCCCGCCCAGCCCTTGATGAAGGTGTGGTCGAGCAGCACGTTCGGGCCGCCGTCCTCGCCCACCAGGGTGTTGGGTGTGCAGTAGGTGCACTGATTCAGGTCCGTGACGGGGTCGCTGAAGCCGGCGTCCAGGAAGGCCTGGCAGGAGGCATCGGACTCCCCGTGGATCCCCGCCTCTTCGTTGGGAAGGGAGCAGTTGAAGTCGCCCATCAGCACGGTCGGACCGTCGAAGGCGTCGGCGTGAGCGATGAGCTCGTCGACCTGCACCAGGTTCTCGGCGTTCCAGCTCTCGAAGGGTCCCGGGTAGGGAGCGGTGCCGTCCAGGTCGGCGGTCAGGTGGGTGCAGTAGACCCGCGTGGTGGTGTCACCGGTCTTCACGTCCGCGAAGAGGGCCCGGCGTCGGTTCAGCGTGGACTTCTCGGTGAAGTCCACCATGCCCGTGTTGTCCAGGGGCAGCTTGCTGACCAGGACCAGACCGTCGCTGCCCTCGTAGGCGAAGACCCCGGCCTTGCGGCAGGGCCGCAGCACGGTCCACAGCGCTGCAGGAGCGCTCTTGCCCACCTGCGCCATCAGGGCGTTGGCGCACTCGGGCTTGTCGTCCTTGAGCTCCTTCAGGATGGGCTCGCAGTTGTCGATGATGCAGTCGGTGAGTTCGTCGCCGTCGAGCCCGCCGCAGGAGCCCGTCAGGCAGCTGACGAACTTGCCTTCGCCGAAGAGGTCCTTCCGTCGGCAGACCGGTGACGAGCTGGCCTTCTTCTGGGCGTTCTCGGTCAACCAGGAGTGGGGGTGGCTGTCGCCGAGAGCGGCCAGGGCGTCCTCGCGGTCCTGCGGGGTCCAGACCTCCTGCAGGCAGACCACGTCGGCGTCGCTCTGGGCCACGGCCTCCCAGATGGCGGGAGCCCGGGCCTCGCCGTGATCGACGAAGCCGTGGGCCAGGCCCACGTTCCAGGTCTCGACGCGCAGCACGGTCTCGGAGCTGCGCACCTGTGTGGTGGAGAGAAACAGGGCCGCAAAGCCGGCGGCGACGGCAAGCAGCCGTTTCACCAGAGGTTCCGGATGTCGATGTAGACCTGCATGGCGTTGTCCTCCAGCGGCGAGAAGCCGAGGTCCGCCCGGACGATGAAGTTCTTGTCGAAGGCGAGGCGAAGGCCTCCGCCGCAGCCGTAGACGAAGACCCCGTCGCTCAGGCTCGCGTGGTCCGCGGCCCAGTAGCCGCTGTCAAAGAAGCCGACGGGGTGGATGTCGACGGTCGTGCCCTTCACCTCGAAGCTGGCCGCGAGCACCCGGAGCTCGACCTGGTCCATGAAGTGGGCCTTGCCCATCACGCCGTAGCTGCGAACGCCGCGGCCGGCGCGCTGTCCGCCGAAGAAGTCGTAGATCTGCCGTCCACCGGGCCGGGTGAGCCCGGTTGCGGGGACATCCCCGAAGATGCCGTCCGCCACCGCTCGGGTGGTGAAGACCAGGCGGGGGCCCAGGGGGGAGGCATAGCCGCGCAGGGTGAGGTTGTAGCCCCAGTAGTTCCAGTCGCTGAGGATGAACTGGTGCCCCCCACGCAGGCTGGCCTCCACCCAGTAGCCCTTGGTGGGGCCGGGTTCGTTGTCCCGGTTGTCCAGGCTGGCGCCGAGCTGCAGAGTGCTCCACATGCCGGTCTCGCCGCCTGGAAAGTCCTCTTCGTACTTGCTGTCCGGGAAGGGTGTGCGTTCCTGGAAGTCGCCGGGCAGCAGGTACTGCCCGTACCAGCCGGCCATGATCTCGAGCTTGTGCGGCAGGTCGCTGACCCGGTACAGCGCGTTCAGCGTGCCGTTGGGGGCGATCTGGCGCAGCTTGTAGTAGCGCCGCAGGAAGTCGTCCCGCTCCGTCCCGGTCAGGCCCATGTCGTCGGCCTTGGCCTCGGCCACGGCGTCGTCGCAGAACTGGTTGGGGTCGACGCTGCAGTAGTTGGCGGTGACCGTGGAGTAGAACTCGGCCCGCCCGGTCAGTCGCAGAGGCTGTGCGAAGGCATCCAGCAGGTCGAAGTCCACCCGGTGCACGTGCACGTTCTTGGTGGTCTTGTAGAGCAGCAGCGTGGTCGACCACTTGTAGGGCGAGCTCGTGCCGTCGTAGCGGTAGACGCTGGCCAGCACCCCGTAGCCGAAGCCGGAGTCGCTGTTGTAGTTGATCGCGGGCAGGCCTCCCCAGCCGTAGCCGACCTCGTCCCAGGGGTTGACCTCCGCCTCGACGGGGGCTTCGTCCGTTTCGGTGGGCTCGTCCTGCGCGAAGGCTAAGGAGCCGAGCAGCGCCAGCAACATGGGGACCTCGGGTGTGGAGCCGGCATTCTATGCCTGCGGGGTGGTGCCCGCTATTCGACGCACAGGGCGTGCACGAGCTCGAACAAGGCCCGGGTGCCCCAGGTGAAGCCGCGCACGGGGATGCGCTCGTCCACGCCGTGGAACATCGCGGCGAAGTTGACCCCCTCGGGCAGCTCGACGGGGCTGAAGCCCCAGCACTTCATCCCCAACATGGACCAGGCCTTGGCGTCGGTGAAGCCGGGGATCATGGTCTGCACGACCGTCGCCTCCGGGTCGTGCCTGTGCAGGATGTCGCCGATGAGCTCGGCGATGGGGTCGTCCCCCGAGGTCTCGCAGGCCGGCATCTCCTGGTCGATGGTGATCTGGTAGTCCCTGCCGATGAGGGCCTCGATCTCGCGCACCAGGTCCGCTCCGGTGAAGCCCGGAAGAAGACGCCCGTCCACTCGGAGCATGGCCTCGTCGGGCACCTGGTTCACCTTCAGCCCGCCCTGGATGACGGTGGGGTTGGCGGTGTTGTGAAGGCTCGCATCGAAGACCGCCGCCAGGCCGGGCTCCGGGAAGACGTGGTCCAGGACGTGGTCGCAGAGCGGCGTCTTCAAGGCCTGCAGCACCAGGCTGTTCGGCAGGGGTGAGTTCTGGGCCAGCGTTCCCAGGTAGCGCTCGACCACCGGTGTGTTGTGACGTGGCAGTCGCTGCGAGGCCAGGATCGCGGCTGCGCGACCGATCTTCTCCAGGGGATTGTCGCGGTTGGGCAGGGAGCCGTGCCCCGAGGTCCCGCTGGCCCGGATGGTCAGCCAGCACATGCCCTTCTCGGCCACCTGGACCGGGTAGAAGCGCTGCCCGCCCACGTGCATCGTGAAGCCGCCGATCTCGCTGATGGCGTACTCCGCGCGCACCTTCTCCGGGTGATGTTGAGCCAGCCACAGCGAGCCCCACTCGCAGCCCGCCTCCTCGTCGGCGACCCCGGCGAAGATGAGGTCGCGCTTGAGCTCCAGGCCCAGCCGCTGGATCAGCGTGAGCGCGATCACCTCCATCGCCACCATGTTCTTCATGTCGATGGCGCCCCGCCCCCACACGAAGCCGTCGTGGATCTCCGCGGCGAAGGGAGGATGTGTCCACTTCTTCGGGTCTGCCGGTACGACATCCAGGTGTCCGCTCAACAACACGGGAGCCGCTTCCCCGGACCCGCGGATTCGGCAGATCACGTTGCCCTTGCCCGGTTTCGACTCCAGGATCTCGGGCTGGAGTCCCTCATTCTCCAGATGCGCCGCCAGAAACTCCGCCGCCGCCGTCTCGTTGGGCGCCACGTCGGGAGCGTTGGTCGTGTCGATCCGGAGCAGGTCCTGCAGCAGCGAGAGGGCTTCCTCGCCCACTTCGTCCCAGGGAATCGTTGCCATGGTCGTGCCCCTGTTGGGCTTTTGTCCGGCGGGAGGTCCGGACGCTGTTAGCCTCGCATGCGATGAGTCTCGACAGCCTGCTGACCGGCGAAAACGCAGCTCTGGTCGATGAACTCTACACAAGCTGGCTTGCCGACCCCGCCAGCGTGGGCGAGGACTGGGCTGCTCTCTTCACGGAGTGGCGAGAGGAGCAGAACGGCTTCTCCTACAGCGCTCCGTCTCTCCTCCCGTCCAGCATCTTCAACCCTCCAGGAGGGGCGCTTCGCGCGTCCACGTCGGCGGTGGCCAGCGAGGTCGCTCAGCGCCAGGCCCGGGTGGCGCAGCTCATCAACGCCTACCGAGTGCGAGGGCACCTCATCGCGGACATCGATCCGCTGCTTCGGGTGCAGAGGCACCGGCACCCCGAGCTCACCCTGGCCTACCACGGCTTGACCCAGGCCGACGTGAAGGAGCGCGTGATCACCCGGCCGCTCTACGGCGAGGGGGAGATCGCCACTCTGGGCAGGATCATCGAGCGCCTGGAGCGGAGCTACTGCGGCCACTTCGGCGTCGAGTACATGAACATCGACGACCAGAAGCAGAAGCTCTGGCTCGCCGAACGGCTCGAGACCCTCTTCGACGAGCCGGTGCTCACCCGGGACGAGGAGTTGCGGGTGCTGGAGAAGCTCTCCGACGCGGAGAACTTCGAGCGCCTCATCCACACCCGCTTCCCGGGCACCAAGCGCTTCAGCCTGGAGGGAGGGGAGACCCTCATCCCCCTGCTGGACAGCCTCGTCGAGGATGCCGCCGAGCAGGGTGTTCGCGAGATCATCATCGGCATGGCTCACCGGGGGCGGTTGAGCACCCTCGTCAACATCATGAACAAGCCGGCGATCCAGGTCATCGAGGAGTTCGAGGGGGTGGAGAGCGACTTCTCGGGCAGCGGCGATGTGAAGTACCACCTGGGCTACAGCAACGACCACAGCACCCGGCGCGGCTACGAGGTCCACCTGAACCTGTGCTTCAACCCCTCGCACCTGGAGGCGGTGAGTCCGGTGGTGGAGGGGCGCGTGCGCGCCAAGCAGGATCGCTGGAGGAACGACGAGACCGAGCACTCCGATGCGCGCAAGCTGTGCATGCCTCTGCTCATCCATGGGGACGCCGCCTTTGCGGGCCAGGGGCTGGTCGCCGAGACGCTGAACCTCTCGGAGCTCGAGGGCTACGAGACCGGGGGGACGATCCACGTCATCGTCAACAACCAGATCGGCTTCACGACCAGCCCCCGAGATGCGCGAAGCACGCCCTACTGCAGCGGTGTCGCCCGCATGCTGGGCGTGCCGATCTTCCACGTCAACGGTGAGGACCCGGAGGCGGTGCTGGCGGTCACCCGGCTGGCTGTGGAGTGGCGTCAGCGCTACCACCGCGACGTGGTCATCGACCTGTACTGCTTCCGCAAGTACGGCCACAACGAGGGGGACGAACCCAGCTTCACCCAGCCGCTGCTCTACGAGGCCATCCGCAGCCACCCGAGCGCACGCACGATCTATGGGCAGCGCCTGATCGAGAAAGGCAGCCTGACCCAGGCGGACGTGGACCGGGTGGCCAACGAGTCACGGGAGCGCCTGGCGCACAGCGAGACCGGGACTCGCCACGACTCCTACACGGGCAACCTCGCCTCGCCGATGGGCCAGCTGTGGTCGCGCCACCTGGTGGGCGACGAGGGGCCCGTGGACACGCGCTTTGCCGAGGACGAGCTGGTCCAGCTCCTCAGCCGCTGCAACACCCTGCCTCCGGAGCTGAACGCTCACGTCAAGGTGCGTCGACTGATGAAGCAGCGGATGCGCATCTGCAGCGGCGAGCTTCCCGTCGACTGGGCCATCGCCGAGCAGGCCGCCTACGCCACCCTCGTGGCCGGGAACATGCCGGTCCGCATCTCTGGACAGGATGTGGGACGCGGCACCTTCTCCCACCGTCACGCCGTGCTGACCGACATCCGCACCGGCTCGGCCTACGTGCCGCTGAGCACGCTGGGCGCGCCGGTCCACATCTACAACAGCTGCCTGTCCGAGGCGGGGGTCCTGGGCTTCGAGTACGGCTACAGCCTGGACTACCCGGACGCCCTGGTCATCTGGGAAGCTCAGTTCGGCGACTTCGCCAACGGCGCCCAGGTCATCATCGACCAGTTCATCGTGGCGACGGAACAGAAGTGGAACCGCATGTCCGGCATCGTGCTGCTGCTCCCCCACGGCTACGAGGGCCAGGGTCCCGAGCACAGCAGCGCCCGCATCGAGCGCTACGCGCAGCTCTGCGCGGAGCACAACATCCAGCTGGCGAACTGCACCACCCCCGCCAACTTCTTCCACCTCCTGCGCCGGCAGGGTGTGGGGCTGACCCGGAAGCCCTTGATCGTCTTCACGCCCAAGAGCCTGCTGCGACACCCCATGTGCGTGTCCACCCTGAAGGACCTGGCCGAGGGTCACTTCCGGTCGGTGATCGGTGACGACCTGCAGGATCCGAGCAAGGTCCAGCGGGTGGTGCTGTGCCAGGGAAAGATCTACTACGACCTGCTCATCGAGCGCCGGAAGCGCGACGAGCAGCGCGTCGCCCTGGTCCGGGTCGAGGAGATCTACCCCTTCCCCGGCGAGGCCATTCAGGCGGAGCTCGCTTCCTACGACAGCGGAGCCGATCTCGTCTGGTGCCAGGAAGAGCCCCGCAACCAGGGGGCGTGGCCGATGTACGACGAGTGGCTCCTGGGGCTGATCGGTCCGGAGCGCCCGGTTCGATACCTCGGCCGCACCGCCGCGGCCAGCCCCGCCCCGGGCAGCAGCGCCGCGCACAAGAAGAACCAGTCCCGCCTCGTTGACGAGGCCCTGACGCTCAAGGAGCAGCCGTGACCGAGCTCGTCATCCCCCAGGTCGGTGAGTCCATCACCGTCGTCTACATTGCGCGCTGGTTCGTGCAGCCCGGTGAAGCGGTGGTCGAGGGCGAACCCGTGCTGGAGATCGACTCCGACAAGGCCACCCTCGAGGTGCCCGCCGTCTGCAATGGCGTGCTCCTGGAGCAGCTGGCACAGGACGGTGACGAGGTGCCGATCGGGGCGCTGATCGCCCGCATCGACGAGACGGCGACCGCCGCACCGAAGGCCACCGCCACAGAAGCAGCGCCGGCGGCGGCGGAGAGCACCTCGGCGGCCGGCCCGGCGGCCCGCCAGGCCGCCCACCAGGCGGGCGTCCAGCTCAGCAGCGTCGAGGGCAGCGGTCGGCGAGGACGCATCCTGAGCCAGGACGTGGGCGCTGCGAAGTCCACGACCGAGGTGGTGGCCCGAGGTGGGCAGAAGGCCCCGCCGACGCCTCCCCCCAGCGAGAACCGGGTCGAGCGGGTGCGCATGACCCCCCTTCGCCGCACCATCGCGCGGCGGCTGGTCGAGGCCCAGCAGACCGCGGCCATACTCACCACCTTCAACGAGGTCGACATGGGCCGGGTGATGGGGCTCCGCAAGCGCTACCAGGAGCAGTTCGTCGAGCGCTACGGCATCAAGCTCGGCTTCATGAGCTTCTTCGTGAAGGCCACCATCGAAGCCCTGAAGCGGCACCCCGCGGTCAACGCGGAGATCGACGGCGATGAGTTCCTCTTCAAGCGCTACTACAACATCGGGGTGGCGGTGAGCGGGCCCAAGGGGCTGACGGTGCCGGTGGTGCGCGACGCGGACCGCCTGTCCTTTGCGGAGACCGAGCAGGCCATCCGCGAGCTGGCGCTGCGGGCCCGGGACAACAAGCTCACCCTGGACGACTTCAAGGACGGCACCTTCACCATCTCCAACGGTGGGGTCTTCGGCAGCCTGATGAGCACGCCCATCCTGAACCCCCCGCAGGTCGGGATCCTGGGCATGCACGCCATCAACCAGCGGCCGGTGGCCCATGAGGGCGGCATCGCGCTGCGCCCGATGATGTACCTGGCGCTCTCCTACGACCACCGCATCATCGACGGTCGGGAGGCTGTGGGCTTCCTGAAGACCATCAAGGAGCTGGTGGAGGCCCCGGAGCGGGTGC
>PVBE012846117.1_pt1 | contig 74308 bp, 63 predicted proteins | sample 1631181 | NCBI WGS metagenome assembly PVBE01 (sample SAMN08397723, study PRJNA350692) | Marine metagenome, whole genome shotgun sequencing project. | isolation source: water | place: Pacific Ocean | collected 2012-04
ATGGTTAACAAAGAAAAAGAAAGGAAAGACAGATGTCCAAAACCAAAGTAAATGTTTAGAAAGTTATAGTATAATTGAGAAATAAAGAAGAATGCATAATACGTTAACATTCAAGGTTTTCTATTTCGCGACAGCGACTAATTAATATTAAATCAAATGCACATCATAACTACTTAAATCGAAAAACAAATATCCTGCATATGTCGTAATTAACCTGTTATCAATACTTTTATTAAGACATTGTCTTAATTTTACTTTAATTTGGAGTTTATTCATATTGATGTTACTATCAATGCTCTTTATTGTCGTTTATAATTTTCGTTTTAAAATTCCATGCTGTTATTACGTTATTTCATATATGTAAATATATATTTGATGAACTATAAACAACATAGATAATTCAGATTAAGATATATCGAATATAATGATAATGATGGAATGATTTTATTTTTTGTGAAATAGTTAATTCAGCAAACTCCCAGACTGATGGTATATGACTGATAAAATAAATTTTTATCATTATTTATAGCCGTAAAACAACTTATTATGGAAAAGAATGAATTTTGAAAGTAAAACTATTTTAACAATATTGTAATATATTTGATAATTGTTCCACAGAAAGTTAACTTACCACATAATTATTTAAAACTGAAAAAACGATCCCCATGCTATTTAATATTAATAATTTCAATTTAAAAGTGTTAACTCATATAAGTAAAAACACTTCTTAATATTGATATTTATATGAATCTAAAATAAACTGATATTTATATATCTAAACTATTTTAAAATTGATCTAAACATACAAGAATAAATTATGCAGAAATATGTGGGATGTATTGCAATTATACTACTGTTAATAATAGATGTTTTACTATGGATGTTTTTCCCGCCCCCTTATAATGGTACAAGATTTTTTGTAAAACAACTTGTAGCAGAGATTTTTGCATCAATAGCATTAATACTTCTTTCGTGTAATATATTCCTTGCAATGAAAATTAAAAAACTAGAGCCTTATTTTGGCGGATTAGATAAAATCTATCTGGCACACCGTAAAATTGCAATTTGGGCTATAATTTTCCTTATTTGTCATTTTTCTATTATTCCTGACATTTCAGGCAGTAAAACTGGAACTGATCTAGGCTTGATTGCGTTTTGGGGTATTATTGCTCTGTCATTTTTTGCCTTGTCCAATAGGCTTCATCATTGGCTGACAAATATTAAGAAAAATATTTTTTTACACCTTCCTCAAAAAAAAGTTCTTATTAAATTAGACGAATTTCTTACAGAACTGTTTTTGCTGACTTTTTCCATAGTAAATATATTCAACAAAAATTATTTCCTATGGAGATTTTTTCATAGATTCATGGGTGTGATTTTTATAATTGCTATAATCCATCTTTTCCTTGTAAATGCTCTTATCCATAATACTAAAATTGTATATTATTATGTACTTGCAGTCAGTATTCTTGCTTCTTTGGGATATATCTACAAAGAAGTTTTTTCAGGTATATTTAATAAAAAAATTATTTATAAAGTTACTGACTTAAATAAATTCACAAATGATATTGTTGAAATAACACTATCTCCCAAAGATAAAATTCTTAATTATATAGCCGGTCAATTTTTATATATAAGTTTTAAACATAAACCGCTTTTAAAAAAAGCCCATCCATTTTCCATTTGCAGCAGCCCTCAGGAAAATGATTTAAGAATTACAGTCAGAAATGTAGGCAAATTTACAAGTTATTTATATAGAAATTTGCAAAAAGGGACTAATGCCCATGTTGAAGGCGGATATGGTATGTTTAATTATAAATCAGGCAGGAAAAATCAATTATGGATTGCAGGTGGAATCGGAATAACACCTTTTATGAGCTGGGTAAGAGACTTTCAAAATGACAGGCATTTTAATATAACGCTGTATCACACTATACGTACGGCTACAGATGGTCTATTTGCTGAAGAAATCAAAAATATAGCAGAGGATAATAATAATTTCGAAGCTATTTTTATACACACACAAGAAAACGGCCGTCTGAATGTTGATAAAATACTTAAAAATGGAATAACAATAGACGATAAAGAAATCTATATGTGTGGACCAGGTTCTATGATCAGTTCTTTCAAAAAACAGTTCATTAGACGGGGTGTCCCTTCAGATTGTATTCACTATGAAGAATTTGATTTTAGATAAATTAAATTTGACAATTACTTTTAAGGATACAGATTATTTAACAATTTGTATCAAATAAAAAGAAAAGGGATTTAATATGAAAGGTATCATTCTTGCAGGAGGCTCAGGTACCCGTCTTCATCCAATAACTAAGTCAATAAGTAAACAGATTTTACCTATTTATGATAAACCGATGATATATTATCCACTATCTACGCTTATGCAATCTGGAATAAAAGATATCCTGATAATATCTACACCACACGATCTTCCAATGTTTGAAACTTTACTAGGTAATGGGAGTAAATGGGGAATATCATTATCATACGCAGAACAGCCCAGTCCTGACGGCCTTGCACAGGCTTTTATAATAGGAGAAAAATTTATTGGCAATGAAAGTGTTTGCCTGATCTTAGGCGATAATATTTTCCACGGCCATAGATTCAGCGAGACTCTCAAAAAAGTAGTAAATAATCTTGATGGGGCAACAGTATTCGGTTATTGGGTAAATGACCCTGAAAGATATGGTGTTGCAGATTTTGATAAAAACAATAATGTACTCAGCATCGAAGAAAAACCTGAAACTCCAAAATCAAATTATGCTGTTACCGGACTCTATTTCTATGACAACAATGTAGTAGAAATAGCAAAAAACCTCAAGCCTTCACCCAGAGGTGAATTAGAAATTACTGATGTAAATAGAATGTATCTTGCTAAAGAAAAACTTAAACTAATTAAGCTGAATAGAGGCTTTGCATGGCTAGATACCGGCACACATAAATCACTTCTGGATGCTTCAGTATATTTCTCTATTCTGGAGGAAAGACAAGGATTAAAAGTTGCATGCCCAGAAGAAATTGCATGGTCTAATGGATATATTTCTGATGATGATTTGGAAAAACTGGCTAAAGAAACCTATAAAAGCGGGTATGGTAAATATTTAATGCAGGTACTAAACTCCAGGTATTAATAAAATGAAAACTGCTTTAATCTATTATTCACTTGAAGGTAATACCAGATATATAGCCGATTGTATTTCAGAAGCGATTAATCTGGATATACTGCAATTACATCCACTTAAATCTATAAATAAAAATTCCGCAATGAAATATTTATGGGGTGGTAAACAGGTACTTTCACAAGCCAGACCAAAACTTGCGAACTACAGTTTCATACAAGATAATTATGATCTTATTATCTTAGGCACACCTGTATGGGCATGGAAGTTTTCTCCCGCAATAAATACTTTCATCCACGATATGAATTTAACTAAAAAAAATATTGCACTATACTGCTGTCATGGTGGCGGAAAGGGTGCAGTTTTCAGAAGGTTTAAGGATGCACTCAAAGGCAACGATATCATAGGTGAAATTGACTTTAGAGAACCTTTAAAAAAATCACCGGAAAAATCTAAAGATAGAGCCATTGTCTGGGCAAATAACCTGATTAACATTTATAATAAAATACATCCATGTTAAAAATAAAAATAAACCGTTCTCTGGAAAAACCTTTATATGCACAGATAAGGGATAAAATTATAAACTCTATTAAAGACGGAGTTATTAAAAAAGACGAACGACTTCCTACAGTAGTTGGTTTAGCCAAAGATATAGGCGTCACACAGGCTACAATAAATAGAGCATTTGAAGATTTAACAAAAGATGGTTGGATTATTTCCTATGTCGGCAGAGGAACATTCGTAAGCCTTCCGAACAGTAGCGAAACAGAGACAAACAAAATAGATCAAAGACAAAAAGATGAACATCTTAAACCTGAATTTGTACTTGCTGCCCGTCGATTAAGGATGGGCATAGCACAAAGCTTAAATTCACTATGGGCCTTGTCCAACAGGCCTGATCTGATTAAATTTCACTCTCCCACGCCTCCTCATGAGCTAATTGCTGATAACGTACTAAGCATGCTCTTTAATAAAGCAGTTTCAAAAGGGGAATATATATATCATGGGTACGGACACCCACAGGGTTTATTTGAGTTAAGAAAAGCAATAGCCTCTCAGTATATGAAATATGATATAAATATATCTCCAGAACAGATAATAATTACAAGCGGAGCACAGCAGGCTATATCAATACTGGCTCAATTTGCTTTGGAAAATAAACAGCGTGTTATATGTGAAACACCATGCTACACAGGTGTACCCAATGCTTTCGGTGCATCAGGACACTGGGTGGAAACTCTTCCCAGAGAATACGATGGTCCTAAATTGGACAAACTCGAGAAATTTAAAGATGGCCGTCCTTCTCTGTTGTATATGTGTCCTGAAATACATAATCCGATGGGAACTGATACCTCTGAAGAAAAATTGATACATATATACAAATGGTTGAAGTCAGAAAATTCTTTCCTCATATATGATGATACTTTTAAAGAATTAAGATATGATAAACTTGGCTGTAAATATTCAAAACATATAAACCTCAACAACACAATAATAATAGGCTCATTATCAAAATCATTTATGTGCGGTTTACGCATAGGATGGCTCATATCTATTCCTAAAATCATTAATTCTCTGCTCGAACTAAAAAGTGCCATTGATATAACGACACCTTCATTAATGCAGGGAATGGCATTTTCATTACTAACATCTGACTATTTTAATTCTCACCTGGAAAAAGCAAAAAAATACTATAAGCTAAGAAGAGATACTTTAATTGATTCTCTTAATAAATACATGCCTAAGAGCATAAAATGGACTACACCTCCAGGAGGATTTCATCTATGGTGTGAACTTCCGGAGGGATATTCAAGTATAGCACTTTATCTTCTAGCATTGGAACGGGGAGTTATTATCTGCCCTGGACCGAGGTACGATATAGATCATAGATTTATGAATGCTTTCAATATGGGGTACGGTTTACTTGAAATTAACAAAATAATTGAAGGTGTAGAGCTTCTTGGAGACGCAGTAAAGGAACTTTTAAGCACACATCCGGCTGATTCAGGCATGAGTGGCTTAGGTGATTTCATATAAAAAAGGCTGAAAGTAAAATAACTGACAGCCTTAATAATTTTTTAAATATTACGTTATAAACTGCTTATAATAATTTATTATTTTTATCATTAACAATTAATTAGTTGCTCTAACAAGATTTATTGCATCATGTAAAACGTCCAGGTTTTCATGTCTTAATAAATAAGTATCGTTTCCCATAGCTTCAGCAAAAGCTTCCGGGATTCTTGTATACTCGACAACTATATTCCCAAGTTTTTCAAATATGTTTTCTTTGCTGTAAACATAACTTATATGGTCTCTTCTTGATACGTTTGAAACATTGAATTTTCTATCATATTTTAAAGTATCTTTCCCATTAACCACAAGCTTAGCCCATGCTTTGTATAAATCAATATCACATGAGTAATTCTGCATATCCAGAGAGAAACCTCCAGGAGGTCTTACATTTATTTCAAGAGCCATATGCTGCCCGTCATGTCTGCGGAAGAATTCGCAATGGAAAAATCTTTCTTTAAGATTAAATCCTTTTACTACACGCCTTCCGTATTTAACCAATTGGTCAGGGATATCTCTAGTATAATAATAATACATATCCTTTTTATTTGTTAAAATGTCAAGGACGTTGTCACTGAGTTCAAAAGAAGAATAAAACATTATATCTCCGGATTTATCGACTAATCCGTCAAATGTAACTATTTTACCTTTTACAAAAGGTTCAGCAACATATCCCGGCGGCAGATCTTTTAAAACTTCACTCAATTCCCATTCATTATTAATTTTATAAGTGTTAGCCGCTCCCATTCCTTTGTCAGGTTTTATGATTAATGGATAACCGTGTTTTTTAACAAACTCATCTAAAATATCAGGATTAGCAACAAGTATTGCATCAGCACACGGAACTCCAGCAGCTTTGAAGATTTTTTTCATTCCCAACTTGCTTTGGTTAACTTTTAAATCTTCAGGTTTCTGACCAAAGATATTAAAATCAACCCTAAGTTTAGCTTCTAAATCAAGCCAATATTCGTTTTGTGAATCAATTCTGTCAATTCTGCCGTATTTACTGGCAAAATAAGCAATGGTTCTGTAGACTTTCTCATAATTAAGCATATCAATTTTACAGTATTCAGTCAGGGAATCTTTAAGTTCCTGACGAAACTCCTGATATGAAGCATCACCAATTGCTAAAACATTGGCTCCGGCTTTTTTCAATTCAACACAGAAATTAAAAAAAGTTGGAGGAAAATGCGGTGAAATAAAAACAAAATTCATTATTTTACCCCTTTATTAGTTTTGTTATTTTCTATTTTTGCCCATGAATCTCTTAAAGCAACAGTTCTATTAAAAATAAGTTTATTACATGTAGAATCTTTATCTACACAAAAATAACCTATCCTTTCAAATTGGAATTTATCATTAGGTTTAGCTGTACTTAAGCTTGGTTCTACGTAACAGTCAGTTAATCTTTTCAGTGAATCTTTATTCAAATTATCCAGAAAAGATTTACTTTCAGGATCTTTATCTACAAATAATCTATCATAAAGATTTACTTCAGCCTTAATTGCATGATTAGCTGATACCCAATGAATCGTACCTTTGATTTTGCGTCCATCAGGAGCAGTTCCACCGCGGGTTTCAGGGTCGTAGGTACAATGAACTTCTACAACTTCTCCATTCTCATCTTTTATACAACCTGTACATTTCACAATATAACCATATCTCAAGCGTACTTCCCTACCAGGCACCATTCTGAAATACTTTTTAGGAGCTTCTTCTCTAAAATCATCTTTTTCTATATATAGTATTTTGGAAAATGGCACTTTTCTTGAACCAGCATCAAGGTTTTCAGGATTATTAATTGCTTCAAGTTCATCTTCCATATCATCCGGATAGTTAGTAATTACCACTTTTAGAGGGTTTAAGACTCCCATTACGCGGGAAGCATTTTTGTTCAAATCTTCTCTAACACAATATTCAAGTAGCGATACATCGATAGTCTGTTCTCTTTTTGTGAGTCCGGCTTTATCCAAAAAGTTTTTAATAGCAATTGGTGTGTATCCACGTCTTCTCATACCCGAAACGGTTGGCATCCGAGGATCATCCCAGCCTTTCACATATTTTCCTTCAACAAGCTGTACAAGTTTTCTTTTACTCATAACAGTATAAGTAAGATTCAAACGGTTAAATTCAATCTGCTGTGGATGACAAGGTACTTCCAACTCATCCAGAATCCAATCATACAATGGACGATGGATTTCAAATTCAAGAGTGCATATAGAATGTGTTATTCCTTCAATTGAATCTGAAAGACAGTGTGCAAAATCATACATCGGATAAATACACCAATTATTGCCTGTTCTATGATGATGAGCATGTTTAATTCTATATATAGCAGGATCCCTCATATGAATATTAGGAGAAGCCATATCAATTTTAGCTCGCAAAGTTCTTTTCCCATCCTCGAATTCACCGTTTCGCATGCGCTCAAATAAATCCATATTTTCATCTATTGAGCGGTTTCTGTAGGGACTGTCCTTTCCCGGCTCTGTCAAAGTTCCACGATACTCTTTTATTTCATCAGCGCTTAAATCACAGACAAATGCCTTGTTTTTTTTAATTAATTCAACAGCATAATTATAAAGTTTTTCATAATAGTCAGAAGCGTAATAAAGGTCATCATTCCAATCATGTCCGAGCCAGTGAATATCTTCTTTTATAGACTCTACATATTCAACATCCTCTTTTACAGGATTTGTATCATCAAATCTCAAATGGCATTTCCCATTAAAGTCTTCAGCAATACCAAAATTCAAATTTAAAGATTTAGCATGTCCAATATGCAAATAACCATTCGGCTCAGGAGGGAAACGAGTTATTACTTTTCCATCATTTTTATTATTTAAAATATCACCAGTAATTATTGTTCTTATAAAATCCAAAGATTTTTTTTCTTCATTATTATCAATCATTTTTCAGAGTTCCTTCAACTACATCTAATACTTTACCAATACGGTATATTATTTTGTCTCTGCCAATTAAGGTTAAAGTTTTAAATAAATCAGCTCCGCCACTTTTACCAGTCACTGCAATCCTGACCGGCTGATTCAGTTTACCTTCAGGTAGTTCAGCTTCCTGTTGAGATAAAGCAATAGTTTTCTCAAATTCTCTCTCTGATATACTCTGCGGCATGTCAGAAAGCTTACTCCTGAGTAAACTTAATGCTTTAACGATCTCCTCTTTCTTAAAACTTTTTTTAGCAGCTTTTAAGTCATATTCATATTTTTTATCTGTCAATTCTGTTTCACCAGTTTCTACTGTATTAAAAAAAGATGAATCATCAAAAAAGAAATATTTCCAGTCGGCTACCTGTGAATAAATTTTTGTTCTTGACTGCATAAATTCGGCAATCTTATTAAATTCAGGAGGCTGTATATCATCACACCAACCCTGTTTTAATGCTTCCTTATAAGCATTTTCGACAAATATATTTTTGTCAATTTCAGCCATATATAATCCATTGAGATTTAATAATTTATTCATATCAAACTGTGCAGGAGAGCTTTTAACTCTATCCAAAGTGAATGATTCTATCATTTCACCAATACTCATTTTTTCTCTATCTCCGCCGGGAGACCAGCCAAGCAATGATAAATAGTTAAAAAGGGCTTTTGCCAAATAACCTTTTTCTTTAAAATCACCTACGAAAGCATCGCCGTCACGCTTACTATATGGTTTACCGGTTCTATTAACTATCATAGGCATATGGGCATAATATGGTGTATTCACTCCAAGTGCTGTAAAAAGCAAAATGTGCCTGTAGGTATTTTCCACATGATCATCCCCTCGAATAATATGTGTAACACCCTGCTGAATATCATCATATACATTGGCCAGATGAAAAACAGGTGACCCGTTCCCTCTTACAATCACTAGATCTTTCATACCATCTAATGGTTTTGCTAATTCTCCTTTAATCAAATCATTATAGAAAACTTCTCTTCTCAAAAAGGAAATTTTAGAACAATTATTAAAACAGAAAGATTTTTTACATGACAGAATATCATCTATATTTTCCTCAACATCAAAAACAATATTATTCTCAACATCATATACTTTCAGTTCTCTAAATCCTGCAAGTGATGCAAAATTTTCAATTGGTTTACCTTTTTTGCTGATGGTCGAAAATTTAACGCCTGTATGGTTTATTTTAACTTCAGTCTCAGAATGAACTTCTATTTCAACATTCCCTACTGATCTAATATTTTTACTATCATTCCAGGGAATTCTAAACAATAGAGGGCTTTTCTCTCCTTCTTTAACAGGCATATAATAAGCTTTTTTTTCATCTAACAGTTTTAGAGCTGTTTCAACATGTTCATCTTCATGCTGACTCTGATAATAAAATTCTCCATCGCAATCCAAGCCAAGCCACTCCATGCATTCTAAAAGTCTGTCTATAGCACCTTGAGTAGATCTTTCTTTGTCTGTATCTTCAACTCTTAATATAAACTCACCTTCCGTGTGCCTTGCGAAGAGGTAGTTAAATATAGCTGTTCTAATATTACCTATATGGACATTTCCTGTTGGAGATGGTGCAAATCTTACTTTGGTTTTCATATATATTCCTGTTAATTAAGCAAAAGCTGATAAATAAATTTACTAAATACAAAAGAAATAATATAAACTTTTTTCTTTATATTTAAATACTCCATCAATATTGATATTGAAGAAAAATAAATTAACTTAAAAAAGTCAGGTTAAAACCTATACAATAGATTTTAACCCGACTTTTATTTTGTAATCCCAATAATTAATTGGTTTGTTTTGATTGTTTATTTTTATCCTTATTCTTCTGTATAACCATTAATCCATACAACGGGATACTGATCAGGAGGAGAATCATCACAAAATAGACTACATCTACACTTGAACTTGCAATGGCAAAAATAGAAAACAGTGCACCTATTACAGCAATAAAAATATTGATTTTTACCCTGGTTATTTTCATTTTGTTTTTGTACAGGAAGACTATCTCTGCAATACAGGTATATAAATAAGCAATAACAGCTAAAGATGTAGCAGCTAATATAAAAATTTCGAACTGTTTTATTAAGTTTAGATAGGAAGTAAAATAATATAATACAGAAGAAACTAGTGTGGTTATGAAAATGCCCCATCCAGGAACTCCAAATTTATTTCTTTTGCCGAAAACCTTAGGAAAAAGCCCGTCTTCAGCAGCAGACATAGTGGCCTGCACTCCCAGAAGAGTCCAGGAATTTATAGCGCCTAATAATGAAAATAATGCACCGAATGTAATAATAAAACCACCGAAGCTCCCGAGTAATATTTTACCTGCTTCAGAAAATGGAAATGTTGACACAGAGAGCTGCTTCATAGGAATCATACCCATAATCAGGGCACATGTTATTATATAAAGTGCAGCAGCAGATAGAGTTCCTATGATAGTTGCCAAAGGTATATTCCTTTTAGCATTTTTTACAGATCCTGCAGGAACAGTTGCGGCTTCAACTCCTAAGAATGACCATAGAGTTAAAGCTGCGGCAATTGTAAATGCAGAAACTGTAGAACCACCAGAGATATTAAAACTTGAGCTCAAATAAGAAGGATGAAAATATGCCCAGCCTAAAGCTACAACTATAATTAAAGGTATAAATTTAAAAATTGTTGTAATAACAGCTACAATACCTGCATTCTTTACTCCGATCATATTAATTATGCCGAAAAGCCAGAGCAATCCAACACCGATATAAGCTGAATAATGTGTTACATGAGGAAAAAAGAATGCTAAATAACCTATAGTTGCCGGGATATATGAAATATTACCCACCCATGCTGTCAGCCAATAACAGTACGCTGTCTGAAAACCTACAAAATCGCCAAATTCTGCATGAGAATATGCATACGGCCCACCATTGGCAGGCATCACAGATCCCAGTTTAGCAAAAACGAGAGCAAGGAAGACCGCTCCTATGGCTGTGACAATCCATGAAACAAGCCCGATGGAACCATACCCTGCTAAAGATGCCGGCAGCATATATACTCCTGAACCTACAATCGTTCCTGCAACAAAAAACGTTAATATCCAAGCCCCAATTTTTTTCCCTGTATGTTCTGTACTCATAAATACCTTAATTTAAATTAATAATTCTTTGTAGTGAAAGAAATGACTAAAATCCCAAATAAATAATTAATATATAATATTTATTATTTTTATTAAAGTGTAGTCAAAAATAAATATAAACTTTAGCATTTTATCGCTTTCCCTCTATAATTAATATAATAGTCAATTACTAATAAATTTAAAGCATCAATAATAAATAGTTTTGGAGTTACATATGAAAATTACATGCCCAAACTGTGGACATACATTTGTAATTAATGATAAATACAGCGATAGCGACTTTGAATGTACACAATGTAAAACAGTCTTTTCTGCACGAAAAGATATTTTCACAGGTATATTCGGTCTCATATTTTACATCGGCCTTATAATCAATTTTTTACTTATATTAGGAGCTCTTTTTATAAATTTAGGAGCCTACATGTTTGTTATGAAATGCATAATGTGTGCAATATTCATTCTTTCTGGTTTTTATATTTTCACTAAAGAAAAAAAGAGGTGTATCAGGAGTGTTACATTAATAATTCTGGCAATTATATTCAATCCTTTTTTTCTGTTTTTTATAACCAGAACTGCCTGGTTATATATAGATTATATTGCAATAATACTGATTATATTTATATATTTAACTACTCTTATTAAAAATAAACCTGGAAAACAAACTTCTTCATAGCTGCAGGCTAATGATCAATTCGACAATATGATATAATTTGTTTTATTATTCTTATTACATTAATTTTTTATTTATAACATGTATCATGAACCCAGAAGATTAATCCCATGGAATTTTTTATAGATATTTTAATCTGCTTATATTATTTATATATTGTGGCTTCTGCGATTTTTCTGATCTTTGATAACAGAAAACCTTCTTCTACTTTTGCCTGGCTTTTCGTTTTTGTAACAATCCCGGTTTTAGGAATTCTTTTCTATATAGTTTTTGGCAAGAATCACCGAATAATAGGTCGAAAAAGAAAAAAAATTGATAAAAATATACTTGATAAATTTTCAGAAATCTTAAATCACTCAGTTACAAATCATAAAAATATAAAATCAAAAATTGTTAAAGAAGATACCTTGTTTTACAAAAGTAAATTAATAAACCTTTTGGAAAGCAACTCTTTTTCTCTTCTGACTTCTAACAACAATGTAAAAGTCATACAGGATGGGCAGGAAAAATTCACACTACTGAAAGCTGATCTCGAAAATTCAAAAAGTTTTATTCATATGGCATATTATATATGGAGAGATGATGAATTAACTCATCAAATCAAAGATATATTAATAAGAAAAGCAAAGGCTGGCATTAACATAAGAATACTGGTTGATGCATTGGGAAGTATAAGTCTTTCAAAAAAGTACAAAAGAGAGTTAAGAGATGCCGGAGTCGAAATTTACCGTTACTTCGATTTTAATTCTATTTTTACTTTACACACTATCAACCATAGAAATCATCGTAAAATCGTTGTTATTGACTGTTTAACAGGGTATGCAGGCGGAATGAATATGGGAAAGGAATATATCAGCGGTGATTTTGGGTATGATAATTGGCGGGACACACATGTTAGAATAGTTGGTAACGGTGTAAAAACCCTACAGGCAGTATTTACTCTCGAATGGGAAAATACCACTCATGAAAAACTATATGTAAAAAAATACTTTCCAGAAGTAGAGAAAAATACTGGCACTGTTGCAATGCAGACCACAGTATCAGGGCCAGACAGTAAATGGGATGCTGTTAAGCAGATGTACTTTACAATGATATGTTCAGCTAAAAAAAATATATTCATACAGACACCGTATTTTGTTCCGGATGAAGGATTGCTGGATTCTTTAAAAACAGTTTCTCTTTCAGGAGTAGATGTTAAAATAATGATTACCGGTATTCCTGATAATAAAGTCCCCTATTGGGCGGCTTTTACTTATTTTAAAGAATTAATTGAAGCTGGAATTAAAATTTATCACTACAACAAATGTTTTCTGCACTCTAAAGTAATAGTAATAGATTCAGAGATATGTTCCATTGGAACTGCAAATTTCGATATCCGCAGTTTTACAATAAATTATGAATTAATGATGATTTTTTATAATAAGAAAATTTCGATGAGAATTGAAAAAGATTTTAATGATGATTTAAAAGATTGCAGCAAAATGACAGCTGAAAAATATGAAATGATCAGTACTCTTTCTAAATTCAGAAATTCTGTGGCTCGCCTAATGTCGCCACTCCTTTAAATAATTTCAGAATTGAGTACATGTAATAGCTACCATATTTGAATAATGATCCTGAAATTACACATTTTATATTTTTAATTGATCAATTATTTCAGTTGTTCTGCTTATTCCACATCTCTTTGTATTTTCTCTTTAGAACAAGAAGTTCTTTATGTGAGCCTTGTTCAATTATTTTCCCATTCTCCATTACAAATATTTTGTCCATATTAACAGCAGAAGATAGTCTATGTGTAACAGATATTATTGTTTTCCCGGTTTGCACTATTTTTTCGAGAGTTTTATTTATTGCTGCTTCACTTACTGGATCAAGAGCTGAAGTAGCTTCATCCAAAATAAGTATATCTCCTCCTCTAAGCAGAGATCTGGCAATAGCTAATCTTTGTCTTTGTCCACCAGATAATTGACTTCCTCTTTCGCCAGCCAGCGTATTGTATTTATTTGGCAATGACATAATAAAATCATGAATCTCTGCCTGCCTTGCAGCATCATATACATCTTCTTTAGAAGCATTCTGATTAGCAATAAGCAAATTATGCATTATTGGAATATTGAATAATATATTTTCCTGTAGTACAATACCCAGTTTTTCTCGCAGAGAGTGCTGTGTAACTTTTTTAACATCATGTCCATCAATAGCTACTATACCTTTTTGTGGATCATAAAAACGCATAATAAGATTAAGAATAGTGCTCTTACCACAACCACTTGGTCCAACAAATGCTACTGATGAATTCTTTTTAATAGAAAATGAAACATTTTCAAGATTATTAATATTATCGGTATAACCAAAAGTAACATTATTAAATTTTATGTCATTTTTAAAAACAGGTAATATTTCCGCAGCAGGATTGTCCATAACTTTTGGTTCTTCTTCTAATAAGGAGTTTACTCTCTGGATACTGACTTTACCCTGGATTATCATTGGGACAAATGCACTTGCACTTATAATAGAATAACTTAATCCCATAAATAACCCTTGAAATGCAACAAGTTGACCAACTGGTAGAGTTCCATAAAAAGTCATAAAACATCCTACAGCCAAAACTATTATTTGAAGGATCAAAACTGCGGCTATACCAGCTCTGTCAACAAGGGAACTTAAAAACAAAGCCTTGAACATTGTTTTATTAAATCGTTGATTAGTTTTATTAAAATAATCAATTTCAAGCCCCTGTAGATTAAGGGCTTTAATAACAGATTGTGACGTGACACTTGTCTGCACATCTGAAAGAGTATTAGCTTCAGTTTTTTTTCTTATATTACCTGCTTTAGAAGCTCTTGGAGTAAGAATATATGGACCTAATAGGGAAGCAGGAAAAATAAGTAAAGATATCAATGCAAGTTTAATATCTATTACAAAAAGTAGAAGAGTATTGATTATAATATTCAAAAATGGAACAAGAAAATAGTTAGGCATAAAAACAAGAGCCTGCTCAAATGAAGTTAAATCAGTTGAAAACCTTGCAATAATATCTCCAGGTTGGTTTTTTACATAAAAATCCATCGAAAGATTTTGCAAATGCTTGAAAGTTTTATGTCTTATTTTGCTTAAGATATTTGAACAAAAATCAAGATAAATATAATCTCTATAAACCTGTGACACAGCAGTAATAACAGCACCTATAGCTAATACAGCTAAAATTATTATCAATAATTCCATATTTTTAGCTAGTAACGCATTATCAATAATAAATGAAAAACTATATGGTACAACTGCTTCAAAACCTGCAAATATAATAACAAGAATTAAGATTATCGTTATCTTCCATTTATATTCAAAAAGTAATTTTCTAAAATTTAATTTATTTTTCATTAGTCTCAATTATTTACGAAGTTTACACTAGAACTTGATGTTCATTTCAAGCATAACTTACATAGTTTCTAAAATCAAATATTATTACTATTTCTATGAAGCGATAGAGCTTAAGTTTAAGAAAAAAATAATCCGTTGATTTGAAAATGAAGTTTATAAATCAACGGATCAATAAATTAGCTATTTAATAAAAAAAAGTTCTCGAACAGACACTAATTAGTATCTTTTATAAATAAGAACTCTACACTCTTACAGCGTTCAAAATAGCAAGAATAGCAACTCCAACATCAGCAAAAACAGCTTCCCACATTGTGGCTGTACCAACTATTGCTAAAACAAGAATAGCCACTTTAACAGCTAAAGCAAAAGTAATATTTTCATTAACAATCATTCTTGTTCGTTTAGCAATTTTAATTGCTGTTGATAATTTTGACGGCTCGTCATTCATCAAAACGATATCAGCTGACTCAATTGCAGCATCAGATCCTAAACTACCCATAGCGACACCAATGTCTGCTCTAGTAATAACAGGAGCATCATTTATTCCATCCCCCACAAACATTATTTTACCATTCTGACTGTCTTCCAAAGCTTCAATCTGCTCGACTTTATTGTCAGGCAGAAGTTCTGCATGAACTTCATCTATTTTGAGTTCTTTAGCTGTATTTCCTGCAACAGTTTTACTATCACCGGAAAGAATTACTGTTTTAGTAATACCTACCCTCTTTAACTCTTCAATTGCCAGCTTAGAATCATTTTTCAATTCATCAGAAATTATTATATGACCTATATATATATTATTAACGGCTACATGAACCATTGTTCCTATTTCAGGATCTGAAGAAACAGAAATATTATTTTCCAGCATAAATTTCTCATTCCCACATAATATATAGTCATCTTTATAATTAATGCTTACACCTCGTCCTGCATATTCAGTATAGTTTTCAGCTAATTCCTGATCTATATTACTGTTTGAATATTCTCTAATTGACTGAGCAATTGGATGGTTGGAAAACTGTTCACCAATAGCTGCATATTTTATTAATTCATCAATACTGTAATTTTGTGCAGGAATGATTTTTGTAACATTAAATACACCTTTAGTTAATGTTCCTGTTTTATCAAAAACTACAGTTTTAACACCATTAAGAGCTTCAAGATAGTTACTGCCTTTTATGAGGATTCCATTCTTAGATGCAGACCCTATTCCTGCAAAAAAACTCAGAGGTACTGATATTACTAATGCACATGGGCACGAAACAACAAGAAAAATCATTGCTCTGGATATCCATTCAATATAAGAGGCTCCAAATAAAAACGGAACACCAAAGGCAATAAAAGCAGCAATAACAACAATTATCGGTGTATAGACCCTGGCAAATTTAGTAATTAGATTTTCAGCATTTGATTTTTTATTTGCAGCATTTTCCACAAGTTCTAAAATTCTGGAAACAGTAGATTCTGAAAATATTTTTTCTACTCTGATGCTTAATAAAGCATTTTCATTAATAAAACCACTGTAAACTGAATCTCCAGAAGTAACTTCCCGTGGAACAGGTTCTCCTGTAATAGCTTTTGTATCTACAGAAGATTTACCTTCTATTACTACACCGTCTAAAGGTATTTTCTCTCCGGGTTTAACAATAATTGTATCTCCAACTTTAACATTTTCCGGATCTACCTTTTCTATACCTATTTCAGTTTTTAAATTGGCAAAAGTCGGCTTGAGATCCATCAATGCTGTAATAGATCTTCTTGAATTGTTAACAGCTTTTTCCTGAAAATACATTCCAATTTTAAATAAAAGCATTACAGCTACTGCTTCTGGATATTGCTGAATGCAGATAGCTCCTATTGTAGCTAAAGTCATTAAAAAATTTTCATCAAACAGGCTGCCTGATAAAATCTTTTTATATGAATTTCGAATTACTGAAAATCCAGCTAAAACATATAAACATAAATAAACAGGTATTGTAACAAACTGTGGCATAGGTATGACTAGTGCGGCAGCGAAAACAGCACTGCAACCAATAAGAAAATATAATTTGCTATTACATTTTTTTTCCTGGTAAGCAGAATTAGCAACTGAAGAATTACTTTCAATAACTTCGACATCAGGTTCTATTGATTTGACATACTCATTAATTCTATTTTTTGATTCTTTTATATCTGCGCCTTCCACAAAATCAACGGTCAAAATCTTGCTGACAAAATTAATCACAGCATTATCAGCGAAATCTGATTTTTTAATTTTGTTTTCTATCTTAGCGGCACAGTCTGCACATGCTAATCCCTGAAGAATAAATTTATGTTTATTTGAAGTATTAATATTTTTGTTTACAAGAAGTGCGTCAGGTTCTATTTTTTTTATCTCTTTTGCCATTTGTGACTCTATATTCAATATTGAACAGTTATCAGAAATAACACACTCAAGTTTTTTACTTATTATATTGATTGTACACTCAACAATTCCTTCAAGCAATCTGATTTTTTTTTCTATTTTAGCAGCACAGTCAGCGCAGGCTAAATTATGAATCTCAAATTTATATCTTGCCATACTGTTATCCATGGTGATTTCCTCTTTATGTTTTTAATATATACATATGAATATATGTTCATATGTAAAGATTGCAAATAAAGAAAAATTAATTTTAATATATTTTATTTCAACGGAAAGTTCTGAAATCACATATGTGATTGGTTAAATCAGCAATACTTAAAGATTTACAAGTATCACCTTTCTAACTGCTGATATACTCAAGCCCTACTTTAAAAGTTTTTTTTACATTTTTATCATAAAGGCTATAATAAACAATTTTGCCTTTTCTTCTGAATTTTACAAGATTCATCATTTTTAACACTCTAAGTTGGTGAGAAACAGCCGACTGAGTCATATTTAATACTGTAGTTAAATCGCAGACACACATTTCAGATTCCATAAGAGCATTAACTATCTTGATTCGCGCAAAATCACCAAGCACTTTATATAATTCTGAAATTGCCAGAAGTTTTTCATCAGGAACCATATTTTTTGATACCTTCTCTACAATATCCTGATGAATTACATTACAGCTGCAGGTTTCTATATTATTCTTCATAGTTTATCCTTACACATTTTCAGAGTTCATCTGTTACTAATTTTATCAAGTGAAGCCGGAATAATTACTCACCTATTTCTACTTTTATTTTTTCACCGGGCATAAATATATACCGAAGCTGTCCAATATATACAGTTTCTCCATCTTTCAGTTTATTATATTTATTAAAAGAATCTTTCAATACAATATCATTTTCCTTAAGATTTCCCGCATCTTTTAAAGCTACAATTTTAGTTATACCACCCCAGTATCTTTCCAGATTATCTGTAACAACATAAGTTTTTTCGATAGAAAAAGAGAGTTTCATTCCTTTCCCAGGCTGCATCGTTTTTTCATTGCCAGCTTTCCAGACATATTCTCCTTTTTCATCTTTAAGGATAGTTTCCAATGGTACAGCTAAAGTTCCACCTTTCAATTCATCAGTGTAAAACTTAATCACAGGAAAATTAATGCGGACCTCGGGTTTATTGCCCTCTCGAATATCTTTATTCGCCATAAATTTTGTTTCATTTTCTGTCAAAAATGTAATGCCGTCATCCTCAAGAATAGAATATCCGTAAAAGACTCCATGTGGAATAGTACTTCCTACAGGATAAATTTTAACCGGTGTGTACTGTTTAATTCTATTAGCTTCTATTCTCGGCATTTTTACTTTAATTCCAATTGGATTCAGTTGAGATATTTTAAAAACCCTGGGATTATATCCTGACAAACCGTTAAGGAAATAAACTTCATCTATGACACCTTCAAAGGGTGCAATTATTGTACATCCTTTTAGAATTATCCTTGCCTTGTCAAGCTGCAACATATTTTCCTCATATACTGCAACAGAATCAAGATATCCAGCTCTAACTGCCTGAAATTTTCTTTTACTGGCAACAGTCCATGCTGATAGATTTTTAAATCTGATATAATTTTCCTTCTGTGTCAACATATCAGCCTTTGAAGATAATACAGCATCTTCGGCTGATTTTACTTTATCTTCAAAATATTTTTTCTTTAACGTTAAAATAACAGAACCTGCCTTAAGCACATTCCCCTTCATATCATAAATAGGAGGATAAACAATTTCACCCACCCTGGCTACATAATCTACTAAACCAGAATTTGCTGCATCAGTACCGGAGTACTGTATGAATGTAATAGGAGAGACCACTTTTCCTGTATAAGTTTTAGAAGCAGACAGGCTGTAACCTGATATTAGCAAAATGATTATTAAAGTTTTTAAAAATAGGTATATTTTCATATTAATTCCTAATCAGTAGTGAAAATTTTACAATTTAATATCAACTTCCACCTCATCACCAAGCATAAATATATATCTTTCCTGAGGGAAAATAACTCTGTCACCTGATTTAAGCCCTTTTGGATTATGTTTAAGTACCAAATCATTTTTCTTTAAACAATCAGATGGCTTAAGTGCTCTAACCATATTTAGTCCTCCGTACATACGCTGCATATTGTCCGGTTCGGCATAAACCTTTTCGACAATAAACGATGGACTTATTCCCCTATCGGGTTGTAAAGTTTTTTCATTCACTGCTTTCCATACAAAATACCCTTTTCTATCTTGAAAAATGCACTCATTATTAACTGCGAGAATACTTGGTTTATGACCAACAAAAAATCTTACTACTGAATGAATATTTTTTACTACAGGAGCATTTTTGTATTTTCCTCTTATATTTTTTTCAAATCTCTGGCTGTTTTTAGTATAAAAAATAATTCCTCCTTCAATACGCTTGTTCAAACCATAATAAATTCCCTGATCTGTTGTTCCGTTCTTGCGGGAAATTGAAACTGGAGTATTAATTGTCAGTCTGGCTATTTCTTCATCAGACATCATTACTTTAATCCCTACCGGATTCAACTGGGCTACAGTTATTGCCGGAGGTTCACCCGAAAGGTAAGTTCCAAAAGCCAGAACTTTTACAACTATACCTTCAAATGCAGCAATAGTAGCGCATGAAGAAAGTATTAATTTACTTTCTTCTAAGGCATACTTAGCTTCATTTACTTCAGCTAGAGAATTATAATAAGCTGATCTGGCATTTTGAAAATCAGCAACACTTACGGATTTATTATTCATTAAAAAATACATCCGTTTATAGTTTTCTGTATCAGTTAAAAGATTTGCTTCTGCTGCACGCATAGCGCTTTTAGCACTTTCGACTCTGTCTTTCCAGTATGCAGTACTTAATTGTAAAAGAACAGTACCTTGTTTTATCACATTACCATTTCTATCAAGTATCGATGGTTCAGTGAGTTTACCAGGACGTGCAGCATACTTAAGTATTCCATAAAAAACAAAACCTTTGCCCCCTTTTATACTGCCTTTTATTAAAGGCACAACAGTTCCCTTATATTTCTTTGCTTCTAATAATTGGGGACATAAAAAGAGAAAAATCAGTAACACAAAAATTAATTTATATATTACTTGCTTTATAAACAATTTCATATTTTAACCTTAAGATTCAATAAAAAAAGAATTATAATATTATAAATAGATTCTGTATAGCAAAAATTATTTCAGTTCATTTTTAAATTGAATATCTATATTTTTAATTTCTCTTTTCTGCAAGTTTAAACATATTTTCCGAGTTTCCTTTCCAAGAAGTACATGTTTATTTAAAAACTTCATACCTAACGGAGATGAATAAAAATCTAATAAAGCATTAAGTTCATTATAACTAAAATTGGCTGAATAAATATCATTTAGAAGAACATTTAAGGATGGGCAGGTAAATTCATGCATCAAAACATCCATAATTATTTCCAGTATAATTTCAGTTTTTTGTTCGTTTTTCTTTACTGAAATTTTTGTACTTTCATAATCAACAAGCCATTTCATAGCCTGTTTTATATTCATTTTGTCCGGGTCAATTTTTTTTAATTCAGTAGTATTTTTATTTTTTAAATAATTTTTCTTTATTACAGAATGTATATTTTTCAATAATTCACGTGTTAATTTAGGTTTCCTACTTAAAAATTTCTGCCCGGCAGGCGATTGATAAAATTTTATTAAACCGTTTAGTTCATCTAAGGTAAATGATTTCGCATAGATCTCTGCATATTCAGCCTTCATTTCATCCCAAGGATAATTCAGCATAATAGCTTTCATCAGTTTTTTAATTCTCATCGTAATTTTTGTTTTTTTCTGAGCTTCTGCAGAAGAAGAAACAATGTAAGAGTTGTCTATCATATTAATCATTGTCTGATGAACATTCTGCTTTATGTTATTATTAAAAAACATTAAAGCAACCAATTTAGAAGCAGCGTTGACTTTAACTGCGTTTTCAGTTGAAAAGCAGCTTAAGGAAATCCCTAAAACTGATATTAATAAAATAAATTTTCTCATCATTTTTCCTTTTCTAATTTCAGCTGTTTCCTTGCGCTTTCGGACCTGGTCAGCTCGAATTTATCTAACACCTTCTCCTGAAAATTTTCCATTATAAGAAATATAGGGGGGGTAAGAAACAGTGTTACTATCTGGGAAAAAATAAGACCTCCCACTACAACAACCCCTAATGTTATTCTAGAACCGCCATTAGGCCCTAATCCAAGAGCAATTGGAACAGCTCCCATAATAGCCGCTACTCCTGTCATCAATATAGGCCTAAATCTCACTATACTGGCATCATAAATTGCTTTAAAAGCACTTTCCCCTTCATCCATATTCTGTTTGGCAAAATCCACCATCATAATACCGTTTTTAGCAATAATTCCAAGAAGCATAAACATCCCTACATAACCATACAAATCTATTTTCATATTCAGCATTACTAAAGTAAGGAGTCCTCCGAATGCTGCTGTGGGAAGTGTGCTCAGTACCGTAACAGGATGGATAAAGTTTTTATAAAGTATACCTAATATAATGTACATCAAAAATACCGACCCTATTACCAGCGGCATCATAGATTTAACTGCAACTACAAACTCGTGAGCATCTCCAAGCAATTCTCCTGTCATGGTCTTAGGCATATATTTATCAGACGCCTTATTTATTGCAGTGACTGCCTCACCTAAAGCGGCTTTACCCAGAAGGTTAAATGATAATGTAGCAGCATATAATTGCTGAGACTGCTGAATTACCTGAGGTCCAACTCCTTCGCTCCAGCTGGCTAAACTGTTAAATGGAACCATTTTATTATTTGGAGACTTAAGATACAGTCTGGATAAATCACTAGGGCTCAAATCGAATTTCTTCTTATCTACCTGCATAATGATTTCATATACATCAAGCGGTTTTGTGAACAAAGCAAGTTTTCCCTGACCAAAAGCTCTATATAAAGGTTCTTCGATATCTGTACCGTTAAATCCAAAACTTGATGCTTTGTCTCTGTTTAATTTTACATTTAATACAGGCATATGCATTTTTACACTGTTTTGCAGACTTGTTATTGCAGGACATTTCTTTAATTCTTCATACATTTGATAAGAAGTCTCATTAACAGTTTCCATATCTGGACCGGACAAAGTATATGAATATTGAGATCCTCTTGCTGCTAAAGTTGCACCTTTACTTATTTTCAGTAATCTCATCGGCATTATAAAAATACGACCTAAGGGGTAAGAAAGTTTTTTAAAAGCTTTACGCAACTGCATAATAACTTTCATCATAGGCTCTCTTTCACCAATAGGTTTCAATATGGACATTGTTTTACCTATTGACTGATCAGCGCCGGGATTTACTCCGGTTATAGTAATAAATCTTTTTAGGTTTTTATTCTCTTTCATAACCTCGTTTATTGAATCCTGAAATTTTCTCATCTCAGTAGAGGTTGAATCAAGCGGTCCCAAAATTTCTCCGGTTATCATACCGCTGTCTCCAAGAGGCAAAAAACCTTTCTGTACCTTTGAATAAAGAACCCCAGTACCCAAAAGCACTAAAATCCATACTAAGGTCATAATATATTTATGTTTTAAAACAAATTTTAACGGATATTTATACCCACTTATCATTCCTCCTACAAAAAAATTAGTGAAGCGCCTCATTAATGATATTTTTTCATTTCCGGATTCACTGCTTAAAATTCTTGCACACATCATAGGAGTTAATGTCAGGGATATTATACCTGATCACACTACAGTTATGATAACAGTTAATGCGAATTCTTTAAAAGTTTCTCCAACAATTCCAGCCATAAAAACCAGCGGAATAAAAACCGTAACCAGCGACAAAGTCATTGAAAGCACGGTTCCTGTTATTTCTTTAACACTTTCTTTAGAAGCTTCAATTGGAGTTAATCCACTTTCTATTAAACGTACTGTGTTTTCCAACACTACGACTGCGTCATCGATACAGAATCCAATAGCTAATGTTAAAGCCATCAGTGACATGGAATCAAAAGTAAAATCCAGTAGATAAAACACAATACACCCAGCGATAATAGCTAACGGTAAGGCTATTGCAGGAATAATCATATCTTTTAAACGACCAAGAAATAAAAATATAACTAAGCATACAAGAGCAAATGCAGTATACATTGTAGCTTTAACTGTATTAACTGCAGCTATTATACTTGGGGCCCTGTTATATAGAACTAATACTTCCATTCCTTTCGGCAGCTGTTTCTTAATTTTTTTCAATAAATCAGTACACCGCTTTGAAACTTTTACTGCGTTAGCACCCTGTTCAGCTCTTATAATCAACACACTCGGCATTAGCGCCTTTAACTTGCCATCTGTGAAAAAAGTTGCTCGAAAGTAATCATTAGTAGTCGAAATATTAGCATTTCCAATATCTGATATTCTGATTGGTGTTCCACCTTGATATTTGACTATCAGATTATTATACTCTTCTGCATTTCTCAGCTGTCCATTAAGTTTGATCGCCCAGGTCTTGAGGTTACCGTTTATATTTCCTCCGGGTATTGCCTTTGAACTATTCATTAAAAATTTCGCTAATTCTCTAAATCCAATATTATAAGATGCCATTTTATTTGGATCTAGATTGATTATGGCCGCAGATGGATTCCCTAAAGTTGTTACTTCAGAAACTCCTTCAACCATATTAATTCTTCTGCCAACCTGGGTATACATAATATCATAAAGTTCATGACTTGAATAAGTTGAAGATCTAAATTGAATATATAAAATAGGAGCATTTGATGGATTATATTTCTGATAAGTAGGAGGATTAGGAAGTTTTGGAAGGTTGCTCTGAGCTTCCCATAGAGCATTCTGGACATCAGGTGCTACATCAGTTACAGTTTTATTAAGATCAAATGTACAGAATATCTGGGTTGCCCCCTGGGTATTAGTTGCCAACATTGTTCTAATGCCTGGGATTCTGACTAATTCATTCTGGATAGGATTTGCAATGGCTTCAGTCATCATTTCAGGAGAAGCCCCAGGGTATGATACATTAACTGTAATAACCGGAACATTTACAAGAGGCATTTCGGCTATAGGCATATTCTTATAGGCCAATAAGCCAAAAACGAGAACTCCTATAAAAGTTATTAATGTAGGAACAGGATTTTTGATGAAAAATTCAGAAAATTTCATTTTTTCTTTCCTGTATTCTTCTTGCTACGCTTTTGTTTCTTATCCAAAGTTAGATCATCATTGAAATAATATTCCGGAATTTTAAGTGGTAAAAACTGGGAAGTTTTCTTCAGTATTTTAACATTATCACCCGGTTGAAGATTGTGAATTCCAACTGTGACAATATTATCACCGGGTTTAATAAAATCATCTTTATTTTCTATTACAATCCATTCACTTTCTCTCTGACCAGATTTTACCCATTTTACTATAGCTTTATTGTTTCTTATAATATAAAGATAGTATCCTTTAAGCCCCTGTTTTACTGATCTGAAAGGGACTAGAAGCTGATTTTTCTTCGTAAAAAGAATTAATCTTACTTTTACATATTGCCCAGGCCACAGTAGCATATTAGGGTTTCTTACGGTGCCACGTAAGGAAATAGAACCTGTTTCATTATTTACATAGTTGTCATATAACTGTAAATATCCAATGTGCACCTTTTGGGGATTATCTTCCGAAACACCAAATTGTTCTGTCTCAAGAACAATCTTCTGCTCACCCTTTTTAAATGACCTTTTTAAATTATAAAGATTTTTTTCAGGTATAGTAAAATCTATAAAAAGAGGATCAAGAGATTTCACATTAACAAGAATTGCCTGTTCATCATCTGAGCTTACCACATTACCGACATCAATCATTTTTTTACCTGTAACTCCGTCTATCGGTGATCTGATATCACACCAGTTCAGATCTATCTGATACTGCCATATTTCAGATTTGGTCAACTCTATTTTAGATTCAAGTACAGCAAGTTGAGTAAGGTATTTCAGGAAATCCTGTAATGCTATTGCTCCTGTTCTGGCCGGGATTCTATCCTTGCTAACTACATAAGCCTGGTATTTTTTTTCTGATTCAAGAGACTTCAGGGAAGCTTTAGCTTTATTTAGAAGCGCTTCATATGGGGCTTTATATATTGTATAGAGAATATCGCCTTTTTTAACATGATCACCTTCCTCGTAATGGATTTGTGTTAATTCACCTGTGACCTGTGAAACTATGTTCACATTATGTTCTGAAGTCAAATATCCAAAGGTATCAACATAAACCGGTATATCCTGAACAATTGCTTTGGCCACCTTTACACGTTTTATTTCTTTCTCAGGCATTTTCATTTTATTGTCACATGACACAACAAAAACCAACATTACAGAAATAAGCAAATATAAACATTTATATTTAAGGAAAGGATTGTTTTGCATAGTATTTACTCCAAATCTATAAAACCACAATTTATACTTTATGCGGAAACCTTCTATTATAGATTATATATTAAATATATTCCTATGCACTTGTTTTACTTAAACTTTATCAACATTCTATTAATTGCAAAAAAAATATTTTACATGTTTTTTCAACTCAGCATTTGCCCTGTATAATGGTACAGGCATTAAATTAATTATTAACAAGATTAATAAATAATTAGTAATTAATTTAGGAGGTACAGGATGAAAAAATTACTTATTCTTATTTTCACACTTCTATTTGCAGTTGGAATATATGCCATGGACAAAAACTGTAATAAACTTTATAATAAAACCATCAATGTGAATATAGAATTGATGACACAGTCAAACAATCAGCTGGCTTTTACCGATATAAACAAAATGTTTAAAATTAATCCGGATTGTAATTTTACTACTGCATCAATAAAAAATTATTTAGACATGCAGAAGCAGATTAAATATGAAATAATGAATGATGATAATATTTATTCAGGCACAATAATATCTCCTTGTAATATTGTACTACAACTAGATTTACCATATTATATATACAAGAACGAATCATTTAATAAAGTAAGCAGTATTATAAAATTTAAAGAAATGAAAAATGATCAAGCTATAATTCATATTCACAATATTTTAACAAAAAGAATTGATGATAGTAATACTTACTCTGTATAAAAATTAATGAATTAAAACAATTAAATATTATATTTAAACCGGTAAAATTTTATGGAAACGTTAACTATAGGCAAAGTTGCAAAAATAATTGGAGTTAACATTGAAACTATTCGTTTTTATGAACGTAATGGTCTAATAGATGAGCCTAGCCGCAATAATTATGGATATAGAGCCTATACAGAAGAAATAGTTCAGCAGATCCAATTCATTCGCAATGCTAAAAATATCGGTTTTACTTTAAATGAAATAAAAGAACTGATGATGATCAGTGACAGCAGTTCAATAAGCTGCCAGGATATTTTTAAAATGGCAGAAGAAAAAACCATTCAGATAAAAAATAAAATCAAATTATTACATGAAATACAGCGGGCTCTTGAAAGGTTAACAAAAGAGTGTAGTAAAACATCTATGAGCAAATGTGCTATATTGAAATACCTAAAAAGACATTCGTCGTAAATTTCTACTTGCTAATAAAATACAAATACATAACAAATTCTTTCATTTCCATGTTATAATAAATAAAATTAGGTAAATGTATATGGGAGAATATTAGATGTCTAAACAGTTTTTCTCAAAAACAAATAAATTTACCATTACTATTTTCTGTAGTATTAGCATTCTATGTTTTATACTTTTAGCATTATCCAATGTAATTGTAGCCATTTTTGATTTTTCACCTGGAAAAGCTTTTATTGCCTATCATCATTATGCCATATTTTCAATAATAAGGCTTATATTGTTTATCTCACTTATAATGTTATTTGCCCTTGGCGTAATAACCTGTATTCATAAGTTTATTAGACAACAAAAAATTAAACTGATTTTTTGTTGTCTAATAATTCTTTTATTCTTTATTTATATGAATAATCCATTTTCCTATATAGAAATGGGATTTATTGGATGGGGTATTCTTAACATTATCGGCACAGTTTTATTGATATATTTTTTATGGATTAATTACGAGATACCTTAATTTTATAACACTAAAATCATTCAATAATCATGCAAACAATCTATTTCTCTGCAATTTTATCCTTTATGTTTAAATAGAGTATATCAATATGAGTTATTTCTTGTTCATCTTTGGATCAATTGCATCTCTTAACCCGTCTCCTACAAAATTAAATGCAAAGAGAGAAATAGAAAATATAATACCCGGAAAGAAAAGCATCCATGGATACTCTTCCATTACCTGCGCCCCATCTCTAATCAATAATCCCAGAGAGCTCATAGGTGGCTGAATGCCGAGGCCCAAAAAGCTTAGAAAGGCCTCTATCATCATAACTCTGGGAATAGTTAATGTGGCATAAACTATAACTACACCTAAGATATTCGGGATAACATGACGGCAGATAATTTTTCTTTTGGATAAGCCTATAGCCTTTGCAGCATCAATGAATTCCATTTTTTTTAATGATAAAACTTCTCCCCTGACAATTCTAGCCATTGTAAGCCATTCTATAATACCTATAGCTACAAATATCAGAATAAAATTCCGTCCAAACCACACCATTAGAATTATAACCAGCATAGTAAACGGTAAAGCATACATTATATCAACAAAACGCATCATTAATGCATCAGTTCTTCCTCCTGAATACCCGGAAACAGCCCCGTAAAAAACTCCAATAGTTAATGAAACTAATGTAGCACATATGCCAACAGCCAGTGATACTCTGGTGCCGTACATAATTCTGACAAGTAAATCCCTTCCAAGCATATCGGTACCGCACCAATGTTCGAATGAAGGAGCAGAAGCTCCAAGAACCAGGTTCTGTTGAAAATAATTGTACTTGGCTAAAAAAGGCCCAAGTATAGACACTATGAGCAGTAATATAATTATAATGAGTCCCAAAAGAGCCAGTTTGTTCGATCTAAGCCTGTGCCAAGCCTCTACCCATAGAGAGGTTCCTTTCTCTGTGTAATCACCTATATCATGACCATCAATTTTCTGTTTTGAAACATTCATATAGCATTATTCATTAAAAGACCTTCTGGGGTCTAATAAAATTTGAATTATATCGACAATTAAATTTAAAATTACAATCATTAGCGCATAAAACAGCACTGTTCCCATTATCATGGTATAATCTCTGTTAAAAGCAGCCAGCACGAATAATCTCCCCAGTCCGGGTATCTGAAATATTATTTCAACGACAAATGAACCAGTAATCAATCCTGCTATTGCTGGTCCGATATATGAAACTACCGAAAGTAGCCCGCCTTTCAAAGAATGCCTGATTATAACAAATTTTTCAGAAATCCCTTTTGCCCTGGCTGTTCTTATATAATCTTGAGAAAGCACTTCCAGCATCCCTCCTCTACTTAATCTGGCTATATTAGCAGCATACACTGCACCTAATGTTATTATGGGCAGTACATAATCACTCGGTGTACTCCAACCTGAAACATTAAACCAGTTCAATCTTATCGCAAAAATCCATATCAAAACAGGACCTAAAACAAAAGCCGGTATACAAATCCCTAACATGACAAAAGACATACTGAAATAATCTCTTAAATTATTAGGTTTAGTCGAAGCTATTATACCAAAAATAATGCCTATAATAAGTGCAAAAGCCATGGCCATAGAACCTAACTCCAAAGATACAGGAAAAGCATTTGCAATCATTTCATTTACAGTTCTGTTGGGATATTCAAAAGAAGGTCCAAGATCTCCTTTTAACAAGTTCTTCATATATTCAAGATACTGGATATATATCGGTCTATCTAATCCATAATGACTGTTTAAATGAGCAAGTACTTCAGGTGTAACACTTTTTTCCGTACTGAAAGGTCCTCCTGGAGCAATCCTTATCAGGAAAAAAGTTATAGAGGCTACAATAATTAATACCGGTATGACATGTATAATACGTTTTGATATAAAAAAGAACATTATTAATGGTTAATTATTAATGGTTAATTATTAATTTAAAAACATAGCTTTCATCATAAATACAAACACTGTTGGCTATAATTTTAATTTGCTTCTAAATATACATTTTTAAGAGGGTGGTGATCCAGAATATTAGGATACCATCCTTTTACTTCCGGCTTAATCAGAGCTAAAGATGTGTAATAAAACAAAGGAATTATAGGAGTCTGATTAATTAATATTTTTTCTGCTTTATTGAAAAAATTATTTCTTAATTTTCTATTTGGAGTATCAGATGCATCTTCAATTAATTTGTCATACTCTTTATTTGACCATCGTGCTCTGTTATTTCCTGCTCCTGTAACCCAGAGATCAAGAAATGTACCTGGATCATTATAATCTCCGATCCAACTGGCTGTTGCTATAGAAAAGTCCCTGGTTCTGAATGAATCCAGGTAGACTTTCCACTCTTTATTGATAATACTTGTTTTAACATTTAGATTTTTAGCCCACATTTCCTGAATAGCTTCAACTATTCTTCTATTTCTGACTGATGAACTATACGTCAATTCAATAACGGGGAGTCCTTCCCCGTCAGGATAACCGGCTTCAGTCAATAAATATTTAGCTTTTTGAACATTAAAATCCAGTTTTGTATCTGCAGTATATCCTGCAGTGTTCGGAGGGGTAAAACTTGCTGCTGGAATTCTTCCACCCTTAACCACATACTTTGCTAAATTTACTCTATTCACAGCCAGTGATAATGCTTTACGCAGTAGGGGGTTGTTGTATGGTTTTTTATTTACATTAAATATTAGATAATATGTACCTAAATATGGAGTAATTTTAATAATTCCAGGGTTCTTCTTTTCGTAAACTCCTATTTTGCTGGTTGGTACAGTATAAGTAACATGAAGTTGGCCGGATCTAAAAGCTCTTTCTTCAGTTTGAGCGTCATTGAAAGGATAAAAAACGATTTCATTGAGTTTTACATTTTTAGCATCCCAGTAATTTTTATTTTTTACAACAGTTATAGATTTATTAATATTCCATTTTTTTAATTTAAATGGGCCGTTTCCAATTAAGTTGCCGGGAAGTGTCCACTTAGTTCCGCGTTGAGTAATATCTCCATATTTTTCTATATTTTTTTTATCAATAGGAAACCATGCCATATGAGTAATTAGTGACAGAAAATACGGTATTGGTTTATTTAACGTAATCTGCAGTACATGACCTGAGACAGCTTTAATTCCTACATCAGAAAAATCATTAATCTCACCTTTATTAAACCTTTCAGCATTTTTTATACAGTAAAGCATGTATGCATTCTGAGCGGCCAATGAAGGAGATAGCATCCTTTTGTAAGAAAAAACAAAATCTTCAGCAGTCAGAGGCGTACCGTCAGACCATTCAGCATTTTTTCTTAAAAAGAAAGTATAAACCAAACCTTTCTTACCAATAGTCCATGATTTAGCAACACCAGGTTCAGGCTCTAAAGTTTTAGGATTCTCACAGAGTAACCCTTCAAATAGTGCTGAAACTATTCTTAATTCTGGAATACCAGTTACAGTCTGGGGATCTAAATCCTGCGGTTCTGAACCATTTCCCAAATATAATATGCCTTTTTTATTGCCTTTAGATACATTCGTATCATTTTTAGAACATCCGAAGATTAAAAAAACAGGTATCAGAAAAACCAGAAAAAAATATTTTTTCTTTATCATCAAAAACACACTTTCCATAATAATACTGCATTAAATAAGAATTAAGAAATGAACCTAAAACAGACAGGCAATATTTATATTTACGATAATTAAAAGCCTAAGTCAGGTTGAATTATACCCCAATCATCTTCCGAGTCAATACTATCTTTATCATTTTCCGAAGAAGTAGTTTCTTTTTTCATATCAGCTTCATTTCGGTCATTTTTTTCTAAGATTTTTTCCTGTTTTTTATTCTCTTTCTTATTGGGTGGAGGAGTATCATTTTTTGATTCAGAATTTTCTTCTAATTCAGATTCTTTTACAGTTTTCTTTTTTGCTGGCATTGGTTTTTTGGAAGAATTTAGCTCGGTTTTTTCCTCTATCTCATTATTATTATCACGATGCTTTTCTATTGAGATTTCAGTTTTTTCACTGATATTATCTTCTCCATTGTCTATTTCTTTTACAGAATTATGTCTTTTTGAATTTAAACCAGTTTTTTTTTGCTTAACTTTTGCAACATTCGATTCATCAGTAGTATTTTCAGGATGTTCTTCAGATACATCTTCACTTTCTGAACTAATAGTCTCAGCCTGTCGTAAATATTTAAACTTGAGGATTTTTTTATTAGTAAGTTTAAATCCCCTTGCCCCTACACTTCGCATCAGCACAGTAGAAAAGTCAACATCTATTGAATCTGGCTGATGCTTTCTTCCTTTTGTTATTTGGCATTCATAAACAGAATTTTCTCTTGTTATTATCAGTTCCAACTGACATCCAGAAGGTAAAATATTATACTGTTTATCCCTAATAAATTTATCAATGCAGCATCTTTTGGCATAATATATTCCGCGTTTTTTTTCTTTATAAATAATTGAAAAAATATTATCTTTTTTATACTTTCCAAAATAAAATAATCGCCCGACATACATCTTTTGAGGAATATACTGTATTTTAAATTTACCAGTTTTTTCTATTCCAAGAATATAATCAAACTCACTGCACATTACTGAATCTTCACTCTTTATACCTGTTCCTACATAACAATTTTTCCTGTCCCATCCAACTTTTATATTACTGAGGGCTGCTGATTTTTTGTCTATCTGTTCAAAATCTTCAATTTCTGTATGTCTGGGATAGGCATCACCATATTTCTTAATCAAACTTCTTATATATCTGATGGTATAATTTTTTATTGAATTCAGGTTTTTTTCGGTTTTTTCAATATTCTTTAAAATATCATCAATATCTTTCCTGTTTTTGTTAATATCAAATTTTGAGATTCTTCTAATAGGTATAGCCAGCAATTTTTCAATATCTTTGTCAGTTATTTCCCGTTTTAGTAAATCTTTAAATTTTTCTAAACCTTTTCTGATTTCCAGCAGAACGGAACTGTAAGTTTCACATTCTTCTATGCTTTTATATATTCTGTTCTCAATAAAAATTCTTTCAAGGGTCTTGTCGTGAAAACTCTCGTTAAGCCTGTCAAGTTCAATCTGGAGTTCCCATCGTAAGTACTCCAATAAAGCATTTGTATTAAATTTCAACACATCGGAAACAGACATTACTTTAGGATATCCGTCTTTAATAACCAAAATATTTGATGACACGGTAAGAGAGCAATCTGTATATGCATATAACGCCTTAAGGGCTTTTTCAGGCGAATAACCTCGAGCAGGAATTATTTCAATTTCAACATCTTCTGCGGTATAATCACTTATAGAACTTATTTTCAGTTTATTTTTATTAACTGCCTTTTCTACTGATGCTATAAGTTTCTCAGTTGTCGTCATTGCAGGAATTTCTTTGATAATCAGTTTCCTGCCATCCTGTTCTATTTTCGCTCTCAGTGTAATTTTTCCATACCCGTCATCATACTCTGATGCATTCATAATGCCGCCCTGGATGAAATCAGGGTAAAGATCAAAGCTCTTATCTTTCAAAATCGATATCTGGGCACTAAGCAGTTCGTTAAAGTTATGAGATAGAATCATTGTAGTCATGCCAGGTGCTATACCTTCCTGCCCAGACATTAACAGAGATGGAATTTTAGCAGGAAAGTACACAGGTTCTTTATTTCTTCCATCGTATGATTCTACAAAAGAAGTAATATCAGAGTTAAACATAGTCTCTTTGGCCAGTGGAGTCAATCTAGCTTCAATATATCTACCTGCGGCAGCAGAATCTCCTGTATAAATATTACCAAAATTACCCTGCCGTTCTATGAAGTAATCCTTATTTGCAATATGCACTAAAGCCTGATAAATAGAAGCATCACCGTGTGGATGATACTGCATTGTATGTCCGACAATATTTGCTACTTTATGAAACTTGCCGTCATCCATTTTATGTAAAGACCATAAAATACGTCGCTGAACAGGTTTTAAACCATCATGAATATCAGGAATCGCGCGCTCTTTAATTACATAAGAGGCATACTCAATGTAGTTATAGCTTATCAGCCTTCTAAGATGAGTGTTTGTATTATCGTTTACAGCTAGATGATTGCTGTCCATCTCTCCGTCATTTTCCATATCAGCAGAGCTGTTCTCCTGCTGATTTTCAGTATGATCAGATTGCGCGGCATCAATCTCATTATTTATCTTGTTGTCTTTATTTTTATCTAATTCCGACATCTGTTTACTCTTGCATCTAAACTAAATTTTTAACTATATAATCCCTGCGTTCAGGTGTATTTTTCCCCATATAAAACTCAAGAATTTCTGGTACATCACGCATGTAATCTACGTTAACTTTTATTAAACGAATATTTTCTCTGATAAACTGTCCGAATTCAGAGGGAGAAATCTCCCCTAATCCTTTAAACCTTGTTACCTCAATACTTTTATTTCCAAGTTTTTTTACGGCCTTGTCTCTCTCCATTTCATTATAACAATAAATTGTTTCTTTTTTATTTCTTGTCCTGAACAGTGGAGTTTCCAATATATACAAATGACCTGATAAAACCAGTTGTTCAAAAAATGTAAGAAAAAAAGTAATAAGCAGGTTCCTGATATGCAGTCCGTCAACATCTGAATCAGTAGCAATAACAACCTTCTCATATCTCAGATAGTCCATGTCTTCTTCAATATTAAGAGCCTGCATCACATAATAAAGTTCTTCATTTTTATAAATTTTATCAAAGGATTCTCCGAAAGTATTTAGAGGCTTTCCCCTCAATGAAAAAATAGCCTGGGTTTCAACATTACGACATGTCACCATTGAACCTGCAGCTGAATCTCCTTCAGTTAGAAAAAGCATTGAATCTTTGCCTTTTATATTTTTCCCATCTAGGTGGTATTTACAATCTTTGAGTTTAGGAATTTTCAAAGACATTCTTTTAGCCTTTTCTTTGGACTGCTTTTTTACTGCCTGTATATCTTTTCTGACTTTTTCATTATGAGAAATTTTTTCCAGCAGAATTTCTGCATCATCGGTATGCTTGTGCAGGTAATCAGAAACAGACTGTTTTACAGTAGCTACAATCCATCCTTTAATATCAGTATTCCCCAGTTTGTTTTTAGTCTGTGATTCAAAGATTGGTTCTTTAATTTTTATTGCTACAGAACCAACTATTCCATCTCTAACATCCGAACCCTGAAAATTTTTACCTGCATATTCATTAACGCCCTTCAGTATACCTTCACGGAATGCTGAAAGATGGGTTCCTCCATCATTAGTGTACTGTCCATTCACAAAAGAATAATGATTTTCACCATAATTTGTAGTATGACAGAAAGCAAACTCAAGTGTATTGTCCTTGTAATGGATAATATCGTAAAGCTTGTCCTCGCCAACTTCATTTTCTATTAGATCCTGTAGACCTGTCCTGGAATAAAATCTCTCTTCATTAAAATATAGAGATAATCCGCTATTTAGATACGCGTACATCCATAAGCGTTTTTTTATGTAGTCTAAATCAAATGCGTATTTAGGAAAAACTTCATTAGATGGCATAAATACAACTTTAGTTCCGTTTTTTTCTTCTGTATCTCCTTCTTCCTTATGGGTAATTGTGCCATCTTTAAAAGATGCGCTAAAAAATCTGCCTTCTCTATGTGACGTAACAGTAAATGCTTCAGACAAAGCATTGACAGCCTTTGTTCCAACACCGTTCAAACCTACAGAAAACTGAAATACATCATCATTAAATTTCCCTCCTGTATTAATAATTGATACACAGTCAATTACCTTCCCAAGAGGAATACCTCTTCCGAAATCTCGAATCTCGACACTGTTTTCATCAATTGCAATATCGATCCGTTTACCGGCTCCCATTATAAATTCATCAATACTGTTATCTACAATTTCTTTAAAAAGAACATAAATACCATCGTCAGGATGTACACCGTCCCCCATTCTTCCAATATACATTCCAGGCCGAGTTCTAATGTGCTCTAATGAACTCAATGTCTTGATTTTGTCTTCAGTATACTGATTGTCTTTATTCATTTTCTCAATAACAAAAAATTAGTAAATTCGTTTACATTATATCATAAAATATAGAATTAATTTATACAATAAATAATTCTAAATTACTGGAAAGCTTTTAGAACATAAAAAAAGATAAATCAGAGAATCTTACGTCTTACAGCTTCAAATAAAATGACTGTAACAGCCTGTGCAACATTTAAAGATTCAAATCCGCCTGGCATAGGTATATTAAGTGGTATAGAATTCTTTATTTCTTCTACTCCATTAGCTTCATTCCCAAATATTATTACGCTTTTTTTAAAAAGTTTTCCTTCTTCAAAACAATTTTTACCATTTATAGGTTCTGTCCTGTAAATACTGTTATATCCATTCTTATCGGCAGAAGCAAGCAAGCTGCTTAAACTGTCATATTCATGTAAATTAAGAGTAAATTGTGCAGACAAGGCAGATCTGATAGTTTTTTCTGAATATGGATCAACACTTCCTTTCGAATACCATATATCTCTCAGCCCCACTGCAGCACATGTTCTCAGGATTGTTCCGAAATTACCGGGATCAGCTATTTTGTCCAACACAAATATAAATGGGACATTTAACATATCCTCTATTATTTTTTCCGGAATTTCTACAATAAAGATAATTCCCTGCGTACTGACAGTGGCTGAAATTTTTTCAAAAGCGCTTTTATCAAGTAAATAAAAATCAATACCTTTAAAATATTCAACATCAATATTATTTACTGCAACAGCAAACTTTATTATCTCAGGTCTAAAATTATACAATTCTCTACAGGATCTTAAACCTTCACATATGCATAACTTATGCTCCAGCCTCTTTTTCTTTTTATATAAACCTCTTACAAGTTTTTCCTGATTTTTGCTAAAATGATTCAATTTTATTTCCAATGCTTACAGATTACTGTTCTAATCAAATTAATTTATTCTATTCAGTAAGCTTCCGGCTAGTGTTGGCCAACCAGCACATTCCTGCTGGTTTACAGCTGCCGCTTCCTGTAGAAAAGGTTTAGCTTTACTTACATCTCCCAGTTCATAGTAAATTCTTCCTGCAGCATATTCTGCCTGACATCTTACCACTAACGGAATATCTTCTTTAGTGAGTGCTGCAAGCAGTTCTGCAGCCTGTTTTTTATTGCCCTGTTTTTCTATGGCATAAGCTTCATTCACTTTTGCTATTGAAGCAGGATAAGTGTTAAGGTCTCCTTTGCTGAGTTCATTATAAACTTCTGCTGCTTCTTTATATTCATTATTTTTTATCAAAAGAGCTGCAAGTTTAAGTCTTGAATATTTTGTAAGTTCAGCATCAGGATATTTTTTTATAACATTCTGAAGAGTTTGAACAGTTGATGCATTTTCAATTTCGATTACAGCCTGCTTTCCTAAATTACTATGATAATCACTTACAAGCAAGACAGCTCCCACTATAATCACAATACCTATGGCAATATAAACATATAATTTCCAGTGTTTCAACAAAAAATTATCAACAGCATCCAACTCTTTGGATATCAGGTCAACGGATTTAAAATTCTTATTCTGTCTTTTTTTTGCCATAGCCTTACTTTTCTCCTGAGAAATTATGATAAAAAGATTTTGTATATATTAAAACTATAAAATATATATATGCCAATTACTATTTCAATAAATAAAGATATTTATTTGAGATACAAACTCGCAACTAAAGCCTTAAATTAACTTGTATGAAGATTTTATAATACTAAAAGATCCGAGCAATAACGCAGCAAAAACTACAATACATCCAAATTATACTCAATGCCCGGGTACTTCTCCATAAAATAAAAAAACCAAATTGGATTTAAAACCGGCTCAATCAACGGTATCATAATACCCTGTAATGCTGTAACACGTTTAATTGCCATTACAAACAGTACATATATTATAACCCCACCTGAAAAACTCCTAAAATAATTAATCAAAACCAATTTATCGGTAATGTCACGGAACTAATCAAAAAAAATAACAGAATACTACAGTAAGAACATTTCCTATTAATTACTCATGTTATACAACAATATCCATAATTTATAAAATAATTCAAGTATATATGTTTCTAGTTTTCTGAATATCCAATGACCAACACGGAATATCCAGTCATGAATTTAAAAACGAGTTTGATTTGCAATAAAATATTAATTAGATAATTTATTTGCTGTAATAAAAGTCATAAGTTTTGCATCAATATAATCTCCTGATTTTATCTTATCAGAAATAAATTCATTCAGATTATCTGCTTCCACTAAAATTACTTCAATATCTTCTGTAGGTTCTATTTTTTGTTTAGGATTTTTATTTTCAACTAAACTTCCGTCTACTTCTACAAACACAAGGGATAAAGATTCATCACTTAGTCCAGGTGAACTGTATACAGGTTCACTGATTTCTTTCACGTATCCTTTATAACCTGTTTCCTCCATTAACTCTCTCAAAGCTGTTGTAGTTAATTCTTCACCTTCATCAATTAAACCTGCAGGAAACTCTATTATATAATTATCTATAGGCGGTCTATACTGTCGTATTAAAATAAATTTGTTTGACTGTATTATTTTAGCTATTATAACAACTGCGCCATTAGTGGTTCTATTTACATTTTCCCATTTTCTTATTCTGTTTTTAGAATCCTCATAAGTAATTTCCTCAAACCTCAACCATTTGCCTTCAAATTTCGTCTCTTTTTTCAGTATTTTGGGCATATCTATTCTTTCTCTCTCAAAAACTCTTTTTATTTAATAAATATTATCTTTTTCTACTTGATTTTATATATTCGAATATTATACTTTTTTATAATTACTATTCAAATTAAATTTCTCTTAAATTCTACCCGTTTTTTCTAAGTACGAGTCTATTTAAGATTTTATATAAGAAAAATAATTCAATCTATTTTATGCAAAGCAATTAAATTCTACGATCAAGCCATAATGAAAAAATTCAATAAAATGGTCGCTTTAACAGGTGGAATAGGCTGCGGTAAAAGTACAGCCCTTAAAATATTTAATGAATTAGGCTGTTTAATAATTGATTCAGACGAAATATGCCATCAACTTTATGATGAACCAGACAAATTGTTTGAAAGTAAAATACTTACAAGATGGGGCGATAAAATATTAGTCAATAATAAAGTAAATAGAAAAAATATAGCTGAAATCGTTTTTAGCGATGAAAAAGAATTACAATGGCTGAACAGTATTATTCATCCAATAGTATTCAAAAAAGGACAGGAAATTGCCGATAACAATAAAGACAAATTAATAATTTTTGATATACCTCTACTATTCGAAACAGGAATGCATACTAACTTCAGAAAAACTATTGCTATCTGGTCACACAAAAACGTTCAGATAGAGAGGCTTAAAAAAAGAAACTGGAATATTGATCATATCAACAAACGTCTCAAAGCCCAGCTATCGGAAGATATTAAACTGGAACTGTCAGATTACGGGATAATCAACAGCGGAGATATTGAATATTTAAAATTACAATGCAAACAATTAAAAATTAACATAGAAAAGGAAATTTAATATGCCTACAAAAAAAGATGCTGAACCACCTAAAGATGAAGTTCAAGCTGAAAATACTGAACCGAAAAAAACTGTAAAAAAAAGAGTTGTCAAAAAAACAGCTAAACCTGCTGAAGAAAAAAAAGAAGAAATAACTGTAGAAAAAACTGACTCACCAACTCCAGAAAAAAAAGAAGCAGAAACAAAAGAACAGACAAATGAACAAACTGCTCCAAAAGAAAAAGAACAGAGTGCTGAACAGCAGAAACAGTCACAAAATAATAGCCAAAAAAATAACTTTAAGAAATCTTACAAGAAAAATAATTACAAAAAGAATAAAGATGATTATCATCAGTATAGAGACAAGACAGCTCCTAGCTTAGATCTCAGCGAACTTCAGGCAAAAGATATGCAGGAACTCGTGGAGATGGGTAAAAATTTAGATATCGTAGGTCTTGGTGCTTTAGAAAAACCGGAACTTATATTTGAAATATTGAAGGCAAATGCAGTCAAAAACGGTTTAATGTACGGAAGTGGTTTTCTAGAAATACTTCCAGACGGATTCGGATTTTTAAGATCAGCAAGTTACAGCTACCTCCCCTGTCCTGAAGATATTTATTTAAGCCCATCACAAATCAGAAGATTTTCACTAAAAACAGGTGATTTTATTGCTGGGCAGATTAGACAACCGAGAGAAAAAGAACGTTTCTTTGCTATGCTCAAGGTTGAATCCATCAATAATGAACCTCCGGAAAAGAAAAGAGAAATAATACCGTTTAAAAATCTAACCCCCTATTTTCCTACTGAAAGGCTTGTTCTGGAAACAGATACAAATGAATTAAGCACTCGAATAGTAGACTTAGTAACCCCCATAGGTAAAGGGCAGAGAGGACTTATTGTAGCTCCTCCTAGGACAGGAAAAACAGTTCTTCTTCAGAAACTAGCTAACAGTATCTCAAAAAATAATCCTGAAGTATACCTTATAGTACTTCTGATTGATGAAAGACCTGAAGAAGTTACTGATATGAAAAGATCCGTAGATGCTGAAGTTATTTCATCAACTTTCGATGAACCGCCGGAAAGACATGTCCAGGTTGCTGAAATGGTTATCGAAAAAGCTAAACGTATGGTTGAATACAAACAAGATGTAGTAATCCTGCTTGACAGCATAACAAGGCTAGCCAGAGCTTATAATACCCTTCAACCACATAGTGGTAAAATCCTTTCCGGTGGTGTTGACGCAAACGCTCTTCATAAGCCTAAAAGATTTTTTGGTGCTGCTAGAAATATTGATTCCACAGGTGGCAGTCTTACAATTATAGCAACAGCTCTAATCGATACAGGAAGTAGAATGGATGAAGTTATCTTTGAAGAATTCAAAGGAACAGGAAATATGGAGCTTAACCTTGACCGCAGACTTGTTGACAGAAGAGTTTACCCTGCAATCAACGTTGAAAAAAGCGGAACAAGAAAAGAAGAACTTCTTTTACATCCTGATGAATTACAGAAGGTTTGGGGTTTAAGAAAAGCTTTAAGCGGTGTACCTCCGATAGAAGCTATGGAACTTATAATAAGTAAAATGAAAAAAGTTAAAAACAACATTGAATTTCTTATGACATTACACATATAATATCAATTAAAGAATATAATATATTTTTTTATTAATCGTTTTTATTATTTTAGAAATTAACTTTTAAAACTGGAGAGTATTAAAAAGAACAATGGAGACAATAGTATGCCCATATTGTGACGCTGATGTTAAAGTGTCATTAGTAGAAGCCGAAGAGGGTTGCTGCCCTGAATGTGGTTCCAGTATCACACCTTCAACAATTTTCGGCAATCCAAGCGATAGCGATTATGACGATTATGGCGATGTTGACGATTATGACAAAGACTTTGAAGACGATGATGACGATTTGGTTGGCGATTTTGACGATGACGACGACGAAGAAAACGCATATCGGTAAATAATATATTTCGTAGGTAAAATTTGGAAAGATATTTATGAAAAGATTGTTGCATATGGTATTTGTTGCCGTATTGGCAGCAATAGCTGTAACTTCTGTAGTTATGGTATTTCCAGCTTTTCATAAATATCAATCTTTACGAAAAAAGAATTTCGAATCACAAAAAGAGCTGAATTATAATAAAGCTGAATGTATAAGGCTAAGAAAAAAACTAAATAACCTTGACAACCATACGGAACAAATAGAAAAAATAGCTAGAGAAAAATTCAATCTCTGCAAAAAAGACGAACTTATTGTAAAGTTCAAGAAAAATTAAATGAGTAATCCTTATTTAGCGCAATATAGCATGCACCAAGCAATCCTGCATCATTCTCAAGTTCAGCTTTTACTATATTTACGTCTCTATATACTGGCAATACATTATCTCTAAATATCTTATTCAGTTTTTTAAAAACATAATCGCCCTGTGCAGACATACCTCCTCCAACAACAATTGCTTCAGTATCAAGAATAGCTGCAACAGTGATAATACCTGTTGCTAAATTATTCAAAAATTCATTAAAGGTCTTAACTGCACTGGAATCATCATTTTTAACAAGCTTCATTAATTCAATTCCACTTATATTATTGCCAGTTAATTTTTTATAATTATCTAACAATCCACGTGTTGAAGCACACTTATGAAGCGTAGCCTTAGTACCTATATTTTTTTCTACAGAAGATACTCGGATCTCACCCATTTCACCAGCAAAGCCATGGGAACCTGCATATAACTTTCTATTCAATATAATAGCTCCACCTATACCTGTACCTATTGTTATACACGCAATGTTTTTATGATTTTTCCCTGCACCAACCCACATTTCCCCAAGAGCCGCAGCATTCGCATCATTTTCTACAAGAGTTTCAATACCTGTACCTTTTTCTACAAGTTCGACTATTTTACAACCGTTGTAACCTGGAATAAAGAGGCTATAAGTAACCATCCCCTTCTCGCAGTCAACATAACCGGCCGTGCTAATACCGATTAATTTAATTTTATACTCTTTTTTAAATTCATTCGTATATTCAATTAATTTTTCTGGAATAGTTTTTTTACAGTTTGAAGATGGTGTTAAAAAGTTACCTTTTTCAAGAATCATTCCATCATTGGAAACTATTCCATATTTAATTGATGTACCTCCAATATCAAAGCAGCATATATTCATATATTATACCAAATTTAGTTATTTTTATTGTTATATCTTAACATCACTAGTGTTATAATTTATGATTAACTAACTAGCGATTAACAGAGGATGCAATTCTTGTGTAAGTGTGCCGTATTCCGCGGATTGCAATGCTATACGTCAGAATATTTTCCGGTATTGCCATACCAACATAGCCTGTATCACCGATATGATGTAAATCTGTTCCAGCCATTTTACACATTAATGCAATTTGGCGAACGGTAGATTTGTCTGCACCTTCCTGAGATGTTCCTATTGCAGTCATAGTTAACACACCTAAACTATGTGCATATGTAATAAGTTCCCTAGAGTAATCCAAACTGATACCTGGTATTGTCCCCGGAGCCGGAAGCAAAATAACATCAGCTCCGGCAATGCAAAAATTCTTTATATCATCTTTAGTTATTATATTTTCAGCACCCTCGCATAAAATGCCAGATGCATGCATTTTACCCGCAATCAATACTAATTTATCACCAAGTTCTGCTTTTATTGAGCACAAAGAACTACAAATCACCTGATTTGAAATACCATTGCCGGGATTACCTGTAAGCACAATTATACCAGCTCCCATATCAACTGCTTTCTTCGCATTTTCTACAGTTGCCAATCGTCCTTTGCTCAAACTCCAAAGTTCATTTTCTGTATATATTGCTTCTGGATCAACTGGTTCAAGATTAATACCTACGACTCGTCCAGTTAAATGTTTTATAGCCTTGATACAATCTTGTGCTTTTGTTTCAGGTGGTAATCCATTTATCAAAGGATTATTCACATCAAATAAATTTAACAGCAATATATCTGCACCTTGTGATGCAGCAAACTCTGCATTAGTAACACTCATTAGGGCCGGCTGGACGCTACCGATAGTTTCACTTACAATTATACGTCCTTCACTTGCTTTTAGGCCATACATCAAATCGGTTTTCGTTATATTAGATAACTCAGAAGCTTTGCAGTCTAAGTAACGTTTCATGTTTATACCTCCATAATATTTTAAATAAACAGATTAATTAATTAATTAATATCCTAAAAATACAATTTAGTTTCCATTATGCTTTTTTATGTTTACATCTGAAAGATTCTTCAATTTCCTCAATAGATTTACCTTTAGTTTCAGGATAGAATATTAATGTAAACAGAACAAAAAATAAAGTTATAACCGCAAGCAGAAAAAATATTGTACTGTCCCCAATTGCATTACTAACACTCGGATATACAGCCAGTATTATTGTGTTTATCACAGTATTGGCAAACAGCGCTATTGCAGCACCTCTTGCACGAATTCTACTGGGTAATAATTCACTCATTGCAAGCCAGACAGCAATACCGCAGCCAATTGCAAAACTAAGAATAAAACCGAACATACCAACCATCAATAATGCTATCTTAATGTTTGATACATCCAATAATGATGCAAACCCCAATACTAAGAGAAACATAGTAGCCCCAATTGTACTAATAATAAGCAGAGGTTTTCTTCCTATTTTATCAAGAAGTGATATAGCTATAACAGTACCAATTACATTAATTGCCATCACTGTTACACCTATTATCATTGAAACGTGAGATGTAACCCCGTAAGATTTAAGAATGACAGGGCAATATTCAACAATAATATTAATTCCGGTCAATGGTTGCAGACAGGAAACAACAAGCGCAATTATAAATGGAATAAAATATGTTTTTTTAAAGAAAGAATCAGTACCGTCACTCTTATTTTCTTTTCGTAACAACTCCATTTCAGCCATAATAAAGTCAGCTTCTTTTTTATGGTGAACCTTATTAAGTATTTTTTGAGAAATATCCTTCTTACCTCTGAGGAAAAACCAGACGGGGCTTTCTGGAATAATAAAACAAAAAATTAAAAATATTATACCTGGATAGTTTAAGATGAAGAACATATCTCTCCAGTTTCCAGTTTTAGTATAACTCAAATCAATTATGTAGGCAAAAATGATACCAATTGTTAAACAAAGCATATATAAAACAATAGATTTACCTCTAATATGTGCAGGTACGGTTTCTGCCAAATAAGGAGGAACAAGTACTGAAATGATACCAACTCCCATTCCCATTATAAGTCTTCCCCAGAGAACTGACAGGTACCCCTCAGCATAACCGGTCATGAATATACCTGCAACAAAAAGCAAAGCTGCAATCAAAATCATTTTCTTTCTACCGATAAGATCTGCTAAAAAACCGGCAATTAAAAGGGCTATAGCTCCACCTCCTAATACAGCACTAACAATAACTCCCTGCTGAAATGCATTCAGGTGAAATTCTTTAGTCATCGGCTGAAGCGCACCTCCAATGGCACCCATATCAAGGCCATACAAAATCCCAGAAAATGCCGCTACAATGACTATTAATATTGTAAGTTTTTTGAGTTTCGGTTTAGTACCAACCTGCTCGTATTTGTTGATCATTATTGCTGGCATAAATTCTCCCTTTTCTTACATGATTAATAAATTATCTAAATTATTTCGTACAATCAAAATAAACTGTCTTAGTATGTGAATCAAATAATAAATATATGGTTTATACTTGATAAAAGGTAACATATGAATACAATATTATATATTAAATAGAATTAGTAACATATGGATATATCAATAGAGAATAAGCTATGTTTTATAAAGATAAATTCAAAGAAATCCGTATATCTAGAAATCTTTCACAAAGAAGATGTGGGGAATTGATAGGCAAATCAAAAATGACTATTCATAGATGGGAACGGGGAATAAATGGACCTAATGATTCCAGTATAAGATTTATTGCAAAAACATTAAACATATCAGTAAGTGATATATCCGATTTGCGTGAAAACGAAAAACTTCTTCCACATTTCTATAATCAACTTAATAACCTTGACAGAAATACATTTGACATATCCACTAAAACAGATTCGGAAAAAATCAAACTATTTATAACTCTTCAGGATAGACTCGAACAACTATCCTGGGAAAATAATTATTATAAAACTGCTTTTACACAATTCAGCGACATTATGCAGTCAATACGATTTCTAATTTATGAAAAGGATTCAAACCAACGGTATACATTTGTTAATAAATACTTCATGTCCTATTTTAAGATTACTAATGAAAAAGTTGTTTTAGGATTAAAAAATGATGATATATGGAAAGATCAAAACAGTTGGAATGAATTATCAAAGCTGGAAATAGAAGTTTATGAGTCTAAATATAATGTTATTCACAGAAAAATTTCCATTCCAAAACCATTTAGTCCTGATGGAAAAGGCATAGCGACAATAACACCAATATTTGGTAAAGAAGGAAAGATAGAAAAAGTTGTAGGCTCAGTTTTAGATCTTACAGGTGAAGAAGTATTGAGGGAAAAATACTTCTATATGGAATCTGTTCTTGATAATCTTGAACATGTTATATGGATAGTTAAACCAAAACCCTACCGTCACTACCTCTATATAAGTAAAGCAATTAAAAAATTGTATAATCTATATGCTTCTGAGTTTTATAAAAATGTCAATAAATGGCAGGATTTCATAGTTAAGGAAGATAAAAAAAGAGTTTTAGATGAATTTAAAAAAGGAAAAACTGAACTTACATATAAAATTAGAACTGAAGATGGATGTATTAAATGGATTCAGCATTTCATATATATTACAGAAATTAACAATGAAAAATTTGAATTTGGAATCATAAAAAACATAACTGAGATAAAAGAAGCCCAAGAAACAAAAGATCTTTTAGAATTAAATGTAAACACCATGAACAACGGATTAATCATATTTGATATTAATTCGGAAAAAGTAATATATCAAAATAAAGCAGTTAAAAAAATCACAGGATATCCTTCACATATTCTATATAAAGGAGGAATTAAATTTTGGAAAAACCGTATAATTCATTCTGATTTTCTCAAAGAATATGAATTATCTCTATATAAATCTAAAGCAAACAAACAGATTGAATACAAAATCATACGAAAAGATGGTTCTGAACGCTGGATCAGAAGCTATAGAAATATTGAAAAATTCTTAAGTAGAAAATGCTATATTGCTGTTCTGAATGATGTTACAAAAGAAAAAGAGGCTCAGCGTATTAGAGAAGTGCTTCAGATAAGTATAGACTCAATGACAGATGGATTATTTGTAGCAGAAATAAACTCTGGTAAATATGTATATATAAATAAGGCAATAATAGACACATACGGATATCCTCTCGATTTTTTTTATAGTGGAGGAAGAGATTTCTGGCTCGCAAAATGTCTGCATCCAGATTTTCTAAAAGAGCATAATAAGAAAGTATTGTACTCTGATAAACCCCAGTCATATCAATTTAAAATTATAAGATCGGATAAAAGTATTAGGTGGATTGATTCAATAGTTAATACAAAAACAATTTATGGAGAAAAATATTTTATTTCAATAGAAAAAGATATAACAAATCAAAAACAAATTATAAGTTTGTGACATAGCTACCTGATATTCAATTATATAGTGAAGGGCAAATGTCAGGTTAGATCCTAACCTAACTATTACAGCTGAATCTTTGAGGTAAGTTGTACCCCTTGGCAGTCAGAATATCTCTTAGTATGTCTGGCCTGTCAGTTATAAACCCATCTACTCCCCAATAAATCAATTGTTCTATTTTTTTATAATTAAACTCAGTATCTTCTTTTTCAGGCCATCCCCATACTATGACTTTAAGACCTAATTTATGTGCTTCATTAAGCTGTTTTCTGGTTAGATCCATTATATAAGGTTCCCAACAGTAACCTTTTAAATACTTAACCATTTTAGGGAATGAATAATCGTAATCTTTAGGCAGTAATCCCGCTGTCCAGATTTCTTTATCCTTTGCATCAAGTTTTTCTGCAGTATGATCTGTAAGATAAGCTGTTTTCATATCTGGATCAAGTTTATTTAATGCAATTAGACATCTCCAATCAAAGGCCTGCACTTCAGTTCTATTTATCACATTTTCTTCTCTCAGAATTTTTAACAATACTTCAGCATATTGTACAGGTGTTGCACTCAATTCTGGTTTAGTAGGATTATTCTTTATTTCTATCTGAAAACCAACTTCATTTCCTGCAATTTTTTTGACATATTGAATGACTTTTTTTAGTGTAGGTATTTTTGCATATTCTAAAGTTTTTTGATTTGGAAAATATTTACTGTATTCAGTACCCGGCTTTAGCTTTCCAACATTATAAGATTGAATCTGTTTTAAGTTCATACTATGTATAGGTATAGGATTTGTGATCCATTTACCATCTGCATCTCTGGTCAAATTTGGATTTAAACCTAAATCATGAGTAACAACTAAAACCCCATCCTTAGTCATATTAATATCCATATCAACATAATCCACACCCAATCTTAATGATTCTTTAAAAGCCGGCATAGTCTGCTCAGGCAAAAGTCCCCTACCTGCTCTGTGTGCATAGATTTGAACTCTTTTTCCTGGAACGGGTCTACCGTTATACTGTATTACAGAACTAGAATTATGTGTTTCTGTCAAAATAGACAATGACATCAGCATTCATACTCCAAACAACAATTGTCTGATCAAAAAATATCTAAAATATTCTCAGGTTTATATATTATAATATCTGCACCTGCATCCATTAACTCTTCCTTGCTTCCATACCCATATAAAACACCGCATGACAGTATATCATTGTTATTAGCTCCGATAATATCATGTTTTCTATCGCCTATCATGACAGTTTCAGTTTTATTAAGGTGCTCATTCTTCATAATATATTCTATCAATTCAGTTTTATTGCCCAGTCTCCCATCCAATTCACTACCGTAGACTTTTGTAAATAAGTCATATATATTAAGATTCTTTAATATTTTAGTTGCAAATATTCCTGGTTTAGAAGTAGCAAGAAAAATCTTGAAATTCATCTCACTTAATTTCCTGATAGTGTCAAATACCCCTTCATATAAGAAACATTCAAACAGACCTTTTTCTCTAAAATTAACTCTGTAAAGTTCGATAGCTTTTGAAATTTGTTCTTTCTTACTGTTTTTAATTAATGCAGGGAATGAATCAGCAAGAGGAGGACCTATACACCATTCAAGCTCATCATTGGAAGGAATATCTGCATCCATACATTTCAATGCATACTGGATAGAATTTGTAATTCCCTCTTTGGGATCAATAATCGTTCCATCCAAATCAAATAAGATATTTTTTATCTTTTTCATTAACTATCCAGCATTGATTTTAAATATTTAATAACAGCCTGCGGATTAGCTTTACCCCTACTCAGTTTCATAACCTGCCCAACAAAGAATTGAAGAACTGCTGTTTTTCCTTCTTTATACTGCTGTACCTGTGCAGGATTACTTTCAATAGCTTCTTTGACAAAATTTTCTATTACAGATTCATCTGTTACCTGAACAAGTCCTTTTTCTTTGACAATAACTTCAGGAGATTTTCCTGTTTTGAACATATCATTGAAAACAGTTTTTGCTATTTTACCGCTAATAGTTTTATTGTTAATTAACTCAACTAAAAGAGCTAAATCTTCAGGTTTAATCTTTATTTCTTTAATTGAAAGTTCTGATTTTGATATTTCTCTTAATAATTCAGATATAATCCAGTTGGCTAATAGTTTAGGAGTTTTTGTTTTAGTTGAAGCCTTATCAAAAAACATAGCTATATCTTTTTCGGCTGTCAAAACTTGAGAGTCATAATCTGTTAACTCATAGTCTTTCACAAAACGTTTTCTAATATCTTCTGGAAGTTCAGGCAGTTTGTTTCTAAAATCGTTAAGTTCTTCGTCAGTAAATACTACAGGCATCAAATCTGGTTCGGGGAAATATCTATAATCCTGCTCACTTTCCTTTACCCGCATAAGATAAGTCCTGCCTTTATCATCATTCCATCCTCTGGTTTCCTGTACTAAAGAACCGCCTTCATCGAGAACATCTGCCTGTCTGCTGATTTCATAGTTTATTGCTCTGTGAATAGCCCTGAAACTGTTCATATTTTTAAGTTCAATTTTAGTTCCAAACTTTTTTCTCCCTGCAGGTTTCAGAGAAATATTTACATCACAGCGCATCTGCCCCTTTTCCATATCACAGTTCCCGATTGCCCCGTACTGCATAATCTGTTTTATCGCGGAAAGATAAGCATAGGCTTCATCGGCAGAAGATATATCAGGTTCGCTTACTATTTCCATCAAAGGGACTCCCCCTTTGTTATAGTCAATGCCTGATGAATTAGCAAAATGGGTTGATTTAGCTGCATCTTCTTCAAGATGTATTCTTGTGATTCCTATAATTTTACTCTCTATTTCTTTTCCTGAAAAACCTTTGCCGTAAACATAAATCTTCCCGTTTAAACAAAACGGTAGATCATATTGGGAAATTTGATAATTTTTAGCCATATCAGGATAAAAATAGCTTTTCCTGTCGAACTTACTAAACTTTGAAACACTACACTCACACATCATTCCGGCGATAATAGTTTTTTCTATTGCTTTCCTATTAGGAACTGGTAATGCACCAGGCTGTCCTGTGCAAACAGGACATGTTAAAGTGTTTGGTTCATCTCCATATTTATTTGGACATGAACAAAACATTTTAGAATCTGTTTTTATTTGAACATGGACTTCAAGTCCTATAACAACATCATAATCAGACATATGAATTCAACCTTTTCTTAAATTTGCGGAATAAACGATTTAATTTTTCTATTGTCTTCAAGGACTTTAGCGGTTTTCAATATTTGTTCTTCACCAAATGCGGGTCCAATAAACTGTACACCTAACGGTAAATTCACAGATTCAATAATATCAACTGGAACACTAACTGCGCAAATACCGGCCAAGTTAACGGATATAGTATAAATATCAGCTAAATACATTTGAACAGGATCAGTGACTGCTCCAATTTCAAACGGTGGATACGGTGAAGCTGGTGACAATATAACATCACACTTCTCAAAGGCTTTATCAAAATCATTTTTTATAAGTGTTCTTACTTTTTGAGCTTTAAGATAATAAGCATCGTAATAACCGCTGCTGAGCACAAATGTGCCAAGCAGGATTCTTCTTTTTACTTCATCCCCGAACCCTTCACCTCTTGTATTTAAATACATATCCATGAGGTTGGAACTGTCCGCAGATCTCTTACCGTATCTTACTCCATCAAACCTTGCCAAATTAGCACTGGCTTCTGCAGTAGCTATAACATAATATGAAGCAATAGCATATTTTGTATGAGGCAGAGCAACTTCAACTATTTCAGCTCCAAGACTTTTAAGAGTACTTACAGTATCATCAATACTTTTCTGAACACTTTCATCCAGTGCACCATCAATATAATACTCTCTAGGCATACCAACCTTAAGGTCTTTAAGATCTTTACCTGAATTAATTACTGTTTTTAAAAAGTCTGAATTATTTGATCTTGCAGAAGTGCTGTCCTTTTCATCTTTTCCTGAAATAATATCCAATAACAAAGCTGAATCCGCAACATCCTTTGTAAGCGGTCCAATCTGATCAAGACTTGAAGCATAAGCAACTAAACCATATCTTGAAACTCTACCGTATGTTGGCTTTAATCCAACTACTCCACAAAAAGCAGCCGGTTGTCTAACAGAGCCACCTGTATCTGAACCTAATGAAGCTCCTATTTCAGAAGCGGCAACTGCTGCTGCCGACCCACCACTGGATCCGCCAGGAACACAATTTAAATTCCATGGATTTTTGGTGGGAAAATAAGAGCTGTTTTCACAAGTAGACCCCATAGCAAATTCATCCATATTATTTCTTCCAAATAATACAAATCCTTTCTTCCTAAGTTTATCTACAACTGTTGCATCGTATATTGAATCAACGCCAGATAAGATTTTGGACCCGCAGGTGCATGGATCACCTTTTACTGCTATAAGATCTTTAATTGCTATCGGTATCCCGTCATAATCACTCAGTGCTTCTCCGTCACTTCTCCGCTTATCGGATTCTTCTGCCTGTTTAAGAATTTTTTCTTCATCAAAATAAACAAAAGCTTTAATATCCGGTTCTATATCAGCAACTCTATCCAGATAAAGTTTACACAATTGTGTGGATGAAATATCTCCGTTGCAAAGTAATTTTGATGCCTGCAGTAATGTTAATGTTTTTATATCAATCATGATTCACTATCTCCGGATACCACCTGAGGAACTCTTATTAATCCGTCATCTATTACTGAAGGGGCATTTTTTAAAATATCATCAGTAAAATTACCTTTTACAGATTCATCTTCTCTCCATATATTATTAAGTACAGCTGCATGTATTGTAGGTTCAATATTTTCAAGATCAAGTTCAGAAAGTTGATTAACATAACTTACTATATTATTCATTTCTTCCTGTAACTGCTGAATTTCAGACTCGTCTATTTTTAATCTTGCCAATGCTGCAACAGAAGCAACATCAATAGACATATCATCCTTCTGTTTATTATTCTCTGTCATGATTTATCCGTATTTATAGTTTAACAATTTTTTCTATTTCAGATATTGTTTTCTCTGTAGCTCCTACATGTTTCTGCACTGTATTTTTAGCTGTTTCTCCTAATTTAACTCTTTTTTCAGGATCATCCAGTAATTCTTTTAATACAGTGATCAAAGTATCGTCATCTGCGGTCAAAACAGCATTGTTTTCAACCATCATTTTTAATACAAAACGAAAGTTAGATAGTTCTTTGCCTGTGATAATAGGCTTCCCCAGTAAAGCCGGTTCAATTATATTATGTCCTCCGTCATTTCCTGCAAAGCACTTACCCATAACAACTATATCCACATTATTCATAAAGCCCAGCATTTCTCCGGTAGTATCTGCCAGTAGACATTCAACATTTTCACCGCTACATTCATCATTAGATCTTCTATAGTAAACAATGTTGTTCTCTTTCAGTACCGATACTACTTCCGGAGCTCTTTCGGCGTGTCTCGGCACAAATATTAATCTTAAATTTTCATACTCTTTTCGTAATTCTTTAAAAATCCTGATCATTAATCTTTCTTCCCCACCATGAGTACTGGCTCCAAGTATGAAAATATAACCTTCTTTACCAAAAACTTTTTCTAAATCAACATCTTTAAATTTTTCAGGCAAAGCCTGGTCAAATTTCATCGTACCTGTTTTTACAGTGTTCAGATCATTGCATATAATATTCAATCTTTCTACATCCTGATCTGTCTGTGCACACGATAAAGAAACTTTAGATAGAAATGGATTTATAAAACAGCTGAAACGTCTATATCCTTTGAAAGAGTGGTCAGATATTCTTGCATTTACCTGTATCACTTTAATATTTTGTTTATAAGCTTCGCAAATTAAACTCGGCCAAATTTCTGTCTCAAATATAATCAGAGCTTTTGGTTTTATAAGATTCAATGTCTTACGTACAAATAGAAAGTAATCCACAGGACAAAATATTATTACAGCTTTATCAGCTAATTTATTATGGGCTATCTCCTGCCCTGTAGTAGTTGTAGTTGAAATTACAAAGCTAATATTATTATTAAGTTTTTTCCACTTGTTTATAAAATCCACAGCAAGCAGAGTCTCGCCTACAGACACTGAATGAATCCACACAACCTTACCTTTAATATTTTTCAGCAATGCCTTTTTTTCAGCAGAAAATATTGCGAATCTTTCAGAAAAATCTTTTTTCCTCCCACCTCTATTTATATGCTTATAAATAATACCGGGAATGAAAAATAAAAACGCTATGGGAAATATCAGATTATAAAGGAAAAACAACATAATTAAATTACCGTATTTTATTATTGATAAAGATGTGACCAGTCAGGAGAAGTAAGATTCAATTTTGAAGACAGCAGTTTTTTAGCTTTGCCTGTCCATGTATCTACTACATATAACTGTGATTTATAATTAAGCTTTCTGGAGCAAATTACATGCCTGCCGTCCGGAGCCCAGGAAGGACTGAACCAATCACCTGCAGCATTCAAACCAAAAGTTGATGATTCACCGGTTTTCACGTTATAAACAGCAAGTTTATAATGTCTTCCGAATTTGGCATAATAAACAATTTTACTTCCATCAGAAGACCAGGAAGGTGAAACAGCTTCACTTCCTACAGTTTTTAACCTCGTCGTTCTTTTAGTTGCGATATTGTAAACATAAAGTCCTGGTCTGCCATATTTCAAGTTGGATGCAAAACATATATTCAAACTGTCAGGAGCCCAGCATGGTGTTCCTTCAACTGCATCATTATTAGTTACCCTTCTCATTCTGCTACTGTTAACCTGCTTTATGTAAAGTTCTATTTTTTTATCTCTACTTAAAATAACAGCAAGAAATTTTCCATTAGGAGAAATAACACCTGCATTATTGAGTCCTGGAAAATTAGCAAGGTTATAAAGTTTATTGTTTTTAAAGTTGTAACCTACAACATCAGTATAATTACCTTTATAATATGTGTAGACAAGTAATTTATTATTCATCCCCCAGGAAGGTTCCAGAGAAAGACTTCCATTTCTTGAAATCTGTTTTATATCTGAACCGTCAAAATTACATGTAAATATTTCTTTAGTTTTACCTGAAGAAGATTGAGTTACAAAAGCTATTTTAGAAGCACATATTCCTTTAATACCAAATATTTTCCTCAAAACGGCATCAACAAGCTGATATGAAGTCCATCTGGGATTTTTGCTGTTGATATTCATAGAAACCTGAAAAGATGCTGCACCGCTAATATGAAGTCCGACTCTATTCCCAGAAACTTCACCTGAAAGTGCATATTTGGAAGTACCTGAATTGACAACATCAAACCAACCGCATTTTTTTAAATCTGACAGTATATATTTAGAAAAAGTATTATTCCCCGAAATACCCTTAAAAAGGATTTTGGGATTATTAGAAGTGGCCTGTTTTACTACTGTAATCTGATTTGCATTCACTGTATAGACAATGAAGAGAGCTGAAAAAATACTTATAAAATACTTTTTGTCGATCATATACTACTACACTCCAAAATAATGAATTGAAATTTAATGTTGTTTTTATAATAAATTTAAATGAAGAATTATAAATCTTATTTTAAAAAAAACTATCCAAATAAAATCTTAATACAATTTTAACTATTTAATATTATTTGTTATTTTGAATAAAATACGATATAATTAAACAAAAATAACACCTTTTTGCTAAGCACTCTTAAATAAACACCTTAAATAAATGATTAGCTGAAATTTCAATAATTTTTTATTAAAAATAATATAAAATTAGGTCGACATGAGTAAAAATTATAGAATTTATTTAATAAATGAGTCTTTTTTAGTATAGTTTTAATTTTTTTTTACTACTGAATTAGCTTTTTAAGAAATATTCTATATAATATACTCTTTTTCGCTATATAATTTATTAATTTTTAAACAGAGGTAATTATCTATGGATTGGGTAACATTTTTGATCTTGTTCCCACTAATCCCGGCGATATTGTTACTATTCACTAAGAAGAATTATTCTGCACAAAAGTGGATAGTATTGGTATCATCAGCTCTCATCTGCATAGGCGTAATAGCACTAGCAGTTGAAGACATGGCATCTCCAGGGATTTACTACATTATTCACTCCGGTTTCGCCAATGCAATGGTGGTAGTTGGAGACATTGTACTTGCTCTTACGTTTTTATACGTGTGCCGCAAGCTACCTTTTAAGAAATACTGGATACCTGCAATGGTAATTATACAGTACGGTTTGGTCATAGCCTGGGATTTATCAGGCAGAATTCCTGACATGAACCGATACATCTATGTTGATAATCTTTCCATTATAATGGCATTGGTTATTGGTATAGTAGGTACAATTATTGCAGTTTATACAGTTGATTACATGAAGAAATATCACGAACAGCATACAGAAATATCTGACAGATCTCATCTGTTTATAGCTACAATATTTCTATTTTTCTTTGCTATGTTCGGAATCATCTTCTCAAATTCAATTGACTGGATCTATTTCTTTTGGGAAATCACAACATTATGTTCTTTCATAATGATAGGCTACAGCCGCAAACCTGAAGCTCATCATAACTCTTTCAGAGCTTTATGGATGCTCCTACTTGGTGGACTAGGTTTTGCAATGGCAGTTCTATATGCAGCAGACGTTTGTAAAACAGTAGACTTACAAATGCTTCTCACAATGAAGAAATCAATAGTTCTGCTTCCAGTTCTGCTTCTCTGTTTTGCAGGTATGAATAAAGCTGCTCAGTATCCTTTTGGAAACTGGTTATTGGGAGCAATGGTAGCACCAACTCCTTCATCTGCACTTCTCCATTCAAGTACAATGGTTAAAGCCGGTGTATATATGGTTTTAAGATGTGCTCCAGTACTTCAGAATTCAGCTGCCGGCGCAATGGTTGCAATTATTGGAGGTGTAAGCTTCCTGGCAGGCTCGGCTCTGGCTATATCACAGCGAGACAGCAAAAAAGTTCTTGCGTATTCTACAATAGCAAACCTCGGTTTGATTATACTCTGTGCAGGTATAGGATCTAAGTTCCTATTAGACGCCGCACTGCTGCTGATCATATTCCATGCAGTTGCTAAAGCACTTCTGTTCCTTTGCGTTGGTTCAGTCAGCCAGGTTACAGGAAGTCTCAGTATAGACAATATGCGCGGATTCATTTCAAGACATTTCTGGATCACCATTGCAATGATAGTTGGTTTAGGCGGCATGTTCCTTGCTCCGTTCGGTATGCTGATAAGTAAAATGGCAGTTATCGAAGCTCTTGCTGTAAGAAATCCAATTTTCCCTCCGATAGTTATCTTCGGTGGTTCTTTAATGCTTTTCTTCTATGTAAAATGGATGGGTAACTTAATTACAGTGACAAGTACAGAACCTCCAAAAACTACTAAAGGTTTAGGATTAGAATGGTTCTCTCTACTGGCACTCTCTGTTTTAACAGTTGCTACAGTTATCTGCTATCCTTTTATAGGCAAATACTGGATTCAACCAATGTATGGCTGGACACCAATGTTTTCTGAAGGAGTAGAAATAACTATATTAATCATGCTGGCACTAATAATTGTACCTCCTATCTTTTTCATGCTGCGTAGATCAAAGCTTGTATACACAGAGCCTTATCTGTCAGGTGTAAATGTAAAAGATAGAACAAAATATCTAAATTCACTTGGAAAAGAAGGTGAATGGTCGTTTACCAACTACTATATTGATAAATATTTCAGTGAAGAAAAACTACTGAAAGCAACGATCATAGGTTCGTTATTACTTTGGATTCTTATGTTTTTTATGGAGACACTATAATGAGTACTGCAGCTATAATTTGGATTATTGTATTTATTGTTCTTGCTCCTGTAGTAGGAGGCTATATTGCAGGTGCAGACCGCAGAATAACAGCACGCATGCAGGGAAGAGTAGGTCCTCCTTTGGCACAACCTTTCTATGATGTGTTCAAACTAATGGGAAAACAGAACCTTGTAGTCAATAAGTTTCATGCCGACTATGTGAAATGCTTTCTTATATTCACTATAATAAGCGGATGTATATTCTTCGGCGGAGGCAACTTACTTTTAGTTATTTTTGCTCTTATTGTCGCAGATGTATTTCTAGTTCTCGGCGCATATTCAACCAACTCACCATATGCTCTAATCGGAGCTGAACGTGAACTGCTCCAAATGCTTGCAGCTGAACCAATGCTACTTCTTACTGCAGTTGGTTTATTTGTAGCAACAGGTACATTTAACGTTTCTGGAATGGTGACAACAGATAAGTGTGCATTTTTATTAATACCCGGAGTATTTATTGCATTTACATATGTTTTAACTATTAAATTCAGAAAATCTCCATTTTATTTATCAACATCACATCATGCACATCAGGAGCTTGTCAAAGGACTCACAACTGAGTTTGCCGGGCCTTCATTAGCAGCTTTTGAATTTGCTCATTTTTATGAAACTGTTTTACTTCTTGCAATGGTTTATCTGTTTTTTGCAAATATACCTTGGCTGGGCGTAATCGTAGCATTAGGTATCTATTTCTTAGAAATACTGATAGATAATATCAATGCTCGTATTAAATGGGAATTAATGATAAAATCAGCCTGGGTTGTTACACTGATACTTGGTGTAGGTAATCTATTGGTATTATATTTTATCTATCACTAAAAAGGAGGTTTAAATTATGGGATTTTTCAAGAAATCACCATGGGTTCTCCATTATGATGGATCAAGCTGTAACGGCTGTGATATTGAAGTACTAGCTGCTTTGATGCCAAAATATGATGTAGAACGTTTTGGAATGATTAATACAGGTAATCCAAAACATGCTGATATATTTTTGATTACAGGTTCTGTAAATACTCAGAATATCGATGTAATCAAGAATATTTATAATCAGATGGGTGAACCTAAAGTTGTAGTTGCTGTAGGAGCTTGTGCTACTACAGGCCACTTCTTCTCAGAATGTTATAACACATTAGGCGGAGTAGATAAAGTAATACCTGTAGATGTTTACATCCCTGGTTGCGCTGCACGCCCTGAAGCAATTATTGATGCTGCAGTAATGGGTTTTTCTGCTTTGGAAGAAAAAAAGAAACAATTAAAGAAATAAATATCAGCTAATTGAAAGAGGCTAAATTATGTTTGAAAAGCAAGTAATTGAAAACATAAAAAAAGATGAGTTGCTTGAAAAAGTAGCCGCATTTGCCAAAGACGGATATCGTCTTGTACAGATCTGCTGTACAAGACTTGATAAATTAGTTGTTGACTATAGTTTTGATAAGGATTATAAGTTTACTGATCTGAGACTTGAGTTACCTCTCGAAGGTGCAGAGTTACCAAGTATATCAGGTATTTACTTTGCTTCATTCACTTATGAGAATGAACTGCATGATCTTTTCGGAATTAAAGTTGACGGCATCAATATTGACTTCGGCGGCAATTTTTATCGTATAGACGAAAAAAGACCATTCAACAAACCAGAAACAGAAAAGCAGGAGGCATAAAGATGGGAAAACGAACAGTAATACCATTCGGGCCTCATCATCCGGTCTTGCCTGAGCCAATTCATCTCGACTTAGTGTTGGAAGATGAAGTTGTTGTTGAAGCTATTCCTAATATTGGATTTATACACCGTGGACTTGAACTACTGTGTGAGAAGAAACCTTACCAGGATATGGTATTGGTAGCTGAACGTATATGTGGTATATGCAGTCTTATACACGGCGTAGGTTTTGTCCAGGGCGCAGAGCAGATTATGAATGTTGACGTTCCCGAAAGAGCTCAGTTTTTAAGAGTTTTCTGGAGTGAACTTTCAAGGGTACAGAGTCATATTTTATGGCTTGGTCTAGCCGCCGATGCAATCGGTTTTGAAAGTCTATTCATGCATTCATGGAGAGTTAGGGAACTTGTTCTCGATATTTTTGAAGAAACTACCGGCGGAAGAGTTATTTTTGACGCAGTTAAAGTAGGCGGAGTCAGAAATGATGTATCAAATGAAACTCTTTCTAGAATTGCAAGACAGCTGGATAAAATAGAATCTGAATTCAAACAGCTCTCAGATGTGTTCATTAACGACTTTACAGTTACTCACAGATGGAAAGATGTAGGTATTCTTACAACTGAAGATGCCAAAACCCTCGGAGCAGTTGGACCTATGCTTAGAGCAAGTGGAGTATCAGAGGATATGAGAATGTTGAAGTACGGTGCTTATGAGCACATTGACTTTGAACCTATCGTTGAAAAAGGTTGCGATTGCCATGCAAGGGCTATTGTTCGTGTCAGAGAAGTATTCCAGTCTCTTGATATCATGCGTCAATGCATAGCTAAAATGCCTGCCGGTGAGACAGAAGTTAAAGTTAAAGGATTCCCGGAAGGTGAATTTTTCTCAAGGGTAGAACAGCCTAGAGGCGAGGTAATTTACTACCTCAAGGGTAACGGAACTAAATTCCTTGACAGATTCAGAGTAAGGACACCTACATTTGCAAATGTACCGCCATTAGTGAAAACATTGGCAGGTTGCGATCTAGCTGATGTTCCGGCTATAGTTCTTGCAATTGATCCATGTATAAGCTGTACAGAGAGGTAAATCATGTCTGATCTATTAAAAATGTGCGGTACAATTTTCACCAGTCTTAAAAGAAAGACTGCTTGTGAAATGTATCCAGTAAAACCATCGAGATCATATGAGAAAACAAGAGGCAGCATTAAAATTGATGCAAAGAAATGTACTCTATGTACTCTATGTGATAAAAGATGTCCGACACATGCTATCAAAGTTGATAGAGCAGCCGGGTATTGGCAGATTAATCGTGGTCAATGCATTTTATGCAAAGAATGTGTACATGCCTGCAGACCAGGCGCATTAACCATGGAAAACCAGTATATGGCTCCTACAGGTAATATTCAAATCGATAAAGTAGATGTAGAGTTGAAGACACCTAAGAAAAAAGTAGGTATTAAAACTGAAGAAAAAGAACTCAAGGCTAAAGCCAAAGTAGTAGCACATGCCGAAAAAGCTATTCAAGCTAAAGGTGAAGCTATAAATCCTGCAGACAAAGAAGCTGTTAAGGAAGTAAAAACTAAAGTAGAAGCTAGAGAAGAAGTTATCAAAGAAGAAAAAAAGACTCTTCAAAATGAGAAAAAACCTTCAAAAGAAGTAAAGAAAGAAACAGAAAAAAAATAATAATTTATTAAGTATCTGTTTTTAGGAATAGAGGCCGTTGAATTTATATTTCAATGGCCTTTTTTTTGTTTTTTATTTATACATTGTTTTAATTTCTAAGACTGCAATGGCATATTAAGTTTAATTATTTTAGCATCATATATTTTAATTTTAATTTGGGGAGTATTTATCTATGAAAACAATTATTGAACCTTTCAAGATCAAAATGACAGAACCTATAAAAACCACTACTAGAGAAGAGAGAATAAAAATTCTTAAAGAGGCTCAGTATAATGTTTTTAAAATAGATGCAGATAACTGTATTATTGATTTATTGACTGATAGCGGAACCGGAGCAATGTCTACGGAACAGTGGGCTGCACTAATGCTGGGTGATGAAAGCTATGCCGGCAGTAAATCCTGGAAAAAATTCGAATCAACAGTTAAAAAAATAACTAATACTAAGCATGTATTACCTACACATCAGGGAAGAGCAGCCGAAGCTATTTTAGCTCAAATCTTGCTAAAACCTGGTGATATCATCCCTAATAACAGTCATTTTGATACAACAAGAGCAAATATAGAATTTGTTGGTGCCAAAGCTGTAAACTTATTGACAGATCAGGGGCTGGATCCTACCTTAGATATTCCTTTTAAAGGTGATATGGATATAGACAAATTAGAGAATTTTATTATGGATAATGGGAAAGAAAATATTCCGTTTGCCATGATAACGGTTACAAATAACACTGGCGGCGGACAACCTGTATCGATGAAGAATATAAAAGCCGTAAAAGAAGTATGTTCAAAATATGGCATTCCTTTAGTTATTGACGCATGCCGTTTTGCTGAAAATTCATATTTTATACATGAACTTGAAGAAGGATACCGGGATAAATCACTGCTTGAAATAGCACAGGAAATGTTTTCATATGCAGATGCTGCAACCATGAGCTGCAAAAAAGATGGAATGTCAAATATCGGCGGTTTTCTCATATGTAATGATGATAAATGGGCAGAACAGTTTACTAATTTATTAATTCTCCGTGAAGGTTTTCCAACATATGGGGGATTGGCAGGAAGAGATTTAGAAGTTATAGCAGTTGGATTAATGGAAGCATTGGACTATGATTATCAGGTTTACAGACATGCAACTGCGTCATATCTGGGAAACAACTTAGAGAAAAGAAATATTCCTATTATGAAACCTGTTGGCGGACATGCTGTTTTTTTAGATGCAAAAGCTTTTCTTTCACATATCCCGCAACTGGAGTACCCGGGAATAGGACTTGTTAACTCTCTATATATAGAAGGCGGTATACGTGCAGTAGAACTGGGTAGTGTAATGTTCGGTTCATTTGACGCAAAGGGTAATGAACTCCCCTCTCCTCTGGAACTCGTAAGACTGGCGTTTCCCCGCCGAGTTTATACGCAAAGCCACTTCGACTATTTAATTGAAGTTATTAATACTGTATGGAATAAGAGAAAAGAAATTCCTGGCTATAAAATAACATATCAGCCTGAATTTCTCAGACATTTCACCTGCAGTTTTGCACCTTTAAAAAAATAAAAACATATTCTCAGTATATTCCTTAATTCTTTGAGTTAAGGAATATATTTTATCTATTCCACCTAATATTAATATATTCAATGGCTTCTTTTATATTTAATTCTCTTGTGCTTACACCGGTTCTTAGATAAAATTTAGCATTATTTCCTTCTTTAACATATACTGGCTGATGGGCGGGCATTATTACAACTCTGCAAATATCCAGATTATTTACTTTATGAAATACGACCAATGCCAGTCTGCAGATATTAGCTCCCAATTTTGATGCAATTGCAGTCATTATAACCTGTTCAAAACCATCTCTGTCTTTTTTCTTCAAAGTAGTGTAATCTTTTTCTATACCTATTGGTTTACCATCGTCATCCACACCGATAATCAAAGTTCCACCATCTGCATTCATAAACCCGGCAATGGATTTTATAATTACATTCTCTAGATTTCTATTTAATTTATTTTCTTTCACATCCCATCTGAACGAAGATTTGAATTCAAGAATTGCACTTTCCCCTCCGCCTATTAAGTTTGGAAAACTTTTCTCTAATTCGCTGCTTAACTGTATTATTAACCTGGAACGTTTGTTATGGAATTCAAAAACAATCATACTTCCAACACCTAAAACAGCTCCGAGAATACCAAAAAATAAAGTTTGGTATGGTTCAGAATTACCACTGACCATATTGATGGTTTTTGTAAAAACATAAGTCCATACGGACTGGTTCTGTGTATAATAAGGGAATTCATAGTAAGAAACTATTTCATGTGCAGGGCATAATATAAAAAGGCCTACAGCAGCCCCTATGACAATAGAAAATACAAGGATACTATATCTATTTGTATATTTTAAAAGGACTGGTAAAAAAATTCCCTTTTTATGTTTGAATATCATTTAATTATATCTCTTTTATTAAAAATCAAATATCAAGAAGATGTGCTCCATCGCCAACACCACAGACAAAAGTCTGAGGATCAACACCTGTCTGCAGCTTGAATGCAGTAGCAATTCTTTCTTTATACTGATCAGCCATATCTCTTTTTACTAAGTGAATCGAAATACCGCCAAATCCTCCTCCGCTTAATCTTGCTCCTGCACAACCGGGAATATTTTTTGAAAGTTCTATCAAATAATCCAATTCTGGACAACTATTTTCAAAGTTTTCTTTTGAACTTTTATGTGATTCATATAAATAGGAACCAAAAAGTTCAATATCACCTTTTTCCAAAGCTGCAATACTATTCTGCACCAAAGTGTTTTCGGAAACAATATGCAAAGCCCTTTTAAAGTCAATTAAATCAACTGAATCTTTAGCTTTATGAAGCATATCGATAGAAACATCACGTAAAGCTTTTATTTTCGGGAATATTTTCTTAATACCACAAACAGCTCTTTCGCAGCTTTCACGTCTGGCATTGTAATCAGAATCAACTAAATTGTGTTCAATCATTGAGTTGACAATTACGAACTCATAATCAGAAGGGAATTTTACAGTTTTCAAAACTTCAACACTTCTGAAATCACATAAAATTAATTTATCTTTTTTACCATAAACAGAGCTGAACTGATCTAAAAGTCCACTTTTTAGTCCCATATAATTATTTTCAACTCTCTGCCCCAGCTTAGCCCATTCTTCAGGCTCAAGTTCAATTCCGTATAATTTACCCAAAGCAAAACAAGTAGAAATTTCCAATGCCGCAGAACTGCTCATTCCAGCAGATAAAGGAACTTCACTTGTCAAACCGGCATCAAACCCCTGTAATCCAGAACTCTGAGCTATTTTAGATAATTCAAATGCGACACCCTTAATGTAATCCGACCATAATCCGGGAGTTTTTTTATCTAATTCATCCATTTTAAATTCAGCAGCTTTATCTATATCAAAAGAAGTAATTTTGCTAATAATACTATCATTTTTCTTGACTGCAAAAATCGTATATAAATCGGTAGCAGCACTAAGAACATATCCTTCATTGTAATCAGTATGATTTCCCAGTACTTCTATTCTTCCTGGAGCTGAAGCTATAACTTCCGGTTCAGCATTATATAGATTTGCGAACTTATTGCTTATGGTTGATTTATTTGGCATGAATATTTCCTTTGTAACTTTTATCTAAAATATTATGAGTTAATTAAATAAAAATACTTCCTGTTTACAAACGTTCAAACGCTATAATTAAATTGCTGATCAGTATAGTTTGTTCTCTATATTTATTATATAATAGTATAAGATGTAATTATCCAATTTTCATATTTAGCTATTTGTATTTCAAATGATTATTAAAGAAGATTTAACTTATGACCAGAAAGTACAGGGGAGGAGACACCTTCTTCTATTTTCTTTTTTTAACGGTGTTTCCCATATATGCATAACTGGAAATATTCTGGTTCTTTTTCTACTCAAATCCGGTTGCAAAAGCTATATTGCAATTGTAATATCTTCTTTATTTTATATCGGTTCAATAGCTGTTATTTTTTCAAAATTCTTCATCTCCAAATGGGGTTCTGCCTCGACAATGTCTGTTACATTATTCTTTAGAGGAATATCAGCATTGCTATTAGCGTCAACTCCTTTCATTTTACTGCATACCAATGACAAAAACATTATAATGATACTGCTTCTTTTATTTTCCTTAATGTATTTCATTTTTAGATCTATAGGTGCTCCGGCTATGCGGCCATTATTTGGAGATTTAACTGATAATGAAAACAAAGGAAAATACACCTCAAGCTATTTCCTCTATTACAATATAGCAATGCTGATTTTTATTGTTGTAAGCTTCTTTTTACTTAGGCATAATAAGAGATTAATTATGTTTCAGCTTATAATCGGAATTGGTGCAGTAACCAACTTCATAAGCTGTTTTTTATTGAGCAGAGTAAAAGAAACTGAAACAGCAGAGTTATCTTCAAGATCAATTGATGTAGCCAGCATATATAAAAAATTCTGGCTAAATAAACCTGTCCGAACATTTTTCATTGCAAGAGGCTGTTCTATAGCAATATGCGCCATCATTGTACAGGTATCAATAATAACATTGAAAGATATTTATAATGTCACAGATTCATTTGCTCTTATATTCACAATCATACAGTTGGTAGGAAGTATAGCTTTGACATATATCAATAAAATAATATCTGAATATACAGGACCTAAACCGTTAATGATAATTTATGTATTCTGTCTAATGTTAATATCTGCACTGTGGGTATTTTCACCTGTCAAACTGAATATATACCATGCGGCAGTAATATTTTTTCTTGGTGGGATATCAATAAGCGGTATCACTGCAAGTTCATTCCACTACTTCCTTTTAATTACACCTCCTGAAAATACTGTAGGATATTCTCTGATGTTCAGTATTATAACCGGTTTAATTGCCGGACTGGCTGGAATTATAATCGGCGGTGGTTTAATAAAACTGTTATCATTAATAACTGCAAACCATTATCTTATGTATAAGTATTTCTATTTTATTATGCTGCTGTTATGCATTCCTGTGGTTTATATGCTTACAATATTAAAAAGTTTCACTGACTGCAGTGTAAGCAAAGTATTAGGCCTTCTTCTTTCTGCTAAAGATATGTCGACACTATATTATGTAAATAAAATTGAGAAATATGAATCTGTAAACACTGAATACAAAACAGCAGAAAGATTAATTTACAGCAGAACAAAAATATCAGAGCAGGCTATTATTTACTACTTAAAATCACCTAATTCTTTAATACGACTCAAAGCATTAAAAGCATTATTTAACGTTAAAATTTCTAAAAAATTTTATCCTGCACTATTAAAAGAACTTGAGACGGGAGAACATTCCACTGGTTTTTATGTCGCTCATATCGCAGGAATAAATAAAATGCACAAAGCGATTCCTTTGCTGCGTAAGTACCTATATTCCAGAGATAACATGTTAAAAAGCTACTCAATGGTGGCATTAGCTCAACTGGAAGATAAAGATAGCTATAAGACTATAGAGAATATTTTTAAAGAAACAGAAATACCTATGATACTCCTGAAAGGAGCTATAGCAATGTCCATGTTTGATACTGAAGATTATGTAGAAATAGCTTTGAAGAAATTAGTTACTGTAGAATGTCCATGTATTATACAGTGTGAAATATTATATTATGTAGCTAAGGCCATAGGTATCGGTGATGATTTTTATATATTCTTAAGACATTATAATGAAAAGCAGCAAGACGGTGTTTACTGGATAGTAAATCTTCTTAAGAAAAATAAAAAACTTAAAGATGCCTATAAAATGGTTGAGCGTTTTTATCATAATGATGAGTTAAAACTTGAAACGATAGACTATTTATACAATAATTTAGCCCAATATAAAATAGAAGCTAAAGAATTGATAGATGTTATAGAACATACTCACGAAACAAAAATTGCAAATGAGATTATTTATTTAATGTTTATCCTTCTCAATAAAATAAATAGATAATGTCATAGCAGTCAATAAATTTGAATTTACCTTTATTTCCTATTTTACAATTGATTAATTAAGATATGTGTATAGTATCATTGAATTATAATAATTTAGATATTATAATTTTAAGTATTATCTACTAATTTCGAGTTAATAATTTTTAATTTTCATATGAGTTTTTTTATGCCAAAAGTTAAGCAGAAATTTTGTGCAGTTACCTGCGCTATTGTATTGTTGCTTACTATATTTTCTTTCAATACTTTTGCAGAAAAAGCTCTGGCTCCGGAAAAAAACTTTGGTATAATCGCAAGAATTATAACGGCAGTACTTGCAGGTGAGCATTACATATACAAATCTGATGAGAAAAAGCTTTCGAAAGAATTTTTCAAAGAATATCTAAACAGCCTTGACCCAAATCATATATATTTTACAGAAACAGACATCACTTATTTAAAACAGGCTGCAGGACCTTCATTATATAACAAACTGCAGAATGGAGACACATCATTTGCATTTATAGCGTATAATAAACTTCTTCTTAAAGTTGAAGAAAGAGAAAAATATACAGCTGAACTGATTAAAAAAGGTTTTGATTTTACAAAAAATGAAAATTATATATTTGACAGATCAAAATTAGCCTGGGCGAATTCAAACAAAGAATTGGACGAAATATGGAGAAAAAAAATTAAAAATGATATCCTGACATTCCGTCTGATGAACAAAATAAATAAAGAGAAAAAAGGAGCCTCAGATAAAAAAGAAAAGAAAAAATCAAAAATTATTAAATCTCCTGAAGATAGAGTTTTAAAAAGACTTAAGTCGTACAGATTATATTTAGCAGAAAATGAGCCTATCGATGTATTAGAGATATATTTGTCGACTCTTTCACATATTTATGATCCTCATTCTTCGTACCTTTCTCCTAGATCTTCAGAAAACTTCAACATACAAATGCAGCTCTCTTTTGTAGGAATCGGTGCACTTTTATCATCAGAAGACGGTTATACTAAAGTAGAAAAGATTATTCCTGGAGGCCCGGCAGAAAAAGCGAATGAACTTGAAGCAACTGATAGAATTATTGCTGTAGGTGAATCAGAAAAAAATCAGATAGATATAATCGATATGCCATTGTCTAAGGTTGTTAATAAAATCAGAGGGAAAAAAGGAACTAATGTATACTTAACAGTTTTAAAAGGTTCAGAGGGCACTCAGGCAATACCTAAAATTATTTCAATAAAAAGAAATGTAGTAAAACTAAAAGATTCTGAAGCCTCTGCTAGTATTGAGGACATAAAAGACAGCAATGGTGTTAAACACAAAATAGGGATAATAACTCTCCCTTCATTTTATTATGATTTCCAGGGTGCATTCAAAGGAGAGAAAGATTTTAAAAGTTCCACAAGAGATGTAAGAAAAATACTTGATAATTTTAAAAAAGAAAAAGTTGATGGTGTCGTAATAGATTTACGCTCAAATGGAGGTGGAAGCCTCAAAGAAGCCATTGAACTAACTGGTTTGTTTATCAAAAAAGGACCAGTAGTGCAAACAAAAAATTCACGTGGAAAAGTATACGTCGAGGAAGATCCTAATACACAAATTAGTTATGATGGCCCATTACTTGTGCTAGTCAATAAACTAAGCGCATCCGCTGCAGAAATTTTTGCAGGAGCTATTCAGGATTACAAGAGAGGTGTAATTGTTGGTGATAAAAGCACACATGGTAAAGGTACAGTGCAAACCGTTGTAGACTTGGCCAGAGTACTTTCAAGATTTAATCTTGGTTTCAATCCGGGTTCAATTAAACTTACAAATGCAAAATTTTACAGAGTTAATGGAAGTTCAACACAAAATAAGGGCATCAATCCTGATATAACATTCCACTCATTTACCGATTTTATGGATTTAGGAGAAAATAGTCTTGATCATGCCCTGCCCTGGGATGCAATTGAACCAGTATCTTATGATGAAAGTAATCGTCACATTAGCGAAATATTACCTGAATTAAAAAATAAATCTTCAGAACGGCAACAAAATAGTGATGAATTTAATAAACTTAACGACTCGATCAGTTTATTTCATAAATTAAAAGAGAAAAAAGATATTTCTCTCAATGAAGAAAAACGCTGGAATGAATACCAGGAAGAGAAAAAAGTTTTAGATAAACAGAAGGATATTTCAAAAATTATTGCTATAAATAATACAAGAATCGATAAAGATGACAAAGACAAAAAAGGAAAAGACCTATTTTTGAACGAAAGTATTAATATTTTATCTGATTATATTGATTATTTGAACAGCATTAAGAGTAATGAGAAAAAAATTGCAATAAATTAAAAAAACTGTAATTTTACTTCCTTGACAATTTACTTTTCTATAGTATCTTTTAAATCTGTTAATGAAACACGCGAGTGTAGCATAGTGGTAATGCTCCAGCCTTCCAAGCTGGCTAGGAGGGTTCGATTCCCTTCACTCGCTCCATTTTTTTAACGGTGGGATTGCGGAGCGGTCAAACGCAGCAGACTGTAAATCTGCCCTCTACGAGTTCGGTGGTTCGAATCCACCTCCCACCACCATTTTTTTACCCCCATATAGCCTCAAAAAAAACAACTTGCTTTACTAATATATACGTCATTTTACATTGTTTGGAAACATAAAAGGGGCATAAAAGGGGCACCTGTTATTTACATTAAATTTTTATGATATTTTAAATATTAAGACATAATATTAAGCATCGTTGTTTTTTCTAGAAAATTCTATTTCTAAAAACTTTAGAGTATATAAAAATTAATGTGATTAAAATACATCTCTGCTGTTTAACGCTTTTTGAATACTATCACCGCCTGACAATTCAGACAATACTTCTGTTCTCGAAAGTTCCTGCCCGGTAATAGCTGATATAGACTGCAGAATTTCAAAACGCATCTTCTCCGCATCCTGGGAATAGAATGTTGCACCGAATTTATCAAAGGTATTTTTAAGTTTATTTAATTTCTCGTATTGTTGGATGTACCCGTTAACAAGGTTTTCAGCGTTGATGAGTTGATATGTCTCACTTGGTTTTTTGCTGTATTGAGTCTGTTCATTTCCTGGCAGAGTTTCTATTTCCATAACTTCTATTAAATATATTCTATTCCTTTGATCTGTTACTGTAATTTTTATATCCAACTCAACACCATCTAAGAACATAGTAAAAAAATCTATGCATTGCAATAACGTTAGGATCATTACTTCTATCTGCCTGTTCTAAGAATATTATGCTCAACACTCTCTTTCGGGATTTCAACCATATTTCTGTCCCTAACCTTATTGTGGAAGAAATTATTCAAAATTTTGTATCAATATATGACATGCAAAACAAAACTATGAATTAAAGTGACTACACTAGCATAATGAATAATTATTGTTTAGTCTGTTTTAAAATTAACGATATTCTGTCATTATATACTTTTAATAAACCATTTTTTTCATCTTTCAACCTGAATATTAATTCTATATTTTTACAAAATATGTATAAATGTTTATCATTAATTTTGTAATTTCCTGTAAAGCTTTCATGCATCCAAAGTGGTAAAAATATTTGTGCATTAAAATTGTTAGAATAATTAAATTTTATATTGATTTTATTTATTGACATAAAAAAACCATTTGCACGGTTTACTTTTATAGATTGCCATACTGATCCATTCAAACTTAAAGAATTAAATTTATTAGTATGAGACCAACCTAATAATGGTATGTATAAAGAAAAACAAAACAAAATAGAAATAGAAATAATTTTTTTTGTCGCTAATTTCATTGATAATATTTATATATTTTATAATTAATTTGTTTGCAATATATTGAATATAATATCCTTAAATATGTTAATATTATTAATGGATAATGATATAGATTCACATATCATATTTATGTGATAAATAACGTTCAATCCTAATATATTTTAGGCGAAATAATGGATAAACAAAAAAATACATCTCCTTTAGTAATTATTGTTAACTTTTAACTCAAATTACTAACATTACAAATGGTACTGATTTAAGGGGTAAGGCCACTACCAGTACTCATAAAATCTAAAGTTTTGGAGTCAGGTGCATAAATTTGAAGTGTATAGTAGTAAGAATCATTTATCTGTATTAAGAAAACCAATAGCATCTGAAATATCTCTCTTAGCTCTTCTTAACAATTTGTATACATGTGAGTAATTCAATGTTTGTTGATTAATGATATTAATGTCCTGTAAAATATTACTGAGACTTCTAGTTAATTCATCCTGCTTATTCATAATAATCCTCCCTATTATAAATATTTAAAAAATGTCTAACAAAATAATATTATTTTTTATATAACCAGCACGTAAATGCACCTAAATTTAAATCATTGAGTAAACATGAATCACAAATGTCAATTTTTGTACAATTTGAAAATTCTTCACAAAATTGTTTTTGTAATAATCTTAAATCACTTTTATGTATATTTAGTGTTGGTTGTTTTAAGTTATTCATCAGTGTATCCCTCTTATTAGTATATTAATTGTGCAAATCTATGCAATGAATACCAATTGTTTTTTCAATTGATTTAATTGCTTCTTTAAGTTATTGATTCTCTTGATGTAGCTTTTCTCTTTATTATTAATCAGTTTTTCAATTCCATCAAAGAAACACAATTCGATAATCTATGAAATTACAGCATAAATATTTTCATTTTCAGTTCCCCTTGTATGCTGAAATAACCTATTAACACTTTGTAGATCATCTTGAATAGCATAGTGATATGGTGATTCATTTAATCTTATATGAATCAGAAGATCACTACTTTTCTCAAAATATTTTCCACAGTGACAACAGTAAATTGTATTCAATCTCTTTTGCATAAATAGATTTTTCTTTAAATTTTCATTGTTAACTTCTCCAAGATAAACTAAAACCTAGGAGAAAACTTGTGATGGTAAAAATTATACCATCATTCAATATATGAACCTGTACATTTAAAATCTAAACTATTACCTTTCATAGCTATCTTTAATTGCTTATCTTGTACTAGTGAACCTGTAATTATCATATTTGCGACTATAGGCTCAATATCCTGAGAAAATACACGTTTTAAAGGCCTGGCACCAAAAGCAGGTTCGTATCCCAAATTAATTATATTTTCTTTTGCTCTTTTAGTTATACTTAAGCTGATATGCAATTTATTTAACCGTTCTGAAAATTTCTGAATCTGTATATCTGTAATCTTCCCTATATCCTCTTTAGATAATCTATGGAACACAATTATTTCATCTATTCTATTTAAAAACTCAGGTCTAAAGTGTTTATGCAATTGAGCTAAGACCGCGTTCTTTGTTTCGGGAGAATTTCCGTCGTCTTCTAACAAAAGCTGACTGCCAATATTAGATGTCATTATTACAATAGTATTTTTAAAATCTATTACTTTACCTTTAGAATCAGTCAATCTTCCATCGTCCAGTAATTGTAATAAAATATTAAATACATCTGGATGAGCTTTTTCTATTTCATCGAAAAGTATTACCGAATAAGGTCTTTTTCTTACTGATTCAGTCAACTGTCCACCATCATCAAAACCTACATAACCAGGAGGTGATCCAATGAGTTTAGCCACACTGTGTTTCTCCATATATTCTGACATGTCTAACCTAATTATAGATTTTTCATCATTAAATAGGTTCTGGGCCAAAGCTTTGGCTAATTCTGTTTTTCCAACACCGGTAGGACCAAGAAACATAAATGAACCAGTCGGTTTATTAGGATCATTTAAACCTGACCTGGATTTAATTACTGCATTCGTAATTGCTTTTACTGCATCATTTTGTCCTATTACTCGTTTATGTAAGCTATCATTAAGGTTAATTAGTTTTTCCCGTTCTTTTTCCATCAATTTATTTATAGGAATATTTGTCCATTTGGATATAGTAGTGGCTATATCATCTTCATCAACATATTCCTTAAGCATTTTGGGAGCATTTCTATTGTGTAAAAGTTTATCTTCCAAATCACTTAATTTCTTATTTAAATTAGGAAGAATTCCATGTCTTAACTCTGCTGCTTTTTCCAATTCTTTATTCCGCTCTGCATCATGCAATTTATTTTTAACATTTTCAATACTTTTTCTTAAAGTTCTAATGTCAAGGATAGTGTTTTTTTCTAACAACCATTCTGTATTCAGAGTTTCTACTTTTAATGAAATATCTACTAATTCTTTTTTAAGAGTATTTATTTTAATCTTGGATTTTTTATCATTTTCTTCATCTTTCAACCCTGCAATTTCAATTTCTAATCTTGTTTTTCTACGTTTAGCTTCATCCAATTCCATAGGACAACTATCTGCCTCTGTTCGAAGCTTCGCAGCTGCCTCATCAAGTAAATCAATAGCTTTATCTGGTAAATGTCTATCTGTAATATAACGTGCAGACATTTCAGAAGCTGCTATAATGGCACTGTCTTTTATTTTAATACCATGATGTATTTCATATTTATTTCTTATCCCCCGGAGTATTGAAATAGTATCTTCAATGGTAGGTTCATTAGCTGTTACTGATTGAAATCTTCTCTCAAAGGCAGGATCTTTTTCAATATGTTTTTTATATTCATCAGTAGTGGTAGCTCCTATACAGTGAATTTCTCCTCTTGCCAATGAAGGTTTTAGTATATTACCGGCATCCATTGAACCTTCAGACGCACCGGCACCAATAACAGTATGCAACTCATCTATGAATAAAATAATTTCTCCTGCACTCTCAGACACCTCTTCCAGAACACTTTTTAATCTTTCTTCAAATTCTCCTCGATATTTTGCACCTGCAATTAAAGATCCCATATCTAAAGCTATTATCTTCTTTCCTAAAAGTCCGTCAGGGACATCTTTTTCAGTGATTCTTTCTGCCAACCCCTCAATAATAGCTGTTTTTCCAACACCTGCTTCTCCAATAATCACAGGATTATTTTTTTTTCTTCTCGATAATATTTGAATTACTCTTCTAATTTCATCATCTCTTCCAATTACAGGATCAAGTTTACCTTTAAGAGCAAGTTCTGTTAAATCTCTAGAATACTTATGAAGTATTTTCTCTACATTATCTGGTTCTTCGAATTCATTAAAACAATCATCAAACTCATTATTTTCAAGAATCAACTTTCTGATTTTATCATTTTGAATATCAAATTTTACGAAAATATTATTACACTCCAATGAATTTTCTACTAAAGATAAAAATAAAATTTTTGTTGATATTTTCTCCATCTCAAATTGTTCTGCTATTTCTTTTGCTGAAGAAAGTACGTTTTTTAAGTCTTGTGATGAAAGCATTTGGATCACATCGTATTTTTTTTTGCAGGCTGAACATTTACCAAGTATATTTTTTAATTCACCCTTAAAAGAATTCAAATCTATATCAAGATTATTAAAAAATTTAAAGATAAATTTATCTTTTAAAACAATCAATTCATATAAAACATGTATAGAACTCATTTCAAAATGCTGACATTGATGCGTTAGCTCCTGAGCCTTCAATAAAACGTTAATAGTTTTTTGGTCGAAATTATTATTATTCATCTTTTATCCTTAATATATAAAATTCAAATTATTAGATTTTGATATTTTGAAATATAATTTTTCTTTCTCTTACAATGCCACTATGATATAACAAAAAACAAGACTTCCTATATATATTGACTATATGTCCCATTTATGGGATAATATTTAGCATTAAAAGTAAGATTATTTTATTATATCTTTATGCAATTACGTACATAGTTATATTGTTTACCCCCACCATTAATATCAATTATTTTACAAATTGATTTTCAACTTAACTACAATCCCTTTGTAATATTATCTCATTTATTTTCGTAATAAAATTCAATTGCTGGCTACAATTCAGACAACTTAGATTTAAGGGCATCAGCTCCTAAACCTTTTCCTCCTGCAACGTCAGACAACTTAGATTTAAGGGCATCGGCTCCTAAACCTTTTCCTCCTGCAACGTCAGACAACTTAGATTTAAGGGCA
>PVBE011147309.1_pt1 | contig 74197 bp, 70 predicted proteins | sample 1631181 | NCBI WGS metagenome assembly PVBE01 (sample SAMN08397723, study PRJNA350692) | Marine metagenome, whole genome shotgun sequencing project. | isolation source: water | place: Pacific Ocean | collected 2012-04
CCCACCATGCCCGTCTGGTACCCGGCCGCCTGGAACTCCTGGGAGAGGAAGCGCTCCTTTGGCGAGACCGCCTTGTTCGACCAGGCCATGAGCGGGAAGTACGCGACGCCCAGCCGAAGCGAGTCGCGCCCGGTCATCAGCGCCGCCCGGGTGGGCGTGCAGATCGGCGCAACGTAGAGCCGCTCGAGTCGAACCCCTTCTGCGGCGAGCGCATCGATGTTGGGCGTCTCGATGTCGCTCCCGTGATACCCGACGTCGGCCCAGCCGAGATCGTCTGCCAGCAGGATCACGACGTTAGGCCGTTCCGCAGCGATCCCGACGAGCGGGATGAGGAGCGCGGCTACGAGACAGCCGGTCCACGATGTCCAGGAACACATGGGCAGATTTCTCCTACGGGCAGTTCGAGCCAACATGATAGACGACAAAACCTGCACGCGGACGGAAGAGTGCTCGCATCGCCGGCCCCTTCCGCCCGATGGGTCCACTGTCGGAAAAGATGCTCGGCAGTCCCGCATCTGGCCACGGACGAGGGCGCTATCTTCGCGGGCGCAGCGTGGACAGAAGGCGGATGGCAGGGCGACTGGACGGGTCTTGCGTGCGGAAGGGTCGCAACGCCAGACCCGGCGGCTGACAAGGCCGAACCAGCGCCCGTTCTGATTGAACCCGGACGCATGAGTGGCGTGACGCCAGGTTGCCGACTCCGTAGGTGTCGCAATCGATGCGGTGGCTCGAGAAAGTCCGCAAGCACCCTGAGGCGGTAGTCAACCTGGAATCGGGAGGACGTGAAATGACCGACCTGGTGTCGCAGCACTGCGAGGCGTGCCGCCGTGACGCGCCGCACGCAAACGACTCGGAGATCGCAGAGTATCTGCCGCAGATTCCCGAGTGGGAGATCGTCGAGGAGGATGGCATCAAGCGCCTCCAACGCGTCTACGGTTTCCGCAACTTCGCCGAAGCCCTCGCCTTCACAGTGCGCGTCGGCGAACTCGCCGAGTCCGAGAGGCACCACCCCTCGCTCCTCACCGAGTGGGGAAGGGTCCACGTCACGTGGTACACCACAAAGATCATGGACCTTCACCGCAACGACTTCGTCATGGCGGCCAAGACGGATCGACTCTAGCGCGAGGCACCCCGCGCCCTTTCGGCCCCGGACGCCCACCTGGATGCCCCCGAAATCCGTGGCTCCAAAATCGGCGTTCGGGAAGGGCGAAATCCTGTAGCCCTTCCATCTCATCGTCGACGCTACAGAGCAATCCATTGTCGGCGATGGCAAGTGGGCGGCAGCCAAGCATGGGAAGGTCGGCGGCCATCTCTCGGCGGCGTGAACGGGCAGACGAAGCTCCACCCGCCTGTTTTTTCGGCCGAGCTACTCTCTGAACCCAACTCACCTGGAGGCCCCCAATGAGCGCAGACCTCGTGATTCGTAGCGGCACCATCGTCGATGGCAGCGGCAACGCCCCCTACACCAGTGACATCGTCATCGAAGGCGATCGCATCGCTTCGGTTGGCAAGTACGCGGGAGACACCCGCGATGAAATCGACGCGCGCGGCAAGGTCGTCACGCCCGGCTTCGTCGACGTTCACACGCACCTCGACGCCCAGATCACCTGGGATCCGTTGGGATCGCCGTCGAACATGCACGGTGTCACCTCGGTCATCGTCGGAAACTGCGGGGTCGGCTTCGCGCCCTGTCGCCCCTAGGATCGCGACTACCTGATGTTTCTGATGGAGGGGGTCGAGGACATCCCCCAGGCGGCCATGAAAGCCGGTGTCGACTGGCAGTGGGAGACGTTCTCCGAGTACCTCGCCGCTCTCGGGCGTACGCCGCTCGGCCTCAACATCGGATCCCACATCAGCCACGCACCGCTGCGCATCTACGCCATGGGGGAGAAGGGAGCGACCGACGCGCGCGCATCCGACGAAGAGCTCGCCACGATGCGGGACCTGATCCTGGATGGGATGCGGGCCGGGGCGATGGGAGTCGCGACGGGTCGCACGACGGGCCACCGCACGCCGGCGGGAGATCCCGTTCCCGGCACTTTCGCAGACCGACGTGAGCTCGACACCCTGAGCGGAACCTTGCGCGAGTTCGGCACCGGAGTAATCGAGATGGTGCCGCTCGGCGCCGCCGGCGAGGACGCAAAAGGATTCGACGCGGACTACGCCTGGATGCTCCCGACAGCCCTCGAAACGGGTCGGCCGATCAGCTTCGGCCTCACTCAGGTCCTCGCCTACCCCGATGTCTGGAAGGACATCATGCGCAAGGTGGAGGAGTCGGCAGCACAGGGCGCGCGCATCGTCCCGCAAGTCGCGGCCCGCAGCGTGGGGCTGCTACTCGGGTTCGGATTGTCGCTCTCTCCGTTGATTCTGTTCCCCGGCGCCCTCGAGCTACTGAGCAAGTCCGAGGCCGAGCAGCGCCGTGCTCTGCGCGACCCGAACGTACGGGCCAAGCTGCTCGCGAGCGTGCAGAACGCCGACGGATCGGTGCTCGGTGGCATGGCGATGGTGGACCATGTCTTCCCTCTCGTCGGTCACGGCGTGCTGGCCTACGACACTTCGCCCGAACGCAGCATCAGCGCCATCGCAAAGCGCGAGGGCAAGCACTTCGGCGAGGTGGTGCTCGAGCATCTGCTCGCCACCGATCTCGACGGCTTGCTGATGATTCCGCTCTTCAATCCGGACCTGGACGTCGCGGCGGAGCTGCTCGATCACCCACTCACGGGGATCGGCCTGGGGGATTCCGGGGCCCACACCACCCAGACCTGCGACGCCAGCTATGCCACCTTCATTTTGGCCTACTGGGTGCGCGAGAAGAAGCGGCTTTCGCTCGAGCGGGCGGTGCGCAAGCTCACCTTCGATCCCGCGCTGATGTGGGGCCTCAGAGATCGGGGGATACTGCGCCGCGGCGCATTCGCGGATCTGAATGTGATCGATCTGGACAACCTCGATATCGAGCTGCCCACCCTACGCCACGACTTTCCCACCGGCGCACCGCACTTGAGCCAGTCCGCGATCGGCTACGACGCAACGGTGGTGAACGGGCAAGTGCTGATGCGCGACGGCCAGCCCACTGGAGCCACGCCCGGTGTAGTGCTCAAGAACGAGCTCGTCGCCTGGTAGTCACACTGCGCTTCGTTACAGCGCCCCGCATGCGACCATGCAGTCGCGACAGAGCGGAAGCTGGCGCCCGATGGCCGAGGGGCTTGACGATGCTCGCTGCGAATGGTCCGTCCCGACGTAGGATGTCGCCAGTATCGGGTCTGATGAATCGGCCTCGAAGACGAAAACGCCCGGAAGCGCAGGCTTCCGGGCGTTTCTGTGTGGTAGCGGGGGAGGGATTCGAACCCCCGACCTCCGGGTTATGAGCCCGACGAGCTACCAGACTGCTCTACCCCGCAGCAAATGGATCGCGAGATATATCGGCAGTCGGAGTGCCTGTCAAACCGCCCCGGTTGCGTCGGGTCTGCGGGGATTCTGCACGTTCATCCTGCTGAAAATCCGTCAACTTTTCCCCGTTTTGGATCACTCACGGGCATGCGGAAAACGACCCATTCGCGACCGGTTCCCGCGAAGCGGAAATGGCTTCTCCCGGCGTTCGCCGGGGTCCTGCTGCTTGTCCTCACGGGGCCCGCGCAGGCGGGGGATGTCTATTCCTGGCGGACCGACGACGGCGGCACGGCATTTACCGACGACCCCAAGTCGATCCCGGTTCGCTACCGCGACCGGGTCGAGAGGCAGCAACTCACCGCCCTCGGTGACTATGGGCGCTTCTCGCGCCAGGACGTGGCCTCGGCGGACCGCTACGAGCGCCGTCTTGCGGAGCGGCTCGAACGGTTGCGTGCCCTCAATCGCCCGCAGGGGAATTCGCCTCGCGCCGGAAGCCGGCGGGACCTAGAGGCGAGCAGCCTGACCCTCCGCGACGGCGGCCGGGATGGCGCTGGGATCGATCTCTCGTTCCCGGCCGGTGAGACTGCGCCCGCTGAGCCCATCGTCGTCGAGACGCTGAAGATGCGGCTGCGCGGAAGCTCTGTCACCCAGAATGCCGAGATCGTGCGGCGCGGCGACGAGATCATCGCCGTTCGCAAGCCCCAGCCGCGGCAGTGGAACCTGAGCGATCGTTTCGACGAGGCAGACGTCTTGCAGCGGTTGCGGACGCAATAGCGCGAGAGGAGCGCTGGGCGGCGTCAGTCCGGCTGTGCGGCCGGGATCTCGGTTGCCATGGCCTCGCGAAGCCAGCCAGGCGGCACGCCCTCGCGGCGCGCCTGCTCGAGAAGGGCGTCGAGTTCCCGCTGTGCTGCGGTGAGTTCGCTGCGCGCCGCCTTTCGCTGCGTCAGGATGGAGAGCTTCTGCTCGCCCCGGGCACGGCGGCGGTGTTTCATCTGGCGGTAGCTGACCATGGCGCTGGCATAGCGGTCCTGGGCCGTGCTGAGCCGAGCGCGCGCTTGCTGGATGCGGTTCATCCAGGCGCTCTGGTCCGGACCTCCGGGGGCCGCTCCGGTTCCGAGGTTCACGCCAGAAGCGGCAAAACTCGCCAGTCCGAAAGCCACGGTTAGGACCAGGGTGGCGGCGATCCGCGCTTTCACTGGACCCCCGCCGCGCGGGCGGCTGCATTCGCGTCGCCGAAATCTGAGTTTTCGTATACGAAGTCGTCGATCCGATCCGTACTGGTGCGGTCGAGCGCCAGGAATTGGAGTCCCATGCCGGGCGGGTGGCGCGTTCCCGGAGGCTGGCGCCAGATCACCTGGGCCGTAGGAGCGATTGGCTCTTCCAGGTCCGGAAGCGTGAACTCGAGCGAGACTTCGTTTGCCAGCGCGACGATCGGGTCGCTCTCGACGAAAATTCCACCCCGGGACAGGTTCCGTGCGGCGCCCTCGTAGACCTCGCCGGACTGGAGGATGCGTACGTCGGATTCGAATGAGGCGCGGGGCAGACCGCGCTGAGGTCGGCCGGACAGGAAGCGGTTCACGGCCTGGACGAGGGCGATGCGACTGATGGGCTTCGTGATCACGTCGTCGGCGCCGGCGTGCATGGCGCGGGCCCGGTCGTCGGCGAGACCGCTGCCGGTCAATAGGATCACCGGCAGCTTCCGGGTCTCGGGGTCGTTCCTGATATGCCGGCAGAGTTCGTCGCCGCCCATGCGCGGCATGTCGAGATCGGCCACGACGATTCCGGGGCGGTACTTTCGGAGCGCCTCCAGGCTCTCGTAGCCATCGTTGGCGGTAACGACGCGGCCGGTGCAGTCGAGGAAGATGCTCCCGAGTTCCCGGAACATCGCGGTGCCGTCAGCGAACAAGATCGTGCGAGTCTTCTCCACGGGTTCACCTCAGGTTGGCGACCTTGTCGATCAATTCTTCGATCGCGGGCCGCACCACCCAGTCGTTCTTGAGCTTCTCACCGCTGAGACGCTCCCAATGCTGGGTCTCTCGGATTTCCTGCTCGAGCATGCTCGAGAGGGAATAGGCGTGATAGGTCACGACCAGCGTTGCCGTGGCCTGCTCCTCACCCCACTGGATCTTTCCCACGTCGTAATCGGTGACGCGGATTTCCTTGAATTTCTGGAGCTCGGAGACGAAGTTCTCGCGCAGGTCGGGGTGGACGAAGCTCACTGCGGCGTCGGTATTCCCCCAGCGCAGCGCGTTCGTGTACTCGCGCTGGGCGCGCACGAGCGAGTCGTGGCGACCCATCGGATCCTTGAACATCTCGATGAAGAGCGGGGCGACACAGCCGGTCGCAAACGTGGTCGACAGTGCGATGAGCAGAGCGATGGTGCGGCGGTGCATCGGATTTCCTCCTGGTGCTCGGCAACCGGCAGGTGGGTTGGGAGGCGGTTGCCGTTGCTTCGCTTTCCATCGGCGCCGGGAGGCCGGAACCTGAGCCGTTTCGTGCTAGGCTGCTGCAAGCTGGCAACTCCATGAAAGAAAAGGGGTTTTTATCTCGCTGGGCCTCGGAATCGACCTCGGTGGCAGCAAGACGGTTTTGGCCCTGGGCGACCGCGAGGGACGGGTGCGGATGCGCCGGCGCCGACCCACCGAGCCGTCGGGCGAGCCCGGGCGCGACATCGCCCGCCTGCTCGACGACGCGCGTGCGCTGCTGCGCGAGGCGGGTGTTACGCCGGCCGAACTCTCCGCAGTCGGAATCTCGGCACCCGGCCCGTTGGACCGGGCGCGGGGTGCCGTTGTCGGCCCACCGAATCTGCCGGGTTGGCGCGACGTTCCGCTGCGCGACGCCCTGGCAGAGGGGCTTGGGCTCCCGGTTCATCTCGAGAACGATGCAAACGCCGCGGCACTTGCCGAGTGGCGCTTCGGTGCGGGGCGGGGATTCGACGACCTCGTCTACCTCACGATGTCGACGGGCATCGGGGCGGGACTCGTGCTTGGAGGCGAATTGTACACGGGGAGCTTTGGCAACGCGGGTGAACTTGGGCACCTGCCGATCGAATGGGACGGCGAACTCTGCGCCTGTGGGCAGCGCGGCTGTCTGGAAGCCTATGTGGGTGGCGCCGCGTGGACGCGCCGCCTGCGCGCCTGCACGCCGGCGGGAAGCCGCGTCGCCGCGCTCGCGGGTGATTCGGCGGTCAAGCCCGAACACGTGGTGGCAGCGGCGGGGGAGGGCGATCCCTTCGCCTGCGAGGAGATCGAGCGCTTCAACCGCTACCTGGTGCGGGGGCTCACGGCGCTTGTCTTTACCTTCGCGCCTCAGGCAATCGTGCTGGGCACGATCGTTGCGGCGGCGGGGGAAGGCCTGTGTCTCGACCCGGTTCGGACGGATCTCGCCGCGCGGGTCTGGCCGCTGCTCGGTCGGGGCTTGGTTGTCCGCGCCGCGGAACTCGGCGAGCGCCTGCCCGAGCTGGCCGGTCTGTGCGTGGCGTTTCCCGAGGCATGAGGGCGCCTCTCACGGGGCCTCTTCACCGGCGCTTGCCTCGACCTCCGCGCGCAGCGCGGCAAGGCTTCCGGCGGCGATCGCCACCCTCGCCCGTTCGAGCAAGCGCAGGTAGAAGCGCAGGTTGTGCAGCGAGGCCAGTCGCGCGCCGAGCGCTTCGCCCGAGCGCACGAGGTGCGCGAGGTAGGCGCGGGAGTATCCGGTACAGAGGGGGCAGTCGCACTTGGGGTCGGGCGGATCGGGATCTTCGCGGAAGCGCGCGTTCTTGAAGCGCAGCAGGCCGCGGCTGGTGAAGAGCACGCCGTGCCTTCCGTGCCGCGTGGGCAGCACGCAGTCGAAGAGGTCGATGCCGGCAGCTACGCCGTCGAGCAGGTCAACGGGCCGGCCGAGCCCCATCAGGTAGCGAGGCGCAGCGGCCGGGAACTCGGCCTGCGCGGCGGCGATCAGGTCGCTGCGGGCGGCTCGCTCCTCGCCCAGGCCCAGGCCGCCATGGGCATAACCGTCGAATCCGATGGCGGCCGTAGCGCGGGCGCTCGCGCGGCGCAGCGCTTCGTCGCTGCCTCCCTGGGCGATGCCGAAGAGCGCCTGCTCGGGGCAGCTGTGCGCGGCACGGCAGCGCTCGGCCCAGCGCAGGCTGCGCTCGGTCGCAGCACGTACGCGGAGATCGGCATCCGCTGTGCGGGCCGGTTGGCATTCGTCGAGCGCCATGGCGACATCGGCGCCCAGCGCCTGCTGGATCGCCATCGCCGACTCCGGGGTCAGCAGTCGCGTGCGCCCGTCGAGCGGAGAGCGGAAGGCCACGCCCCTTTCGTCGACGTCCAGACGGTCGGCGAGAGAAGTGATCTGGAAGCCTCCGCTATCGGTCAGCCACGGGCCGTTCCAGCCGGTGAAGCCGTGCAGTCCGCCGAGCTTTTCGACGCAGGCCTCACCCGGCCGTTCGTGCAGGTGGTAGGTATTCGCGAGAAGGATCTGCGCCCCGGCATTGCGCAGTTCGTTCGGGGCGACCCCGCGGACTGCGCCGTAGGTGGCGACGGGCATGAAGGTGGGGGTTTCGATCGCACCGTGGGGCGTGACGAGCTTTCCGCTGCGCGCCGCACCGTCACTCGCCTCCAGCGTGAACGAGAAGCCCACGCGCATCAGAGCACGAGCATCGCGTCGCCGTAGGAAGAGAAGCGATAGCCGGCGCGCATCAGAGCACGAGCATCGCGTCGCCGTAGGAAGAGAAGCGATAGCCGGCGCGCATCAGAGCACGAGCATCGCGTCGCCGTAGGAATAGAAGCGATAGCCGGCGCGGACGGCCTCGGCGTAGGCCGCAAGGACCGAGTCGCGCCCCGCGAAAGCGGAGACGAGCAGCAGCAGCGAAGACCTGGGCAGGTGGAAGTTCGTGAGCAGGGCATCGACCACCTGAAAACGCGAGCCCGGTCGCAGGAAGAGATCGGTTTGTCCCAGCCCGGGCGTGACCCGCCCATCGGCAGCGACACAGCTCTCGAGCACCCGGGCCGTCGTCGTGCCGAGGGCCACCACGCGACCGCCATTGCCGCGGGTCTCGGCGATGCGATCGGCGGTTACCGCCGGCAGCGCGAACGGTTCCGCGTGCAGCCGGCCCCGGCGCAGGTCGCGCTCGCGCAGCGGGCGGAAGCTGCCGGGGCCGACGTGGAGTACCACGTCCGCGATCTCCACGCCGCCTGCGGTGAGCTGATCGAGGAGCGCTCCGGTGAGGTGAAGCCCCGCGGTCGGTGCAGCCACGGCTCCGGGAACGCGGGCGAAGACGGTCTGGTAGCGCAGCGCGTCGTCGGCGTCGGGCACGTTGCGCCGGATGTAAGGCGGTACCGGGGTCTCCCCCTGGGCGTAGGGGTCGACACCGGGCTCGAAGGCGAGTTCGACCGCGCCGTCTTCATCGATTGCCGTAATCTCCGCGTGCCCTGCGGCGAAGCAAAGCTTCAGCCCGGTGCGCAAGCGTCCGCCGGCGCGCACCAGCGCCAGGTAGCGGTCCGGTGCGCAACCGGGGCCGAGCAGCAGCGCCTCGGCGGCGCCCCCGCTCGCCTTGCGCCCGCGCAGCCTGGCCGGAAGAACGCGTGTCGTATTGCGCACGAGCAGGTCGCCCGGCGCGAGCCACGCCGGAAGGTCGCGGATCATCGCGTGGTGGAGTGCGTCGCGCGCGCGTTCGAGTACGAGGAGCCGCGCGCCATCCCGTTCCGGAAGAGGATGTTGAGCGATCTGCTCCGGCGGAAGCGCGTAGTCGTAGCGATCGAGGTCAACTGTCATCGGCAGGTTCCCGGGTCTGCTCCGCGAGCGCGTCGCGCAGCGCGGGTGCGTCGGCGATGGCGTCCCACGAGAAGAGCACGATGCCCGCGGCGCCGGCCTCCTCGGCGATGGATACCTGCTGGAGGGCGCCCCCTGGGCGCCTCGCGAACAGCCACGCCCCGATTCCGATCCAGGTGCGGGGCCCGAGACCCGCGGAGGTGAATGCCTCGACCTGGTAGCGAAAGATGCGCGGGTCGAGCGTGTAGGCCATGGGGACGGCGAAATCGAGCAGGTCGTCTTCGAGCCAGCGTCGCCAGTCCTGACCGATCGAGAGGTAGGCGCGGTCGGCATGCGCCCAGACCGCGGCCGAAATCTCGATGCCGGGCCGCGCGGCGCGGGCTCCATCGGAGATCGCGCGCACCAGCTCGGTCACCTTGTCGCGTCGCCAGGCGTCCCAGCGGTTGGCGTGGCCGAGCCGGTCGGGAGGGGAGGGCGCTACGAGGCCCGTCTCTTGCCGGAATCGTTCGCGGGTCGGCGCGCCGTGACCCATGTCGAGGCCCACGCCGAAGCGCGAGCCCGGGGCGAAGGGCAGCACGCCCGGATAGCGGATGTAGTCGAGGTGCAACCCGTCGAGTTCCGGGTACCGCGCCGCCAGCTCCGCGAAGGTCTCGGCGAGGCGCGGCGCCACGCCCGGGGCGGCCGGATCGATCCACACGGCCGGGGTTCCCATCCGGTAGTAGCGTCGGTCCGGTTTGGGCACGTCGAGCTTCGGATAGTCGAGGATCGATCGGCCCTGCTGGTCGACGAGAACCGCGTCGCGGCCGAGTTCGCGCACGAGCGGCGCATCGCGGTTGTCCGCCAGGGAGAGGACATTGAGCCAGGCGTGAACGCGTAGGCCCGCCTCGTGTGCCCGCCCGACGAGCGTGCGCAGGGGATCCTCACCGCCTGCGCCCGCAACGGCCCGCTCCCAGGGCGCGGCGTCGCCCAGGCTCGAATCGAACCACGCGCGCCCGCCGCGGTACACCTGAACGAAGAGATCGGTGGCGCCCAGCGCCCGGGCGTCTTCGAGGAGCGCGGGAATCTTCGCGGTGTCGTCGAGCACCCGCTGGCTCCCCTGGCAGAGGACCCACAGTCCCCGGGATCTGGCGGCGGCTTCGGGCGCGGATGCTTCGGGGGGCAAAACGGGTGCGGGAGCCGGGTCGCCGCAGCCACCGGCAAGCAGGGCGAACCCCAGGCCGAGGACGGCGGTCAGCGGCGATTCGCGGCGCGGCGAGCGTGCGCGGGGCAAGGCCGCGCAACGCTATCCGACGTCGAGGATGGGAACAAACGCGGTCGGCTCGGCGATTCGGCATACTTTCCGAGATGATGGGGATAAAGGGGTGGAGCCTCACCACGGCCGTCGTGGTGTGTTTCGTTTCGGGCGCGCTGGCGCGTCTCGGGCCCAACGACGTGCAGAGTGGACTCAGCCCGGTCGACCGGCTGTTGCTCGCCCAACCCGGCCGGGCGTTTCGCCACGCACTCGATTCGATCGAGGCCGGGGAGACCGAGCGAAGCGAGCGGCTTCTCGTGGCGATCGCCGCGCGCTACCCGGTCATCGCCGACCACGCAGACTTCGAGCGACTGCGTCTCTACGCGCTCACGGGCCGTCTGGATGCGGCGCTTGCGCTGGGCGAGGCATGGTCACACCCGGATTCGCCGCTGGGTGCCGACGTGAATGCCGAGGTCGGTCGCGCGAGGGCGGCACGCGGCGACGAGGCGCTCGCGCGCGCGGCATTCGAGCGGGCGCTCAGCGCGACCCAGGACGGAGATCGCCGTGCCGCCATCCTGACGGAGCTCGGTCGATCGCATCGGCGCTCGGGGGAGCCAGAGCAGGCGGCCAAGCGGTTGCTCGAGGTCTGGGTGCGGTATCCGCTCGCTGATCTCCAGGGAATCGACGACGATCTCGACGCATTGGAAGCCGAGCTGTCGCGGCCGCTGCGCGATGCGGACCAGTACCGCAGGCGTGGCGATGTGCTCTTCGGGGCGCGGCACAACGAGGCCGCGCTCGCGGCATACGAGCGGGCTCTCGAACGCGGAGAACTCGACACCCGAGGCGCGCGGCGTGCCAAGCGCCAGCGCGCCCGCACTCTTTACCGCCTGCGCCGCTACAGCGAGGCGAGCGAAGCCTTCGCTGCACTGCCGCAGAGCCCAGAAAACCGTATTGGGGGTGCGAGCGCACGCGCGCGGTCCGGCGAGGTGGCGGAGGCCGCGGAAGAACTCGAGAAGATCGCGGCGCAAGTGCGCGGGGGGCAGGGCGCCTCCGCCAAGCTGATGGCGGCATTGCTTTGGGATGGCGAGGGCGAGCAGGAGCGCGCCCGGGCGCTCTTCGCATCGCTGGCCCAGGGGAGCGGCCCCAAGGCGGCAACCGCGCTGTGGCGATTGGGCTGGGGTGCCTACCTGGCCGGGAACTACGAGGCTGCCCGCCAGCACCTCGAGCGCCTGGCCGAACGCGAGACCGGTGAGGTCGCACGGCTGCGCGCGCGTTACTGGGGGGCGCGAGCGGCAGAGCGGTTGGGGGATGAGACGGCAGCCGACGCGTTTGGAGCGATCGCGAGAGAGTTCCCGTTTTCGTACTACGGCTGGCGAGCAAGCCGCCGGGCGGCTCAGGGACCGAGTGAGCGGCCGAAATGGAGGCTTGCGCCGGGGGAGGTGGCGCTTGCGGCGAAGGATCTCGACCGGCCGCGGATTCTGCTCGAGGCGGGCCGCACCGATGCAGCACACGAGGCGCTCGACCGGCTCTATCTACGGGTCGGGGGAGTCGAGGACCGCCTCCGCCTCGCCGCACTCTACGCCGAAGCGGGCGACTACCACCGGCCGCAGCGACTGGTGGTCGGGGCGTATCAGGAGACGCTTGCCCGCGGGCCGGCTCGAGAGGTGATCGAGCTGTGGTGGCACGCTTGGCCAGCACCGTATCCCGAGGCCGTATTCGGGGCGACCGAGGGGCGCGATGTCCTGGACCCAGAGCTTCTCTACGCAGTCATGCGTGAGGAAAGCGGCTATCGGCCGGAAGTGCGGTCGGTTTCAGGTGCCCGGGGTTTACTACAGCTCATGCCGGACACCGCCGAGCGTGTGGCCCGGCAGGAAGCGTTCGAGAGTTTTCGAGTCGAGGATCTCTTCCAACCGCAGGTGAATATCGAACTCGGTGCGGCCTACCTCGATCAGTTGCTCGAGCAGTTCAGAGGACGTGCCTCGGCTGCGATCGGGAGCTACAACGCTGGCCCGCACCGCGTGGTCGAGTGGCTCGAAGACCAACCCCTCGACGATGACGAGTGGGTCGAGGCGATTCCCTACGAGCAGACTCGGAACTACGTAAAGCGGGTGCTCCGCAGCGTTCACGCGTATCAGGTGCTCTACTGAGCGCGGTTTTCGACGTTTACACGATCGGGCAGATCTCGCTCGACCGGGTCTGGGTCAGGAAAGGGGACGGGGTTGAGCCGCCCGTCGGACTCCCGGAGCGGCCGGGCGGGCAGGTTGCGACGGCTGCGCTCGCTCTGGCGCGACTCGGCCTGCGCGTTGCGTGGGCTGGCGCGGTGGGCGGCGACGCTGCTGCGGACGCGGTGTTGGCACCGCTCTACCGCGCGGGGGTGGATCTGGACGACGTGCGGCGCGTGGTGGGCGGTGTCACCCGGCGCGCGCTGGTGTGCGTGGACGAGACTTCGGGGGAGCGCTGGGTGCACCCGGAGCGGGATCCGCAGGTTCGGCTGGACGCGGCCGGTCTGGCGCGCGGGCGCATCGCCGGTGCGCGCGCGTTGCTCGTGGATACCGAGGATCCGGAGGCCGCGCTTGCCGCGGTGACCTACGCGCGCAGCGTCGGCGTGGCCACGGTGCTCGATGCCGATAGCCGGGTGCCCGAGCTGGAAGCGCTCCTGGAGCAAGTTGATTTTCCTATTGTTTCTCGATCGCTTGCCGAAGCGTTGGGGGGTGGCTCTGCGTGGCAGGGGGTGCGGGTGCTCGCGGAGGGCGGCCCGCGCCTGGCGATTGTGACGCTGGGCGACGAGGGCTGCATTGCGGTCACTCGGGGCGCCGATTCGGTGCTCGTGAGTTCGGCCTTCGATGTTGCGGTGTGCGACACCACGGGCGCCGGAGACGCTTTTCATGCCGGATTCATCTGGGCTCTGCTCGCGGGGCGGGGAATGAAAGAAATGCTGAGAGTCGCCAATGCGGTGGCGGGGCTGAACTGCAAGGCACTCGGTGCTCAGGCGGGCCTTCCGACAAGCGATCGGGTGGTGGAATTCCTGGCAAAATGCGCCAGGTCGCCGGAGGAGAACGAATGACGGATCGGAGGCGGACGGGCGGCGTCGGGTTTCTCGCTGTGCTGCTCCTGCTGGCGTTGGCCGCCGGCGTGTGGAACTACCAGCGGAACCTGGCGGCGGAACGAGCTGCGTACCGGCCGTTCCGGGGCTACGCGGAGGCCGATCTCGAAGCGCTGGCGGAGGCGCTCGATGTGCGTCGGCAGGATCAGACGGAACGCTACGAGGTTGCGGCCACCCGGCGCGTCACGGCCGGAACAAAGAGTTACTTCGACGAGCAGGTTGCGGAGTTCGAGCGGGTGCAGCGGACCGGCACAACGAAGAGACAGGCCCAGCTGGAGCTGGCCGGAAGCCGCGTCACATCCGAGCTGCTGGAAGACGAACGTGTCTACCGAGCGCAGGAACGAGATCGGGTGAAGGTTTTTCTCGAGCGTCTGCTGAGCATCTGAGCCGGACTGCTCACGGCTCCTCGGCCTCTTCCTCCTCTTCGGTCACCGGATCGGGAGGTGTTTCCACGAACTCCTCGTCGTCGTTCGCGTTGGCTAGCCGCAGGTCGACATCTTGGTTCCGCACGTAGCTCGAATCGTCCTCGTCATCGAGCAACGGAGACATTCTCCCCCGACTGGAAGTCTTGCGCGCGACGGAAGGGCGGGTCTTCTTGCCCGGTTTCACCCGCGGCGCATCATGCTGGCTCGCACCGCATTTCGGGCAGAGCGGTTCGGCTTTGTTGAGGTCGTAGAATTTCGCGCCGCAGGAGTAGCAGTCCCATTTCTTGCCGAGCTTGTCGGATCCTTCGATCGCAGTGATCGGGGCGCGTCGCGGAAGGATGTCTGCCGCGGGAATCTGCGGTGCCTTCGATCGCGACCTGCGACGCGGTTTGGCGCGATCCTTCGCGGGGTTCTTCTTGGCAGTTTTTGCTGCGCTCTCTTTCTTGGGAGCTTTTGCAGCGCTCGTTTTCTTGGCGTGCCTTGCGGCGCTCGGTTTCGTTGCAGCTTTAGTGGTAGTCCGTTTCTTGGCGGTCTTGCCAGGGGCCGGCTTCTTCTTCGCCGGTCGGGTCTTCGCGGTAGTCCCGGCCCGAGCCGGTGCCTTCTTCGCGGTACGCTTGGGAGCCGCTTTCTTTGCGTGGGCGGCGGTTTTTTTCTTGCTGGCGGGACTCATGCGTTTGCTCCCGGTTCTATGAACATGATGGTCTTGGTGTCGCTCAGATTGCTCAGACCCGAGGTGCGGGCGTCGTCTGCGGAATCGATCTGCGAATGGTCGATCTCGATCCGGTGTCCGGAGGGCGGTGCCAGTCCTGCCGCTTCGAGCCAGCGGGTGTACTGCGCCACCAGGTCTTCCCGGGCGGTCTCGGGGGAGTCGAGTCCCCGGGCGTTTTTCACCGGTGAAAACTCTTCCGCGCGCTCGGCTTCGAGAATGCACACGCGCCGTGCTGCGGGTAGCGCGTCGAAGACGAAGCGCTCGAGCTTGAGCCCATTCGGTGTCTCGGGCTCGATCCGGCGACCGTCGGAATCGAGCCCGGGGATCTTCTTCTCCGAGGCGTGATAGGGCAGAAGCACCTCCGCTTCTCGTGCCAGCTGGCGCAAGAAGCTCACCTCGAAGACGTGAATGGCCACGTTGCCGGCCCAGTAGCGAAGTCCGCCGTCGGTATCCCGGGCGGCCCGGAGTTCCTCGTCGAGCTCCGTGTATTCGACCACCGTCGTGGCGCCGCCGCGCTGAGCGAGCACGCCGACCTTCTCGTGCGGGTCTGTCTTTCGCACCACCTTGCACGACATCTGGGCATCGCCCTGGGCGTGAAAACCCAGGAAAACAGGATCGGCCATCCGGACCAGGGGGTTGTCCACCTGGTGGTAGAAGAGGGTGGTGATGCCGCGGTGCTCCATGTCGTCGAGCGCCCCGGAGTCTTCTAGGGCCGTCACCACGCCGCCGTGCCCGTTGGGGTTCTCGGCCAGTCGACCGCGCTCGGCGAGGATCAGGCGCCCATCGAAATCGAAGCTCGGGACGGTGCCCTGCACGAAGAAGAACAGATCTTCGGGCGGCAGTCCCAGGTTGTCGTGTTTGCGGAAGAAGGCGCGGGTTGGGGCGTCGGTCGCGGGGCTTGTCATCACGTACCAGGGCAGCGACGTGCCACAGCGCTCGCGGAGGCGACGCAGTTTCTGGGCCTGGAGTTCGAAAAGTGTGCGGTTGCTGACCGGACCGATGGGGAAGAGGCCCTTGGGTCCGGCGAAGCCAAGCCGTGTCGCCTGGCCACCGGCCACGACGAGTACGCCCACACGTCCCCCGCTCAGCAATGCCTCTCCCCGACGTGCCGCGCTCTCGCTGCGCGCGGCGCCATCGCCCAGTGCCGGGAGCCGCTCCACGGAGGGCGGGCTGAGTTCTGAAGCGGTGTCGGGTTCTCCGCCACGACATGCATCGAGCGCTGGGAGCAGGGCGCTGAGATCGAGGGCTTCGCACTGCCGGACCAGAACGTCGCGTTCGCCAGGCGCGAGATCGTCCCAGAAGCGGAAGACGTGCGCCTGCCCGTGCGCCTCGAATCGGCGCTGTAGGACCCCCCAATCAGGCGCGTTTCGCGAAACTTCGCCCCCCACCGCCAATCTCCCCCCGGGCACGGCGCTGGCGCGTATAGCACGCGTCAGAGGCGCGGTAAAGGTCCTGTGGGGCAGGCTGGGTCAAAGGGCGCTACGCCGCCGTCCAGGACGGCCAGCAGGTGAGCTCTGGCCTCCTGGTGGGTTTCGCCGTCCCGGCCGATCACGTCGCCGGAGTTGGTCCCGGCCGATCGCGTCGCTGGAGTTGGTCCCGGCCGATCACGTCGCTGGAGTTGGTCCCGGCCGATCACGTCGCTGGAGTTGGTCCCGGCCGATCACGTCGCCGGAGTTGATGTGGTCGCCCGTGGCGCGGCCGCTCCGCATCCGTGCGTGCTTTTCGGGAGGACGGGCGTCCTGATCCCGGTGCTGGGCTGGGTCCGGGAGACCCCCACGAGCCATCAGCCCAGGAGGCCGGCGAGGCCGTAGCCGAGCTTTTTTCACGGCGTTTCTCCCGCCAGTGGCCCAGAGTTTCTATTTGACATAATCCATCTTATCGGACGTTACGGAGAAGCAGCGGGGGCGGGCTCAGCAGCCTTCAGCTCGCCGTACTGGGCCCGCAGGTGGGTCGGCAGCTTGATGTCCGGCACGGCGAGGTTGACCCGTTCGTAGAGCTCGAGGGCCTTGGAGTCGTCGCCGGCGGCCGTCCAGCAGCGCGCGGCATCCACGAGCGCCCAGTAGCGCAGCGGGTAGGCGTCGATCGCGCCAGCGGCCTCATGAGCCCGGGCCGCTTCGCCCCAGTCGCCACGCGCTTCGTGGGCTGTGCCAATGCGTTGCTGCACGAGCCCCTGTAGACCCGGGTTTTCCGCGCTCGTGGCGAGCGCGCGCTGCCAAAGCGCGTCGCTCTCGTCCTGGCGCTCGAGCCGTTCCAGGATCTGTGCGGCCTCGAAGAGCGCCAGGGTGCCCGCAACGGTGTTCTCACGCTCGTTCGCCAGCGTCAGAAAACGCTCCAGGTGCTCCTCGCGGATCTCCTTGGCCGCCGCCGGGTTTGCGAGTTCGGGCTCCTCCCGTGCCCGCGGCTCGGCTCCGAGCGCCCGGAAGTACGCGGATTGCGTCTTGTCGAGTGCGTTCGAAGCGGCCTCCTCGCGGTCCTTCGAGCTGGAGTCGTAGATGCCCCAAGCGAGTGCCGCGCCGAGCACCGCGACCAGCGTGCCTGCCACGGCCCAGGCATTCGTGCTGATCCAGGTCGCCAGGCGGTCTGCACCCCCCTCGATCTCCTCGATGAGTTCGGGCTTCGGGCTGTTCTTGGCCACGGGGGTGGTTCCTCCGGGTAAATGCCGGCGCGAGTGTACCGTCAGTCCCTCCGCCGTGCGCGCGGGAATGTACGGTCAGTCCCTCCGCCGTGCGCGCAGGAATAGCCGCAGCGGTGTCCCCTGCAGGTCATATTCCTCGCGCAAGCGGTTTTCCAGGAAGCGTTTGTAGGAGTCCTGGATCTCGTTCGGCGCATTGCAAAAGAAGGTGAAGCTCGGTGGGCGCACTCCGACCTGGGTGGCATACAGAAACTTGACCGGTTTCTTCCGCGTTCCGCGCTGCGCCATGGCGGGTTCGTGCCGTGCCACCGTGCGTTCGAGCCAGCGGTTGAGTTCGGCAGTGGGAATCCGGAGTTCGCCGGCGCGGGACACCTTCTCCACTAGCGGGAAGATGCGCTGAACGCCGGAGCCGGTCTTTGCGGAGACCTGGATCACCGGTGCGTGGCCCGCGAAACGCAGGGTTCGATCCAACTCCTCGCGGACCCGTTGGCCCCGCTCCGAAGCGTCTGCCGCCACCAGGTCCCATTTGTTGGCCAGGATGACGCAGGCGCAACCGCGCTCGAATGCGAGGGCACAAATGCGTGCGTCCTGGTCGGTGGCTCCGTCCTGGCCGTCCACCACGATGAGGGCCACGTCGGCGCGCTCGAGCGAGCGCACGGTCATGAGGGCGCTACCGCGTTCGGCGGTGCGATCCCGGCGTCCGGAACGGCGCAGCCCGGCCGTGTCCACCAGGGTGAAGACCTGTCCGTCCCGCTCGATTCGGGTGTCGACTGCGTCGCGTGTCGTGCCGGGGACGTCGGATACCACGACGCGCTGCGCACCGCACAGGCGGTTGACGAGCGAACTCTTGCCCGCGTTCGGGCGGCCCACCACGGCGACTCGCACGCCCGTTTCGGCGGCCGGGGCGGGCTCTCCACCGGCGGGAAGCAGCGCCACCAGGGTCTCGAATGCGTCCCAGGCGCCGCGGCCGTGCTCGGCCGAGACCGGGTGGCAGCGCTCGAAGCCCAGGGAGAAGAAGTCCGCCAGCTCGGAGTCGTGTTGGACGAGGTCGAGCTTGTTGACGAGGAGGCTCACCGGCTGCGGGGCGCGGTGGAGAAGCCGTGCCAGCGCCTCGTCCGCGGGCAGCCGCCCTGCCCTCCCGTCCACCAGAAAGAGGATCGCGTCGGCTTCCTCGAGCGCGGCGTGAGCCTGGGCCTGGATGGCGGCCGGAAGCCCCGCGTCCGCTGCCGGATCGAGCCCGGCCGTGTCCACCAACAGCACCGAGCGGCCCTCGACTTCCACTTCCTCTGCGATTCGGTCGCGCGTGATGCCGGGGTGATTCGCCACCAGGGCCCGCCGGGTCCGGGCGTACCGGTTGAACAAGGTCGACTTCCCGACATTGGGACGGCCGACGATCGCCACGATCGGAAGCTCTCGGGGGCTCGGCATGGCGTGGTTCTGGTTCAGGAAGAGCGCCGCAGGGTAACGCGGGTCCGTCGAGGGGACAAACTCGTGTACTGCCTTGACAGCCGTGGGATTCGGCGGATAGGGTCATTCTCCATGACATTCCGCCGCGCGCTGCATGGCGTACTCCTCGGTCTCATCGCCGTCTGCTTCACGGTCGGGGTGGCGGTGCCGGCCTCCGCGAGTTCCGCGACGCTCAAACGCGCCGTCACGAATCTGGCCTTCGGTCCCCTCGACTTTGCGCTCTCACCGATCACCGGCACCACGGGGGTTTACAGAAACCTCGAGGACATAGACGACAGTACGGGGGTGCGCATCGTCTACGCCGTTCCCGGCGTGGTTTGGAACACAGCCTTCAATATGGGCGGCAGCGTGTTGCGCGTCTTCTCCGGCGTACTGGAGATGGTCCCGGGCATCCTTCTGCTGCCTTTCGAGGCGGACATGAGCCCCCTCTTCGCGCCCCCCGAGCGTGCCCCGGCACTGATCGACGAAGAGACTGACTGGCTCAGCATCAAAATCGGAATCAACTACCTCGATTGATCTCGCCGGTGGAGAGGAATTTCTCCACCCGCTCTTCGATCGCTGCCCGGGGTTCGGGCTTCACCCAGACGGCCTCGGATACACTGCGCAGCCACGTGCGCTGTCTCCGGGCATAGCGACGCGTGTCCCGGCACATGGCTTCGAGTGCGCCGGTGAGGGTTTGCGTGCCGGTGACCACGGGTTGCATGTGCCGGTAACCGATCGCCTGCATCGTCCGCAGCTCAAAGCCGTAGCCGCGTTTCACGAGCGCGCGCACCTCCTGGAGCAGGCCCCTGTCGAGCATGCGACGGCAGTGGGCGTCGATGCGCTCTCCGAGTGCCTCGCGGCCGGGATCGAGAGCCAGGTGGAGGACGCGGTAGGGGCGCTCCCGGAAGCCGTGTTCGCGGCGCTGCGCCGAGGCGGGAGCACCGCCCCGCTCGGCCAGCTCCAGCGCGCGGACGATGCGTCTCAGATCTTTGGGGTGAATCGAGCGGCCGCTCTCTGGATCGCGGGCCGCGAGGCGCGCGTGCAGCCGCAGCGGCTCTCCTGCTGCAACGGCCTGAGCGTGTTCGCCCTCCAGCTTCTCGCGCAGCTCCGGGTTGGCGCCGCCGGCGCCGACGAGGCCCTCGAGGAACGCACGAATGTAGAGGCCCGTTCCCCCCGCCAATATCACGGGGCGGTGGCGGCTGTGCACGCGCGCCGCCGCGGCGCGCGCATCGCGGGTGTAGCGACCGGCGCTGTAGGGGGTGTCTGGAGCCACCACGTCGAGCAGGTGGTGTGTCGCCAGGGCCTGCTCTTCCGGCGTCGGTTTCGCCGTGCCGATGTCCATTCCCCGGTAGACCTGCATCGAGTCGGCGTTGACGATTTCGCCGTCGAATCGCCGCGCGAGGGCGATGGCAAGGCGGGTCTTGCCCGCGGACGTGGGACCCGTGACCACGACCACCGGAGGCTGCGCAGCGTCGCGCACAGCGGCGGTACTCATCGTCGACCGAAACGACGCTCGATCTCGGCGAGCTCAAACGGGACGGCGACGGGCCTCCCGTGCGGACAGGTGGGAGCCCACGGGATGGTGTCGAGCCCCTCGAGCAGTGCGCGCTGCTCGCGGGGTTCGAGGACGTCGCCTTTGCATCGCGCGCTTCGGCAGGCGAGATTTGCGAAGAGCCGATCCGCTGCCTCGAGGGCTCGAGATTCGGGTCGCAGCGCCTGGGTCCCGCCCGCGGCGAGTTCATCCGCGAGGTCCCGCACCAGTCCCGCTGGGTCGCGGTCACAGAGCAGGGCTGGGACGGCCCGCAACAGGGCGGTGTTCTCTCCGAATGCGTCGAGCTCGAAGCCGAGCTCGGCGAGAGCATCGGCTTTGTCGAGCAGGACGTGCAGCTGGGCGGGTTCGAGCGAAACGCTGAGCGGTGCCAGGAGTCCTTGGCGATCGACCCTCCCGCCGTGCCACTGCGCGCGCAGCCTCTCGTAGAGGATGCGCTCGTGGGCGGCATGCTGGTCTACCAGCAGCAGCCGGTCTTTTGCCTCGAGCACCAGGTAGGTGGCGAGGAGCTGTCCGAGCAGCTGCAGGTTGCCGAAGCGAACGCCCGCATCGGAGCCCGGATCGTCGGCGACCGCGAATCCCGGAAGCACGGCTGGCTTCGCGAAGACCCAGTCCCCGCGTCCCGCACCGGCCGTGGCCGGACGCTCGCTCCACGGCGCCCGGGGGGTCGTCGCAGGGGTGCCCTCCCCCACCCCGCGTCCCGCACCGGCCGTGGCCGGACGCTCGCTCCACGGCGCCCGGGGGGTCGTCGCAGGGGTGCCCTCCCCCACCCAGCGCCGTTGGCGGATCCCCGCGTCCACTGCGTGGCGCACGGCCCGATGAACCGCCTGAGGCTCCGCGAACCGCACCTCCCATTTGGCGGGATGCACGTTCACGTCGACCTGCTCCAGCGGCACCGTCAGGAAGAGCACGGCGCTCGGGAAGCGGCCGCGCGGGAGAACGTCGCGGTATACATCCACCAGCGCGTGCTGCACCGTCCGGTCGCGCACGGGTCTGCCGTTCACGAAGAGCTGAATACCCGCCAGCGTCGGACGGTGACGGTCCGGTCGGGAGACGAAACCCTCGACAACGATGGGGCCCTCATTCCGCGCCAGGGGGACCAGCCCAGCGGCCGCCTCCTCGCCGAGCACGGCGGCCACGCGGTCGAGTCCGTCGCCCGCCGCCGGCCACGTCAGCGCGGGTCGATCATCGCGTTGGACCTCGAAGTGCACGCTTGGAAGCGCGAGTGCGGCGCGGGCCAACCAGTCCGAGACATGTCCCCACTCGGTCCCGGGCCTCTTCAGGAACTTCCGCCGCGCCGGAACGCTCGAGAAGAGGTCCGCGATCTCGACGCGCGTTCCGATGGGTCCCGCGGCAGGGCGTTCTCCCACCAGGCGGCCCTGGTCCACCCGGATCTCGTGGGCGTCGCTGTGCGAACTTTCCCGCGTGCGCAGTCGAAGGCTGGATACCGACGCGATCGCCGGTAGCGCCTCGCCGCGAAAGCCGTAGGTGGCGATGCGTTGGAGGTCGTCCGTGCTCGCGAGCTTGCTCGTCGCGTGCCGTTCGAGGGCGAGGCGAGCGTCAGCTGGTGTCATGCCGCAGCCATCGTCCGTGACCCCGACGAAGTCTCTTCCACCTCCGCGAACTTCGACCCGTATCCGCAGTGCCCCTGCGTCGAGCGCGTTTTCAACTAATTCCTTCACGACCGATGCGGGGCGTTCGACTACTTCTCCGGCCGCGATCTGGTCGATCAGCGAGTCGGGCAGCGCCCGCACGGGCCGGCCTGATTCGGGTTTCGAACTGCCGGGAGTCACACTTTTTCTCCTAGACCTGTATCATGGCGTCCGTGGGAAGTGCCGGCCAGGGGAAGCAGTGGCTCTCCATGGATCGGCGATGACGTAGGTACCTGTTTCTCCGAACAATTTGACTTTGTATCGATATCTCAAGGGAGAGCGGCGATGACGGAGGACCCGATACCGCGCGTCCGGGTTGTCTCCGAGAGCGCTCGGAGCACCGAGCGCCCCTCAGGGCGGCGTCGCGGGGACCGCGTCGTGGGTGCGGGTCGTGCGACCCAGGAAGCCGTAGACCAGGCGGTCGCGGTGGCACGGTCCGATCGACCCGTTCTCCTGTTGGGTCCCCAGGGCTCGGGCAAGGAGCATCTCGCTCGAGCGATTCACGGCTGGAGCAGTCACAGGTCCGGTCCGTTCGTCATGGTGTCGTGCACAGCTGTCACCGAGTCGCTGCTTGCCCGCGAGATCCTGGGATGTTCCCAGTCGCTGCACCCGAGTCTCCCGGAGGAATACCCCGGTGGGCTCGCCCGGGCCGCCGGCGGAACGCTGTTCATCGATGCGATCGACCAGCTTCCGCAAGGAGTTCGTGAGGTGCTCGTGAGGGCGATCTCCGATGGACGCTTCAGCCGCGAAGGCGATGGGTGGATCCAGTTGCTTCGCGCGCGGATCATGACCACCGCGCTCGTGCCGCCGGAGCGAGCTGTCTTCGACGACATGCCCCATCACGTGATCCGCTTGAGCGCGCTGGCCGATCGGCGTGAGGACATCCTGCCGTTGGCGGCGCACTTCCTGCGGATCCACGCCGACGACATCGGCGTGCGGCCCGTCGGCTTCACCCCGGAAGCACGCGAGGCGCTGGTTTCCGAGGAATGGGTGGGGAATGTGCGCGAACTGTCCGAGCGGGTGCGGCAGGCGGTCAAGCTGGTGGGCGGCGGAGCCATTTCGGCGGAGGCGCTGCTGTTGTCCACCGACGACAAAGACGTACCGTCGTTCAAAGAGGCGAAGCGCGCCTTCGAGACCCGCTACGTCAGCGGGTTGCTGCAGCGCTGTGGCGGGAACATCAGCCGCGCAGCTCGACTGGCCAAGAAGGACCGCAAGGATTTCTACGACGTCATCCGTCGGACCGGCGTGGACCCCTCGAATTTCCGCTAGGAGAAGACCGCTCGCCATCGGTGTAGGCTAGGTCCATGCACGTCGCGATCGTCCAGATGAACTCGACGGACGATCTGCCGGCCAACCTGGCTGCAGCAGAGCGGTTCGTGGATGCGGCGGCGCTGCTCGGAGTAGAGTTCGTCGCCCTGCCAGAGAACTTCGCGTACCTGCGCCGGGAGGGTCTGCGCTTCCCCTGCGCCCAGGGACTCGACGGTGAGATCGTGGGGGCGGTGCGCGCCTGGGCGCGACGCCATCGCCTGCGCATTCTGGGCGGCACTTTTCCGGAGGTCATTCCGGGGGAAGATCGCGTCTACAACACCAGCGTTCTCATCGGCCCGGACGGTGCGGTCGAGGCCGTCTACCGCAAGATCCACCTCTTCGACGTGCGCCTGGGCGCCGGCGCGCACTTCACCGAATCCGCGTCGATCGCTCCGGGGAAGGACGTCGTGGTCGCGGACACGCCCGCCGGCGGGATCGGACTCTCCGTCTGCTACGACCTGCGGTTTCCAGAACTCTACCGGGCAATGGCCGCGCGGGGTGATGTCCGCTTCCTATGCGTGCCCTCGGCCTTCACGCCGGAGACCGGCAAAGACCACTGGGAGATCCTGTTGCGGGCCCGGGCCATCGAAAACCAGGCCTTCGTGCTCGCCCCGGCGCAATGCGGTCGGCACAGCGAGAACCGCGCGAGCTATGGGCGGTCGCTGATCGTGGATCCCTGGGGCCTGATCCTGGCACAGGCCGGCGATCGGCCGGGTGTCATCACTGCGGTCTGCGACCTCCGAGAACTCGAGCGCAGCCGCGAGCAGCTCCCCGCCCTGAAGCACCGGAAGCTCACCTAACGCTCAAGTGGCGGGTGACTCACTGGGTTTGCTCAAGAGAAACTTGAACTTGGTATGGCCGATTTCGAGCTCGTCGCCGTGGCGAAGGTCGGAGGAGCGGATTCGCTTCCCGTTGACCTTCGAACCGTTTGTCGACTGGAGATCATCGAGCGTGTAGATGCTGCGCGACTCGTCCCAGGCGACGATGGCGTGCTCGCGGCTGATGCTCTCATCGAGCAGGGTGATGTCGGTGTTGGGGTTGCGCCCGATCAGGGTCTCGTCGCGCCGAACCGGATGGCGCGTGCCCTCGAACTGGCCGTTGCAGATCACGAGGACAGCCCCGGCTTGCATGACCGGCATGGTTTCCTCCCAGGTGGTGCCCGTCCGGGCCGGTTGGGTCCCCTCCGACGTACGCTTTCCTCTGGTATCGGAGCCGACGCCGCGGGGCTTGAGACCCCGCTATTCCCAAGGCCAACAGCCGCTGGCCTGAAGATAGAGCCCGGCCGGGCGGGTCGGGTCGCAGTTGCCGGCCCGGCGCTTCAGCCCTTCTTGAATAGCGCGTCGAGTGCGGAGAGCGTCTCGTCGTCTTCTCCACTGGGGTCGCGCCCAGCGCCGCTGTCCGGGCGGAACCACTCGCAGCGGTTTGCGCATTCGCGGTCGCCAACCCGTTCGGCGCTCGATTCCCGGCACTCGTTGTAGGCCGCCGGGTCGTGGTGCGCGCAATTGCTGCACACGTGGAGATCGGCGCCGCAGTGCGCGCATTCGTCTCGGAACCCGATGCGCTCGCCGCTGGCGGGAGCCACGTTACTGCCGCATCCGAAGCAGTTCATGCCCGGAAGCTGCTCCAGCTCTGCAGGCGCCGCAATCGCCAGCGGCGGCGTTTAGTACGGGATGAGGGACACCGATACGCCTTGGCATGAACGAATCCGAATCCCTGCGGCCTCTCTTTTCGGTCCGAGCAGACGACCCGGACATCGCCGGGGATCTCGGCGACTTCCTCCTCGCGCTCACCGGGCGAATCGACGAGCTTCAGGACGCCCACTTCCGGGGAGAGACCGACGTATTGAGTTCGATGGCGCGGAGCTTCGCGCGCGACGCCGAGTGGGTGGGCTACGAGATCCTGGCGACTGCAGCGCAGCGCGTCCAGTACGCTGCGGACCGCGGCAAGTCCGAGGAGGCCCACAGCGAACTGGTGGAACTCACGGAGCTGGCGCAGCGCGCTCGCCGCGCTCATCGCGGTTCTCTTGGCTAGACCCGCTAGAGGAAGAACCAGAGCGACTGGGGCAACCCGTTCGGCCCGAGCCAACGGCCGTCCATCAGCCAGACGAAGAGGAAGATCGAGAGGTTCGAGGACGCGTGCACCACGACCAGCGCCCCGAGCTGGCGGCGGTGGTAGAACCAGAGTTGTGTGCCCACGATCCAGAGCACTGCAACCGGCCACTCCCACGGCACGTGGCTCGCCGTAAAGAAGATCACCACCAACCAGAAACTGCGCCAGGAGAAGCGGGCCAGGGGAACGTCCCGAAAGTCGATCCGCTGGTCGAAGACATCGGCGAAACGCGCCAGCCAACTGCGGACGAATACCTCTTCCACGAACGGCGTGACGGCGGCGTACCCGAGTACCCGCAGCCCCAGCGCCAGGCCCACGAAGTGCTGGCCCAGCTGGGCGGAGTCGAAGGCGTCTTCCGGGCTCGGCTGGAAGAATTCGGGGAGTGCCGTCCAGAGCGGCGGATCGAAGCGCAGTGCCAGCAGGTAGGGTGCCATCCATACGGCGCCGCCGACCACGCCGACCGTCGTGTCGAGCAGCAGGTCGCGACCGCGCGGTCGCCAGCCGCGAAGCTCCGGGTAGGCGCCTCGGGCGTAGAACCAGGCGAACAGGACTCCGGGCACCAGGACCTTGATCGGCAGGGAGAGTGGTTGCCACGTCTCGGGCGCACGCCCGGCGATCTCTCCCAGGATCAGGAAGCTGAAGAGCGGAACCCAGTAGGGCCACCAGCCGTGTCCCGCGTGCGAGACCATGGGGCGGGAGCGTATCGTTTCCCCCGTCCCTTGGGGGGGAAGGGTCTCTCCTCTAGGATTGTCGGCAGGAGGCCGAAGACCCTTTCGAAGGATGCCCATGCCGAGCTTCTCCGTGGTGATACCCGTCTACAACGAGGTCAAGACGATCGAACAGGTCGTCGATCGCGTGATCGCCGTTCTGGGGGAAGAGGCCGAGATCATCTGCGTCGACGACGGTTCGACTGACGGTACTCGCGAGTTGCTGCGGGTAAAGTTGGAGCCGCGCGGGGTCCGGGTCCTCATGCACCCGCACAACCAGGGCAAGGGGGCCGCTCTGCGCACGGGTTTCACGGCAGTCACCGGGGAGGTGGTGATCGTCCAGGACGCAGATCTCGAGTACGACCCCAGGGACTACGTGCGGCTCATCGAGCCCATCACGGCCGGCCGAGCCGATGTCGTCTACGGGTCTCGTTTTGCGGGAGGCGAGCCCCACCGGGTGCTCTACTTCTGGCATTCCCTGGTCAACCGCGGCCTGACACTTTTCTCGAACATGCTCACCAACCTGAACCTGACGGACATGGAGGTCTGCTACAAGGTCTTCCGGCGGGAGGTGCTGGAGCAGATCGAGATCGAGGAGGACCGCTTCGGCTTCGAGCCGGAGATCACGGCAAAGGTCGCGAAGCTCGGCTGTCGGATCTACGAGGTGGGTGTGTCCTACAGCGGGCGGACCTACGCGGAAGGCAAGAAGATCGGCTGGCGCGATGGCGTTTGGGCGGCTTGGTGCATTCTCAAGTACAACCTGCGTCGCTGAGGGCAGGAGGAGGCGGGTGGACAACTTTCGACGTCGACGGGCGCTGGTCACGGGCGGGGCCGGGTTCCTCGGTTCGCATCTCTGCGACCGTCTGCTCGGGGACGGCCAGGAGGTGCTGTGCGCGGACAACTTCTTCACCGGCGCCAAGGAGAACGTGGACCACCTGAGCGGCGAGCCCCGCTTCGAGTTGCTGCGCCACGACATCACCTTCCCGCTCTTCGTGGAGGTGGACGAGATCTTCAACTTCGCGTGCCCCGCCTCGCCGGTGCAGTACCAGATCGACCCGGTCCAGACCACGAAGACGAGCGTCCACGGTGCCATCAACACGCTGGGTCTCGCCAAACGACTTGGGGCTCCGGTCCTCCAGGCCTCCACCAGCGAGGTCTATGGAGATCCCCACCAGCATCCCCAGACCGAGGACTACTGGGGGCACGTCAATCCGGTGGGGATCCGGTCGTGTTACGACGAGGGGAAGCGTTGCGCCGAGACCCTTTTCTTCGACTACCGGCGGCAAGTCGGACTGTGCATCAAGGTGGCGCGCATCTTCAACACCTATGGCCCGCGGATGCACCCGAACGACGGTCGGGTGGTTTCGAACTTCATCGTTGCCGCACTCCAGGGCGCACCGCTGAATCTCTACGGAAGCGGTGAGCAGACCCGCTCCTTCTGCTACGTCGAGGATCTCGTGGATGGCATCGTGAGGCTGATGCGGACCCCCGATGCGGTGACGGGTCCGATCAACCTGGGTAATCCCCAAGAATTCACGGTCCGGGAGCTGGCCGAAAAGGTTCTGGAGCTGACCGCCTCCCGCTCGGAGCTCTGCTTCGCGGAGCTCCCGAGCGATGACCCGGTGCGGCGCTGCCCGGACATCACGCGCGCGAGAGAAACCCTGGGATGGGAGCCGAAGACGCCCCTGGACACGGGTCTGCGTCATACCATCGACTACTTCGACGACTTGCTGCGGCGCAGTGGGGCCGGCCCGTTTCCTGACTAGTTGCGATGCCGTCCCAGGATGAAGAGCCCGGTCAGACCGAGCCCGAGGAGGCCGGCGGTGGTGGGCTCGGGCACGACGGAGAATCGGTTTTCGCCACCTATCCACGTCGCGGTCGAGCCAACCGAGAAGAGGAGTATCTTGTTGGTCACGTAGACGGAATCTCTCGGCGTATCGAATGTCGTGTGGTCGGTGGCTTTCTTGTACTTGTTCCGGATGTCGTAGGTGTGGAGCGAGTCGAATTCGGGTGGGAATCCATTGCCAACCCCGAGGAGCTTCTCGATCGCGAGGACCTTGCTGAAGCCGTGGTCCCCAGTGGAGGAATCGAGCTTGAGCCAGGCCTCGGAAATCGGCATGGAGTCTTCTACGGCGGTCACCTTGTAGGAGATCATGAAAAAATCGGAATCCCAATGCCCCTCGGTGCTCTTATTGGGGGCCACGCTCAGCCCGTCCTCGAGGATTTCCCAGTTGAGGTCTGACACGTCGATTCCGTACACGTGGAAGTGGCTGAACTCGAGCTTTCCGTTGCCCGAGAGGATTTCTGTGGGCCAGTCCTCGCTTGCTCCAGTTGTGCTGATCGAGCCCGCCTGCGCCGAACTCGCGAACCCCACTCCCAAGAGAGCAACGATTCCCCATAGAACCCGCAGCAGTCGCATCTCCACGGTCCCTCCAAAGCTTTGAATTCACTTGTCCGGCCGGCGCTCTTGTCCGAGCGTTTCCGGGGTCCGTAGATAGGTGGTGATAGGCGCGCGTAAATCGCACACTGGTTGCGAGATCGTGGGTTTTTACGGCCCTCGGGGGAAACGTGAGATACGATTCCGGCGTGGTGGGCGCCGGAACAGCGGGAGCGCGGCGCGGGGGGACACTGCTGGCGCTGCTGGGGCTGGCGGCCTTGGTGCTGTGGCTCGCGGTTGGGATCGCGCCCACGGCGGAAGTGCGGCTCAACGACTTCGAGGGCTACTGGGGGGCCGCCCGGGTCGTCCTGAGCGGCGACACGCGGGATCTCTATGCGCCCGAGCGCAAGTGGTTCACGAATCTGCCAGTGGTGGCCTGGGCGCTCGCACCGCTGGGACGACTCGACTACGAGGCGGCCTGGCGGTTGTTCTGGGGGCTCCAGGCGGCCTGCTTCGCGCTGAGCTTCGGCGTTGCGCTCGTGTTGGTAGCGCGGCACTTCCCGCCCCTGACGGCGCGCCGTGCGCTCGTGGTGGGAGCCGTCCTGACGAGCTTTGCACCCGTGCTGGAGCGCAGCCTGGCCCAGGGGCAGTCGACGCCCCTCGTGGTGCTGCTGCTCGCCCTCTTCCACCTGCTCCACCGCGAGGGCTGGCGGCGCACTGCTGGTGCGTTGCTCGGGGTTGCTTGCCTGGTGAAGATTCCACCGCTCGTACTGGTTGTCGGCCTCGGGTTGCGCCGGCGGCTCGAGGCGGCGCTCGCGGCGACCGCTGTCGTTGCGGCCGGCGTCGCAGTGTCGGCGCTGGCCTTCGGGCCGGAACTGCTCGGCCAGTACGCGGACCGTGTGATCTTCGACAACCTGGGCGGTGCGCAGGCCGCCTTCAACAACCAGAGCCTGGACGGTGCATTCATGCGGGTATTGAGCACCAAGAGCCTCGTCGACTGGGACACGACGGCGCGTCCGCTGGCGGTGAGCGCTGCCCTGCTCGCGAGCCTGCTCGGCATGGGGATCCTGCTCTGGCTGCGCGGCGGACGCACGCTGGTGTGGCCCGCCGCGCCGCCACGCGACGACGACCCGGGGCGCGGAAGCCTCGAACTCGAGCTGGCCCTGGGTGCAGCGCTGATGCTGCTCTTCTTGCCCGTTATCTGGATCCACTACTACCTGCTCCTCGCGGTGCCCCTGGCGGTGTTGCCCGCGTGGTGGTCCGCGCGCCGAATTCCGATCCGCTGGGCCACGGCGATCCTGCTCGTGCTCGGGCTGTGGCTCGCGTCCGGGAGCGAGGTGCGCGGCAACCACTACTACGGGCGTCACCGCGACGAGTGGAGCTTTCGGCTGCGCCAGAACGCGCAGCCGCTCGGCGCGGTGCTGATCGTGCTGGGACTGAGCGCGCCGCTCGCCGAAATCGCGCGCCGGGAGAGGGGCCGACACGGCGCCTCTGAAGAGCGGCGGTAGGGCCTTGAAGATCGGCGTGCTGCTCGCAGTACTGCTCGGTGCTCACGTCGTGGCGTCGTGGCTCGGCGCCGTGCCCGGGCACTTGAGCGTCGATGAGTGCACCTACCACCTGATGGCCCGTGCCGCAGACGCTGGAAGCCTGGCGTTCTGGAACGGCTACGAGGAATACCCGAGCCGGGAGCTGGTCTTCGTCTCGGTCGAGCCGAGCAACGGGCATCTCTATCCGGTGACGCCGGCTCTCTATGCGGGGCTGGCCTGGCCCTTCTATCGCCTGCTCGGGTACCCGGGGCTCCTGCTGCTGAACAACCTGGCCTTCCTCGGCGCGTTGGCGCTCACCGCAGCTCTGGCGCTACGCCTCTTCCGCGATCGGGGCCTGGCCGTGGGCGCGGTGCTGGTGCTGGGCCTCGCGACTTATTTCTGGGAGTACTCTCAGGGCGCCTGGCCCCACGCGGTGTCGACGCTCGCCGTGGTGGGCGCATTCGCCGCCGCCTGGCGCGGGCTCGAGGCGTGCACCGAGCCCGCCGCCCTCGGGTGGTGCCTGCTGGCGGGCGCGACCGTGGGTGTCGGGACGGGTGTTCGCCTCGACGTGCTGATGGCGGCCCCGTGTCTGCTGGTGCCGTTTGCCTTCGCGCACGGGCGCCGCCCGTGGGCTTCGTTGGGCGTGGTCGTCGGCATGCTGCCGGGGCTGGTAGCACTTTCCTTCATCAATCACTTGAAGTTCGACACCTGGTCGCCCTTGTCCTACGGCCCCCGTGTATCCGCTGCCGGCGAGTGGCTGCACTACCTTCCAGTTGCCGCCCTCGGCCTGGCGATCCTGGCGGGAGTCCGTGCGGCAATGCACCCCGGTGCGCGGGCGCGTTTGCGCGGCAGCGGCATCCGCGGCGTTGCGGCTGTCGGGATTGCGCTGGCCGCACTGCTCGCATTCCCTGAGGTGCGAGAGCTGCTGGTACGCCTCACGCGGGGCGTCGGGACGCTCGTGTTCGATCTGCGCTGGTTTCCAGCGGACGCCGAGAGGCCCGCACTGGCGCGTTCCGCGACTGGGGGGCTCGTCTACTTCGGGCACCTGAAGAAGGCCTGGCTGCAGAGCCTTCCCTACCTGGGCCTGCTGGTGCTTCCGTGCGTCGCGATGCTGCGCGGTCACGCGGATCGCGGCAGGCTCGCAGCACTTTGCCTCGTACCCGCCGGCTATCTCGCCGCGTTCGGCTACTTCACCTGGGACGGGGGCATGGGTCTCAACCTGCGCTACCTGACGCCGGCACTTCCCTTCCTCGCCATCCTCACGGCATGGACGCTGCGGGAACTGTGGGGCGCCGGCGCCGGCGCAGCTCCCTGGGTGTCCGGCTGGCTGGGGATCGTCGTCTACGCGGTGCTCGTTCGCCGGGGCGACGGCGATTCCGCCGGCGCCGAGACCGCCGTGCTCGGCGTGCCGCTGATCCTGGCCATGGCCTGCGCCGTCAGCGGCCTCACCTTCGCTCTGCAAGGTGAACGTGCGGGCCGCGTCCTGCGCACGGCAACTGGTGCGGCGGCCGGGGCAGCGCTCACCTGGGCCGCGCTCGTCGCGTTCGCCTACGACTATCCGGCAGCGCGTTGGCTGCGGAGCTACAACGCCGATCTTTCGCGCCTGGTGGGCCCGCTGGTGCGCCCGGACTCGATCCTCTTCACCACCCATCCGGACCCCTTCTGCGGGCTCCTCGATACGGACCGCGTCCGAATCGCGCTGCCGCGCCGCGACCGCTTCGCCGACTTCCGTCCCCTCGTCGACTTTCACCTGGCAGCGGGCCGACCCGTCTACGGGGCCTTCCCGCCCGATCTCTGGGCGAAGCTGCACCGGCACGCCTGGCTCGACGGCTTGGCGGTGGAGACGCTACAGGAGCACCCGGTCTTCGTAATCGGCGAGATCAAGGAGCCGTTGCCGCCCGGGCAGCCATCGCGTGGGCCATGAGTTCGCAGCTCCGCTGCACGCTATGAACCCGGTGGCTGTCGGTGTCCACGGGGCGTGTGCTCGCGTGCTGAGGAGTGCCGCATGCGTTGCGATGAAGTCCGGAGGCGGCGCCGACCGAGAACGTCCCGGCAGCGGCGGACGAGAGGGCATGCTCCGGCTCGGATCAGCCGCGCGGTGGCAAACCGTGCACGATCGTCAGGAACTTCAACGTCGTTCCGGCGCGCCGGTGCTCGGATAGGGCCTGGTAGTCGGGATCCGAATACCAGCTCCGGGCCGCTTCTTCCGAGGGAAACTTGAACAGGACCACACGTCCTTGCGGCGCTTCGGGGCCCTCGAGAATCGAGTTTTCATCGTCGTAGGTCAGGAACTCCCCACCGTGTTTCTTGAGGATGGGGAAGAACCCTTTTTCGTAGTTTCGGTAGGTTCCGGCGTCTTCGATGGTGAAATTGGCGACGACGAAAACGGGGATGTCGGACATCAAACTGTCTCCTGGATCGGTTGGGGGTGTGAATGTCAGGTGGGATTGCCGCGGTCAGCGGCCGATGCCGTCGACGCCGACTTCCCGGGTGGTGATGTTGAGCTGCCCTGCGAGTCCCGCCACGCGATGGATTTCGATCGCCTGGAACTCGGGCGAGGCCGCAATCGCAACCAGCGCCCTCGAGGAAGGGTATTCGACGATTCCGATCTGGTCCCAGAGCTCCTCGACCTCGCCGAGCAGCAGGCCTGCGATGTCCGCGCCAAACACGAAGCGGCCACCGCTCGCCTCGACGAGCTTCTTCATCTCCCTCGCGTAGCGACCATAGGCTTCGGCCCCCGAAAGTTCCGGGTCGCGCCCGTCTTCGTAGGCCGCGTTTCCACGAAACTTCAGCAGATTGACCATGGTCACGGGTCCTTCGACTCCGAGGAATTGCTCGATTTGCTCGGCGCCTGGATTTACGCGATTCGCAACGTTCATGGTTTCCTCGATGGGCGAGAGGGTGACTCCTGGCGCCCCCGCCAGGACTCGAACCTGGGACGCACGGTTTAGGAAACCGACGCTCTATCCTCTGAGCTACGGGGGCGTGGGAGCCACGCTATCGAACTTTGGTCGTCGGGCGTAGCCCGGGGGCGTGCGCTACCAACGGCGACGCGTCTCCCATGGCCACGACGAGCCGTTCCCGCGAACCTGCTGTGCTCGCGGCGCGCCGCGACGCGCTGCAGGTCGACGCTCGCGCGGGCCGGATTCGTCGTGTGCTTGCGATCCGCTTCTCGCGTCTCGGTGACGTGATCTTCACGACGCCGGCCCTGTCGTTGTTGCACGAACGCTTGCCGGGGGTGTGCATCGACTATCTCGCCGGAGGACCAGCTGGTGCGCTGGTGCGCCACCACCCCGCGGTCAACGAAGTGCTGCGGTTCGAGCCGGGCTGGCACCGGCCGAACTGGGTGTTGCGGCGCCCGTGGCTCGTGCGCGAGATCGCGCGCCGGGGTTACGACCTGGCCCTGGTCTTCGAATCCGACCAGCCGACCCGCGACTGGCTCGAGCGCGTTTGCGCCCGGGCCGGAGTGCGCCATGTGATGAGCCGCAGCAGCCTCGTCCAACCGGCCGGGCTGCCGCCCGCCGTGCACAGCTGTGAGAAGCACCTGCGGTTGCTCACGCCGCTGGGTCTCGTGCCCGACGCGCGCCCGTACGAGGTCTTCCCAGGACCGGAAGACATTGCCCGGGCGGACGCGCTGCTCCGCGCGCATGCGGCCGAAGCGGTGCGGCCGCTGGTGGGAATCCAGGCCGGGGCGCATTACACGCGCTTTCCGGACCGCCTGCTGCGCAGCGTGGGACTTCGCCACAAGACCTACAAGGCCTGGCCCGCGGCGCATTGGGGCGAGTTGGCGCGGCGGCTTGTCGCGGAGCGCGGAGCGCGGCTCGTGCTGACCGGGACGGCCGGCGAGCGCGCGCTGGCTGAGGAGATCGCCGCACGTGCCGGGGCGCCGCCGGAGCTGGCCCCGCTCGTCGTGGCCGGCGCGACGAGCGTCGGCACTCTTGCCGCCCTGGTGGCGCGGACAGACGTCTTCGTCTCGATCGATACGGGCACGATGCACTTGGCGGCGGCGCTGGGCGTGCCCACGGTGGCGCTATTTGGCCCCACGGACTCGGCGCACCACGGCCCCTACGGACAACGGGGCACGGCGCGGGTGGTGCGCTCCGGGATTGCGTGCAGCCCCTGCAAGAAGCCGGCGCGCAAGGCCTGTACGCTCAATCGCTGCCTCGCGGAACTCGAGCCGAAGCAGGTACTCGCTGCAGTCGAGGAGCTGCTCTGAATCAGCGGCTGGCCGTGCGGCGGTGATCCGGCAGGTAGCGCAGCGGATCGCTGGCGACGCGGTCGCGGCGCACCTCGAAGTGAAGGTGGGAGCCGCGCGCGTTGCCGGTTCTTCCCACCGTGCAGACTACGTCGCCCTTCTCGATGAACTGGCCCTTGCGCACCTTGTTGCGGTGGTTGTGGGCGTAGACCGTCGAGTAGCGCCCAGCGTGCTTGACGATCACCACCCGCCCGTAGTCGCCGAGCGTGCCCGCATAGATGACGCGGCCCGCCTCGGCTGCACGAACCACAGCGCCCTGCTTCGCCGGGATGTCGATGCCCTCATGGCGCCTTCCGCGCCGCCAACCGAAGCCGGAACTGACGCTGCCCGCGACCGGCCAGTCGAAGCGCAGGTCGGCCTCCCTGAGCGCCAGCGCGCGGTCTCCCGGGGGCGGCCTTTCACGGGGCGCACGCGGTTCTCCCCCGAGGGTGCCCGAGGGCGGTGCCTTTTCCACGCCGGGGATGCGAAGCTGCTGGCCCACCTGGAGCGCGTGAGCGTCGCGTACGCGGTTGGCACGCCGGAGCTCGTCGACCGTCACGCCGTAGTGGCGAGAGATCCGCCAGAGATTCTCGCCTGGGCGCACGACATGCGTGGTGCCGCCCTTGGGAAGCGAGCTGCAGGCTCCCGCCAGGATCAGCAAGGCCAGCGTGGCGAATCCGCGCCCTACGCGGCCCATCCGTGTGTCCCGACCAGGTCGACGAAACGGCATCGGCCCAGCACCTCGCGCTCGAAAGAGTCGGGGCCGGTGCGGCGCATGCGCACCAGCGCCTGCTCCTCACGGGCGCCAAACGGCCCGACCAGCCGGCCCGCAGGGGCGAGCTGCTGGAGGAGCGGTTGCGGAACCTCGGGGCCGCCGGCCGTAACGACGATCGCATCGAAGGGGGCGTCGGCCGCGCGTCCCTTGCTGCCATCTCCGAGGTGGACCAGCACGTTCGTCACTCCGAGTGTGTCGAGGGCACGGCGCGCGTCGGCCGCCAAGCGCGGCAGTCGTTCGATCGAGACGACCCGAGCCGCCAGGCGGGCGAGAACTGCCGCCTGATAGCCGGATCCCGTTCCCACCTCGAGCACGCTCTCCTCGCCGCGCAACTCGAGGGCCTCGGTCATGGCGGCAACGACGCTCGGGGCCGAAATGGTCTGGCCGGCGCCGATGGGCAGCGCCAGGTCTGCGTAGGCCCGTTCCCGGAGCGCCTCGGGCAGGAGCCGGTGGCGTGGCACGGCCCCCAAGGCCGCCAGTACTCGCTGGTCAGCCACAGCCTGATGGGCCAGGCTCTTCACGAGCCTCTGCCGGGCCCGGGCATACGCCCCGCCCCCGATCCCTCTCGAAGCGGTCATTCTCACACCCCGGGCTGCAGGTTAGGGTGAAAACCCCCGGAATCGCAAACGACCCCGGGAGGCGCAAACAACGTTCGATTCCCGGTGCGACGGCAGCGCGATCGGGACCGTCCGGCGGTCCCTGGGGTCCGTTGTCCGATGCGCCTTTAGTGGCGGTCGGTCCGGGAGGATCCGTGGGCACCGGGCCGGCCGTGCTCCGGCAACCATCGGCTAGGCAGCCGCGTCCGCCACGGCGCGGCGGGCCTCCGGCTCACGCGTCAACGCGAGCACGGTGAGCGCAAGGGCGCGGGCGGCCTCGAGCATTCCCGCCTCCCCTGCGGGCGTGCCCGCGGCCTCGGCGAAGGCGCGAGTGTGGAGCTGGAGGTCCCGGCCGATCGGGAAGTTCGGGTGAATCGTCGGCGCCACGTACGAGACGTGGGTGATGTCGCTCGAGCCGATTCGTGCACCGGGCGCGTCGGCGGTTTCCTCGAGTCCGAGTCGGTCGAGCTGGCGCCGGTAGAGATCGGCAAGTGCCTGGTTGGGGCGCAGCGGCGGCGAGCTGCTCTCGTCTTCTTGCACCTCGAGCCGGGTGCCGGTGGCCGCGGCGGCGCCCTGCGCGCATTGGACCAGCCGCGACGCGGCGTCGTCGAGGACCGCCCGATCGAGTGCCCGGACCCAGAACCGGGCGCTCGCCCGCTCGGGGATCACGTTCGGGGCGCTGCCGCCTTCGGAGACGATGCCGTGGAGACGCACGCCGTCCGCGAGCTGCTGACGCAGGAGCCCCACCGCGACGAAAGTCGCGATCACCGCGTCGAGGGCATTGGTGCCCTCCTCCGGGTAGGCAGCGGCGTGTGCCGCGCGGCCGTGGAAGACGAACTCGAACTTCCGGTTGCCCAGAAAGAGCCGGTGAGCCCGGCGCATATCTGATGCGTGCGCCACCAGCACCGCATCGCAGCCTTCGAAGACGCCCGCCGCCGCGAGGCGGCGCTTGCCGATACCGGTTTCTTCGGCTGGGCAGCCCACCACCTGCAGGCGCAGGGCATCGGACGGCACGACCGCGGCCAGGCCTGCGGCTGCGAGCAGGCTCGCTGGACCCGAGAGGCTGTGGCCGCAGGCATGACCGATCTCGGGCAGCGCGTCCATCTCGGCCAGCAGCGCCGCACAAACCGGCGCGTCGGGCGCGCCCCATTTGGCGACGAAGGCCGTGGCCAGGCCCGCCGTGCCCGTTTCTACGGCAAAGCCGTGCTCGTCCAGGTAGCGGATGTAACGCGCCTGGGTCTCGCGCTCCTGGAGCGATGGCTCCGGGTGCGCGTTCATCCAACGGGCGAGATCGCATGCTGCCGCAGCTCCGTGGTCGAGTGCCCGGAGCAGCCGCTCGCGCTCATCGGCAGGAGCCGCTTCAGCCATGGACTCTTCTTCGACCGCGCGCGGCATTTGCCTGAACGCGCCTGCCCGATCTCTGGCGTGGATGGTAGGTTCTCCGCCCGATGCTGGCCCTCGAGATCTCCCGAGTTACCAAGCGCTATGGCCGTCGCGCAGCCCTGCGGGATTTCGACCTGCAGCTGCCCCGGGGCGTGGCGCTCGGGCTCCTCGGCCCCAACGGCGCCGGCAAGACGACGGCGCTGCGCCTGCTGCTGGGCTTCACCCAGCCGACCGCTGGCAGGGTGCGCCTGCGCGGTCGGGAGACCCGCTTCGCCGCGTCTCGGGCCGGGGTTGGCTACCTGCCCGAGCGGTTGCGGGTGCCGGCACGGATGAGCATCGTCGGCCTCCTGCAGCTCCACGGCCGGCTGGCCGGGCTCGAGGGCATCGACCTCGCGCGAAATGTCGCTGCCGTGCTCGAGCGGACCGGGCTCGCGCACCGGGCGAGCGAGCGCCTCGGCGAGCTTTCGAAGGGTCTCGTGCAGCGGGTGGGCTTTGCCCAGGCCATGCTCGGGAAGCCGGAGGTGCTGCTCCTCGATGAGCCCACCAGCGGCCTCGATCCGCTCGGTATTCGCGACGCCCGCGACTGGATCTGGGAGCAACGCGAGCGGGGCTGTACGGTGTTGGTGAGTTCGCACGTGCTCTCCGAGGTCGAGCGCATCTGCGATCGGGTGGTCATCGTCAACGAGGGTCGGGTGGCGGCGGAGGGTGCGATCGACGAACTCACCCGGCCGGGAGAGACTCTCGAAGACGCCTTCGTGCGCGCGGTGCGCGGTTGATGCCGGCGGCTCCCCGCATTTTCGCATGGCTTGCGGCCGAGGCGTTTTCCGATGCTGTCCGGCGCCGGATCGTTCCCGCGATTGCGGCGTTGGCGCTCATCTCGCTCTTCTTCATCGATACGTGCACGTCGTGCAGCCCAAGCCTGACGAGCGGCGGTGAAGCCGTCACTCTTCCGCAGGTCGCGGGCGCCGGCGGGCTCGCCATGATGGTGCTCCTGGGACTCTGGACCGCCGTGTTGGCGGGCGTACTGGCGGCTGACCACCTGACGGAGCCCCTGAATGACGGCTCGGCGAACCTGCTGCTGGCTCGTCCGATCTCGCGGGTCGGCTACGCCCTCGCCCGCCTGGCCGGTGCCTGGGCGATGGCGGCTCTGGCGGGGGCCGTCGTGTTGGGGGCCACCGCCTGGCTGCTCTACGTCCGGCAGGGCCTCATCGCCGGGCCTGCCGTGGCTGCAACGAGCCTCATCCTGCTCAACGGGGTGTGCGTGGCGGCGCTGGCGATGGCGCTCTCGCTCTGGCTGGGGAGCACGCTGACCTCGCTCGCCGTTCTGGCGAGCGTCTGGGGACTGGCGAGCATCGAAGTGGCGACGCAGCTGGGCAGCGAATTCTCGGGACCCATTGGTGCATTCGCAGCGATCGGACCGCCGCTGGCCGCCGCGCCGATTGCAGCGCTTGCGCCCTGGCTCGGACCCGAGGCCCCGGAGGGTGTGAATGTCGCCCTGGTGACGGCCCGAGCGCTCGCCTGGGCCGTCGCCAGTGCGGTGCTTCTGGTGGCGGTATTCCGCCGGGTGGAACTCGGGCGCTAATTTGATCGAGGCGCTCTTTCCGGACGGCGCCATCGCGCTGGTCGCCAGCGAAGCGATGTGGGAGGGCAGCCTTTTCCCTGAGGAGGCGGCCTGCATCGAGCGGGCAGCGGCCAAGCGACGCCGCGAGTTCACGGCCGGGCGCCTGTGCGCGCGCGAAGCGCTGGCTCGCCTCGGGGTGCCACCGGCTCCGCTGCTCCCCAATTCGGATCGCACGCCGCGCTGGCCCGAAGGGGTCGTGGGCAGCATCAGCCACTGCGGCGGCTACTGCGGTGCGGTGGTGGCGCGTTGCCAGCACTTCGCGGGTCTCGGCCTGGACGCGGAGGTCGCCGCACCGCTCGATCCCAAACTGGTCTCCCGAATCTGCCGACCGTCGGAACTCGCGCGGATGGCGGACTGCGCGCCGCCGCCGGGTACGAGTTGGGAGAAGCTCGTCTTCAGCGCCAAAGAAAGCACCTACAAGTGCTACTACCCGCTGACTCGAACCTTTCTCGGCTTCCACGATGTCGAGATCGCGTTCTCGCCTGCGGAGTCCAGCTTCACCGCGACCGTGGTCAGGGACGCTGTCCCCGCTGCGGCCGGTACCCGAAACTTCAGCGGCCGCTTCGCCTGCGATGGCGCACGCGTTTTTACCGGGGTGGCGCTGGCGGCACCCGCTGGAACTCAGAACAGCGTGTAGAGGGAGCGGCACCCGCTGGAACTCAGAACAGCGTGTAGAGGGAGCGGCACCCGCTGGAACTCAGAACAGCGTGTAGATGAACGGGGCTGCAGCGGAGCCTCCCAGCATCACCAGCACGCCGAGACCCAGGATCGAGATGATGATGGGTGCGAGCCACCACTTCTTGTTGTCCTTGAGGAAAGCGACGAACTCGCTTGCCAGCCCGGTTCGTTGCCCGGCTGCCTTCACGTCAAAGGTGTCGTCGTCGTCCGGCTTGTCTCGATCGCTCATCTCGGCCTCCCGCCGCGGCGAGCCGCGCTCGCCTGGTTCAGAACTGTCTGAAATAGCGTTCCCGAGGCTTTGCATGCGGGGCATCGACCCAGCAAGACTCGGCTTCGGTGGGGAACGCGCGGTGAAGTGAATCGCGGCGGGCCAGCCTGAATGCCAGACCCACCGGCGTGATCAGCAGGTAGAAGATCGTCCCCAGGATCACGTAGGAGAGCACGAAGCCGATCGGCAGGGCAATCACCGCGAGGGTCACGTAGATCGGCCGGTTCGCCTTGGGGGCTACCAGAGAGAAGATCGCCGCCAGACAGCCGAGGCCCGCGAACCCCGCCGTCACCGGCAGCCGGGCGCCGCCGAGGCCGAACGAGAACACCAGCAGTTCGAACCAGCTGAGCGCGGCGAGCAGGCCGAAGCCCCCCAGCGCGATCCACCCGAACTGGCGCAGCGTTTTCTCGTCCGGATGGAAATCGAGTTCGATCATGCTCATCGGGCGGATCTCTCTAGTCCAGTTCGAACTCGGCCAGGTATGCGTCGCGGTCGATCTCGCGCGCTTCCGGTTGGTCCGTCTTGAGCAGGACGCAATTCTCGATCACGAGGGCGTCCATGTTGGTGGCCATGAAGCAGCGGTAGGCGTCGGCCGGCGTGCATACGATGGGCTCGCCCCGCACGTTGAAGCTCGTATTGATTACGACCGGTGAACCGGTCTTCCGCTTGAAGTTCTTCAGGATCGCATAGAAGCGCGGGTTGCGCTCCGAGTCGACGGTCTGGACCCGCGCGGAGTAGTCGACGTGGGTGATGGCCGGCACCACCGACCGCACCTCCTTGAGCTTGTCGAGACCCTTGGCGTCGCTCCCGCTGCCCCCGGTGCGCTTGTCCGGACGCACGGGCGCTACGAGCAGCATGTAGGGGCTGTCCTCTTCGGGCCGCATCTCGAAGTACTCGTCGACGTCTTCGCGCAGGATCGCCGGGGCGAAGGGCCGGAAGGACTCCCGGAACTTGATCTTCAGGTTCATGACGGACTGCATCTTCGGCGAGCGCGCATCGCCCAGGATTGAGCGGCTGCCGAGCGCCCGGGGGCCAAACTCCATCGGCCCCGCCATGTGGCCCACCACGTGCTCGGTCGCGATCAGGTCGGCGATTTGCTCCGCCAGCCTCTCCTCGTCCTCGATCTGGCGGTACACGGCGCCGACCCCGTCGAGGAAGACCTTCACCTCCTCTGGCTCGTAGTGAGGCCCGAGGAGCGAGCCGCGCTGACTGTCGATACCGCCGTTGTCGCGGGGTTCTTTCAGCAACTGGTGCCACACGAAGAGCGCCGCACCCAGCGCGCCCCCGGCATCGCCCGCGGCGGGTTGGATCCAGACTTTGTCGAAGGGCGACTCGCGAAGGATGCGCCCGTTGCCGACGCAGTTGAGCGCGACTCCCCCCGCCATGGTGAGCTGCTTCACGCCCGTGATTTCGTGCGCGTAGCGCGCGATGCGCAGCATGACCTCTTCCGTGACCGCCTGGATCGAGGCGGCGATGTCCATTTCGCGCTGGGTGATCGGGGTTTCCGCCCTCCGCGGCGGGCCATCGAAAAGAGCGTCCATCCTCCTGGAGGTCATCACGTCCTTGTGGCAGTACGCGAAGTAGGACATGTCCATCACGAACGAGCCGTCTTCCTTCAGGTCGACCAGCTTTTCAAGCATGACGTCGCGATAGACCGGCTCGCCGTACGGGGCGAGCCCCATCAGCTTGTACTCTCCGCTGTTCACCCTGAAGCCCGTGAAGTAGGTGAAGGCGGAGTAGAGGAGCCCGAGGGAATGCGGGAACCGCAGTTCCTTCAGCAATTCGATCTCGTTGCCCCGCCCTACCGCGATGCTCCCCGTCGCCCACTCGCCGACGCCATCGAGGGTCAGGATGGCCGCCTCGTCGAAGGGGGACGGGAAAAAGGCGCTTGCGGCGTGGGACTCGTGGTGCTCGAGGAAGACGTAGCGGCCCCGGTAGGCGTTGCGGAGGCCTTGGTCGAGTTCTCGAGGAGTGAAGAGTTTCTGCTTGATCCAGAGCGGGAGCCCCATCAGGAACAGGCGAAAGCCGGCCGGGGCGTAAGCGATGTAGGTCTCGAGCAGTCGGTCGAACTTGAGCAGCGGCTTGTCGTAGAAGGTGACGAGATCGAGATCCTCCGCGCGCAAGCCGGCCTCGGCCAAGCAGAAATCCACGGCGTTTTGCGGAAAGCGGTAATCGTGCTTCTTGCGCGTGAAGCGCTCTTCCTGGGCCGCTGCGACGATCTCGCCATCGCGCACCAAGCAGGCTGCACTGTCGTGATAGAAGGCCGAAATACCGAGAATATTCATCGCGTTCTCATCATAGCGAGGCCGGACGAAGATCTGCCCGAGCAGCTGCCCGGTGTATTCGCCCCCGGGCTCGGACCATGTGCGGGGTCACTTCCCGCGCTCCGGTGTAGAGTCGCGGCGGTGTCCAAGACGAGTCGGAAGCGGCGCCCGCTGAAGGCGGCGCGCCGGCGCGTGCGCGCGGGTGCACTGTTGTTGGTGCCGCTCGTTGCAGGCGTCATGCGCATCCTTGCTGCGACGTGGCGCGTGCGTGTGGAGGGCGAGGACCCGCTCGCGCCCGGCCCGCCGCACGGGAGACTGGGGGCGCTGTGGCACGGGAGCGTCCTGGTCGCTGTCGGCGTCTACCGGGACAGCGGTGTCTGCGTCCCCGTGAGCCGCAGCGCGGACGGCGATCTCATCGTCGCGGTCATCGAGCGGCTGGGCCTGGGGGAACCGCCGCGGGGGTCGAGCCGGAGCGGAGCGGTGTCGGTGCTGCGCAGGATGGTTCGCCTGGTGCGCGAGGGACGGGTCGTGGCCGTCCTGACGGACGGCCCCCTCGGTCCCGCCCGCGTTTCGAAGCGCGGCATCGTCCAGGTGGCGCGTCTGGCCCAGGTGCCGATCGTGCCCGTGGCATTGTCGGCGCGCCCCTGTGTGCGCATCGGCAGCTGGGACCGAATGCTCCTGCCCCTGCCCTTCGCCCGCGTGCTGTGCCGTTACGGAGACCCGATCCAGGTGCCGCCCGACGCGAAGGGCGAGCGCCTGGAGGCTCTGCGCCGCGCCCTCGATGTCCGGCTCGAGTTGCTGACCAGCGCCACTGAGCGGGCCCTGGGGCGCGCCCCCGACGCCTAGCGAGCGCCGGTCGGGATTCGAGGTGCTTCGGGAGTCCGGCGCATCTCTCGAAACCACTCGAGGGTTCTCGGGTGCGGCCTCGCAGAAGCCGGGTGCGGCTTCGCGGAAGCCGGGTGCGGAGAAGCGACCCGGCGCGCGGGGCCTTCCGAGGCTCCCGCCGCCGCTCGCGTCAGGGATTCGGCCGCTTGAAGCTGGCGGGGCCTTCCCATTCCGCGTCGAGCGCTGGAACCAGCACCCAACCGCCCCCATCCGGTGATCGATAGGCCAGGGCCTGCGTTGCGGCGACCTCCACCTGATCGAGCACCTCGAGTCCTGGCTTTCCATCGATGGCGTGCATCCGGTAGAGCGTGACCTGGTCGCGCTTCTTCGCGATCCGAAACTGCAGTTGGCTCTCCCCCCAGGCATCGAGCGAACCCGGCTCGAGTTGCCCTCGGGGTACGAAGGGCAGGTCTTCGTCGTTGGCGATCACATAGCAGGCCAGCGGAGCGGCCTGACCTGTCGGGTTGTAGACCTCGACGAAGTCCGCAATCCGGACATCGGAATCGCACTCCGTGCCCACACTGCACACTTCGTTGAGTTGCAGCTTCGGAGCCGCACCGCAGGTGTCGAAATGTTTGGCATCGCGGTCCTCGGCCAGTACATCCATCAGTGCCCGGATGGGCGTGGGCCGCATGGCTTCTGCCCCGCACGGACTGCCCGATAGGAGCCAGAGGTCGAGCGCAGTCACGAGCGCCCAGGCGCCCTTTCCAAACCTCATCGCGGTTCCTCCAGCCGGTCCACGGCCTTGCCCGGTACTATCACCCAGCTATTCGAGGCGCTGCAAAACCGATGCTCCGCGAAGCTTCGGGCGCCCTCGCCTCGTGTGCCGCGTCGTCCGGGCCGGCCTCGGCGGCGACCGCGTCCGCCGGGCGACCCGGCTGGGCCGCGACGCCCGGCGGAGCGCAGCGCGTGTAGGGGCCGCACGGCCCTGGAGATACGGCGTCCCCCGGGGGCGTCGGGTTTCCACCGGAGTATGGGTCACCGGTCCCAGTGCGTCCGTTGCTCCCGCGCAATATCGGGCGCGGCGCCTTGCGCGCGAAATGCCGTGCTGGGCTCCCGGGGGTCCGCTGCCAGGGAGCCCTCGATTCCCCGCCGGTGACATTTCGGGGCGTTCCCGACCACCCATATCCCGTAGCTCGAATGTTACGCAGGCAATTGGAGTGCCTCGCCTTCTGGGGGGGGGACTCGCAGAACGGAGTAGCACGTGTCTCGCCGGACTTTTGCTGGACTTTTCGGTTTCGCGTTGCTGATTGCGTGGGCAGGTCCCGCCGCGGCGACTCCGGTAAATGTATTCTTCAATGGGCCGTCGGGTTATGGGATGAGCGAAAACTCCGCTCTGGCTGCGAATAGCCAAGGCATCCCATTCATCGCCCCGGTGGTCTTCGGCACCGCCGAGTCGTATTACGGTTTCGATCAGGACCTCCGAAGTTGGAGTCCTGATCCGCCGACAATTTCGGACAACCGGGCGACGTCGTCCTGGAAGGTGAAGAATATTTCCACCGAGAGCTTCAATGGAACGAGCTATCTGGTCTTCACCCACATCGGGGCTTACGCAGAATCAGGCGTTCCGATCGAGTATCATCCCGACAAGGTGGGATTGGAAATCGATGCAGATCTCGCCTGGTCGATTCTCGCGGTTCATGGCGGGCAAAACATGTACTACTACCCGATGATCGAGTTGAAGAACCTCGATGGCCCCGAAGACTTTTCCGATGCCTTCGACGTCAAGTACATCGTCCAGGAGCCTCTGATCGAGGCCCCGCCCAGTTACTACAACCTGCCGCAACTAATGGTCAGCCGTGGCTTCACGCCCATTCCCGAGCCGACGACCGCTATGCTCTTTGCCGCGGGGCTTCTGCTGCTGGGAGCGTTCAGGCGACATCATCGGTGAAACGCCAGCTAGTTCAAATTCTTCTGCTGCCGATCAGACAGGCAGTTCAAATTCTTCTGCTGCTGGTCGTCGCCAGCTCCGCAGGGGCCGCTGACGAAGGTCTCGTGCTGCGCGCGCAGGCCGCGCAGTTGGCTACCGCCGGACGCTGCGATGCAGCCCTGCCGCTTCTCGAAGAGGCGCGCAAGCGCTCGCCCGAAGACGCGCCGGCGGCTCTGCTCCAGGGGCAGTGCCTGCTTCATGCCAAGCGCTACCAGGACGCGCTCGAGCCGCTCCGGGACGCGGTGCGCCTCGCCCCCGATTCGGCGGATGCGGCGCTCCATCTGGGGATGGCGGAGTATCACGTGGGAGATTCCTCGGCTGCCGAGGCATCCCTCGCGCGCGCCGAGCAACTGGAGCCGGACAACGCGCAGGCTGCGCTGTATCGCGGACTCGCACTCCTCGATCTGGCTCGCGAGGAGGAGGCCGCCGACCGCTTCGATCACGCCTCTCGTATCGACACCGCGAACATGGAGCCGATGGCTTCCTACTACGCGGGACTCGCTCACCAAAGTCTGGGGCGCGCTGCGGAGGCCGAGGCCGCGCTGCGCCGGGTGAGCGCGCTCGCGCCGGGGAGCGAGTGGGATCGCCAGGCCGAGGCGGCACTTGCCGCCGCCCAGGTGGCGCCGCAGACCTACGGGACGCGCCGTTGGTTCGTCGCGCAGGGCGGTCTCGCCTACGACAGCAACGTCGCTCTCGTTGGCACTGACGTCACCAGTCCCGATGTCATCTCGGGCAAATCCGACGGCCGCGGCGAATGGGCCCTGGAGGGGGGGCTGGAACTCTTCAGGGACGGGCAGTGGAGTGCCGGCGTGCTCGCCAATTATTTCGGGAGCGCCTACTTCCGGGAGTACGAGTTCGACGAGACCTACGTAAACGCGAGCTTCTGGCTGGAGCGGCGCCTGGGCTCGGACTCCTTCATCAGGTTCCAGCCCATGTTCGGCACGATCTACTACGACGAAGAGGACTACCTGCGCTTCTACGGCTTTCGCGCCGACTACCTCCACCCCTGGGGCAGCGCGGGGACGGGGAATTTCTGGCTGCGCTACGCCTACAACGACTATCTCTACCCGATCGCACCGCCGCCGGAGGAGAAGTCATTTCGCAACCGCGACGGCAACGACGTGTGGTTCGGATACGACCACAGCTATGAGGTGACCTCCAGCACCCTGCTCGAGGGCGGGCCGCTCGGCCGTTACTACGACGCCGAGGGCAAGGAATGGGATCTCCGGGGTTTCGGCGGCTGGATCGGGGTGACCCAGCATCTGCCGGCAAAGTTTGCTGGGGAGTTGGAGTTCTTCTTCGAGCACGACCGCTACGAGCACCGATCGTCGTTTCTCTTGCCCGGGGAGAGTTCGAAGAAGCGGCGCGACAACCTGTTCCGGATACGGGCCGTGATCGAGCGGCCGATCGTGAAGGATGTGATCGCGTCGGTCATCTGGACCTATTGGAACAACGATTCGAATACTGACGTCTTTAACTACCAGCGTCATGTCGTGGGCGCATACATCACCGTCGCATTTGGCGACTGATGATTCCCCGCGGAGCAGAACGGAGGCATCCCGTGTCGAAGCTGTCATTCAATCGCGCCGCGTTTCTGGTACTCAGCGCCGTAGCGCTGGCCATGCCGAGCGTGGTCCAGGCCGACCCCACGCGATTTGCGGACTGCACGCCTGCTGGCCGCGTCGTCTCGATCACCAGCGACGTGGTCGCCACCCGGTCAGCGCAGCGCACTCTCGCCTGCGGGGACGAACTTTGCGTCGGAGACCTCGTCGCCACGGGAGCCGGCGGCAGCGTCGGAATCCTGAACGGCGGCATCTTGACGCAGATCGGTGAGAACACCCGCGCGAAACTCGCCATGACCCCGGCCGGGACGCCGGACGTGGAACTCCAGGAGGGCACGGTGCGCATGATCGACGCCCGGCCGGAGGGTGCCGCCGGCCGGCTGGCGGCGCTGGGCGCGAAGGCAGATATCCGGCGCAACGATGCCGAGGCGCGGATCGCCAGCGGTGCCGGGGAGATCTGTTCTCATAGCGGCCTGCTGAGTGTGAACGGAACCCGCCTGGAACCGGGACGCTGCGCTGCGGTCGACTCGGGTGCCCTCCGCCTGGTGCCGGACGGCGTCGAAGGCCGCAAGCTTGCGGCGCTGGCCGGATCCTGTGACCCGGGGCCGGTGATCGCTCCGATCGCACACATCGCACCGACGCCCCCCGTTGCCGCTCCCCCGCAGCGCGCCGCGGCTCCGCTTCCCCTTCCGCCCGGCGGACCGTCCCGCAATGGCTGTGAGAGTCCCGGCGGGTGCGACGTGAACCTGGGCGACAACCACGTCATGGAGCCATACCCAGGGACCGGGGGCTCAGGCCCCCCGGGCTCCTCCTAGAAGCCGGGACCCCACCCGGGAAGTCCAGGAGCGCATGGGGCACGGCGACGTGAAGTTCACGCGGTCGCCGGAGTCCGAAAGAGCGCCCGCGGGCGCGTTTCAATCCGGCTCGGGGGCGGACCGCGCGTAGACAGGTGGCTGCGCAGTGTCCCGGGCCCCCGCACCCGCCAGGAAGACGATTCCCACGACCATCAGGGTCGCGGCGGCTGCGGTGATGGCGAGCGATATAACGCCGGTGTGGGGCCTTTCACCGAAGAGCACGATCCCGAGCAAGACGGCCAGGACAATCTCGACCAGCGTGTAGCTCACGAGGGCGTGGGTGAGCGAGCCCGCCTGGAAGGCCCGCTGCAGTAAAAGAAAGCCCCCGATTGCGGTGCCGACGAGTCCGTAGACGAACGGTTGGGCCAGCATCGAGGTGAGCGCCGTCCAGCCCTCGGCTTCCCCCAGGCGGTGGGTCACCACCTTCATCAAAACGATCATGAAGCCCCAGCACAGGCCGGCTGCTGTTCCGTAGAGGGCAGACCGGGCGTCGTCCCGCGTGCGCAATGCTGCACCGAGCGCGAGGAGCACACAGAGCACGGTCGCGCCCGTCGCGACGAGCCAGCGGGTTGGGGTGGAGTCGGGGTCGCCGGCCGAGGGATCGGTGCCGACGATGAACCCCGCGAGTCCCAGTGTCACCGCGATGGCGCCGAGCCATTCCCGCGTGCCGGCCTTCCGGCCGGTGAAAAGGCTGTCGAGCACGAGTGCAAATACGAGTTGGGCCGCGATCAGCGGCTGGATCACCACCACGGGTCCGAGGCTCACGGCCCATGCCTGGAGCCCATAGGCGGCGACGTAGGCCAAGAGGCCGAGCAGCCAGAGCGGACGGCGGAGCAACTGGAGGACGAAGGAATCCCCCCCCGCGGCGCCCGGATCCTGACGAGCGGCTTGGGTCTGCTGGAGGACGGCCGCCGCGGCAAAGCCCAGGGCGGCCAGAAGAGTCAGCGGAATATAGACAGTGGGATCGTTTTGCACGGGTCGCGGCGATGTGGTCTCTGATTGGGAACTCTATGCCTCTCAGGTGCCGTCCGGTTACCCGCCGAACTGCGACTGCGACGGGTTGCACCTCGCGAATTGGGTGAGAAGCCCTGTTCTGATGCCGGCTCTGCACGGCGCCGCTTCGGTGCTCTTCGGCGAAGAACGGTCGAGGCCAGCTCGCTGCGCGCACGGCCACTCAACCGGTACCGGCTCGCTACACGAGCCGTCGGAGTCCTCGCCCTGCTTCCCTTGGCGTTTCCGCGGCTCAGGCGCGGAAGAGACGCATGGCCCGCTGCAGGCCCCGCTTCCCAGTCCCCGATCGACAGAAGGTCAATGGCTCGGACGCTGCTGGAAACGCAGCCCGAGGTTTCGAACTTCTCTCGGGCCCGGGTGATTTTCTTGGTCGGGCCGGGGAGATTCGAACTCCCGACCTCCTGACCCCCAGTCAGGCGCGCTAACCAGACTGCGCCACGGCCCGATTCGGTGCGACTCTACCCCACTGGGGGATGCGTGCGAACCCCGGCACGGCTTGACCCGTCTCGCCGGCGCGACCTACCCTCGCCCCGGCGTGGCTGAGCCGACGATTCGCAACCCGGTGGAGCGCATCGAGGTCGATATCCGCATCGGCGAGGGGCGGATGTCGGCGACGGACGATCCCATCTTTCTCGGGATCCGCGGCCGCGCAGGCCGTGAGTTCCGGCTCCAGCACGCCGAGGGGGCCTCCTTCCGCCGCGGTGCCGACGATCGGTATGTGCTCGCAGGAGCCGACGCGACAAACGTCGAATACCCGGAGCTAAACGATCCGACCACGCCCGCGCTCGACGCCGCCGACATCGTCGGCTTCTACATCCGCAAGGGCATGGCACCGATCCCGAACGTGCGGGGCATCGGCGAACTCGACGACCGAGTCGAGGTCGTGAGCGTCGAGGTCGTCGTGCACGCGGGGGGTCTGGCCGAGCCGCTGCGCTTTTTCCGCCTCGGCCCGGTCTGGCTCGGGCTGGCGTGCGGTTCGACATTCGAGGTGCCCCGCGAAGGCGAGGCGTGACCCAGGTCTCGGGTTCCGAAGGGCTTGCCCGCGCCGGCCCCCCGCCTAGAGCATTGCGCGGATCTGCTCGAGTTCCTCGCGGATCTTCTGGAAGCGGGCGCGGTGATCGGGCTCGACCGAGAGCGCGCCCTCATCGAGGGCGCGTCCCGTGCCGAGATCGCGCAGCTTCTTGCGCGCGCCGGCGATGGTGTAGCGCTGCTCGTAGAGGAGCTTCTTGATCAGCAGGATCATGTCGATGTCGCGGCGCCGGTAGAGGCGCTGCTTCGACTTCGACTTCTGTGGTGCCATCCAGCGGAACTCGGATTCCCAGTAGCGCAGGACGTACGGCTTTACATCCGTGATCTTCGCCACCTCGCCGATCCGGTAGTAGCGCTTGTCGCCCCCGGTCTCTTCGGTTTTCCCACTCGCCATGGTCTCCCCCCCCTGTCGTCACGGCCCGCGTGTCTAGAAGTCCGGTGTGCGGCGCTGCTCCTCTTCGACGACCGGCCCGTCGTTCAGGATGTTCTTCAGCACCAGGCTCGGCTTGAACGTCAGCACGCGCCGTGCCTCGAGAACGATTTCCTGCCCCGTCTGCGGGTTGCGCCCCTTGCGGGCGTTCTTGGGCCGCACAACGAAATTGCCGAAGCCCGAGATCTTGACCTTCTCGCCCCGCGCCAGCGTCTCCTTGATGGTCTGGAATACCTTTTCCACCAGCTCGGCCGACTCCTTCTTCGAGAAGCCCACCTGCTCGTAGATCTGCTCGACGATCTCCGCTTTCGTCATTCCACTGATCCCCCTGACGGTCTCTCTTTGCCGCCCTGGCGGAGTTCTCCGCCGAAGCGATGGGAGAGCATTCGCACCACTTTGTCGATTGCGGGCCCGACCTCGGCATCGGTGAGGGTTCGGTCGTCCCGCTGGAACACGAGTCGGAAGGCCAGGCTCACGCGGCCCTCCGGAACCCCGCGCCCCTCGTAGCGGTCGAAGAGTTCGACCGCTGCGCAGTTCTTGCCCGCGCAGCCGCGCAGCGCCTCGAGGATCTCGCCGGCCGCTATGTCGCGGTCGACGATGACGGCCAGGTCGCGCCGGATCATCGGGAAGCGCGATACTTCGGCGAATTGCGCCTCGGCCGGCTCGAGCGTGAGAAGTGTCTCGAGGTCTACCTCGAGCGCAGCGCAGGGCACGTCGATTCCCAGGTGTGCTCGGACTTCGGGATGCACCTCGCCGACCGCTCCCAGCATCGCACCTCCCGACCAGATCGTCGCTGCTGCGCCGGGGTGCAGGTAGCCCGGGCTTCCCTCCCGCCGCAGGGACACTGGATAACCTAGCAGATTCAATAGCCTTTCCACGATGCCTCGGGCCGAGAAGAAGAGCGGCGGCGCGCTGCCCCCCCAGAGGTCTGGTGCGTTGTCGCCCGTCAGCACTGCCGCTGCTTGGAGGGGCTCCCGGGGCAGCTCACCCGGATTCCCGGGCAGGAAGACGCGGCTGACCTCGAAGATCGCCACCCGGTCGAGTTGGCGAGCCAGGTTCTGGCGCACGAGCCGCAGTAGTGTCGGCAGCAGCATGGGCCGCAGGCGGGGCTCCTCGTCGTTGATGGGGTTTGCGAGGCTCAGAGTCGTCCGGCGCGGATCGGACGCGGGAAACCCCAGTGCGTCGAGTTCCGCCTGGGCGATGAAGGGGAACGAGACGGTCTCGACCAGGCCCGCCCCTGCCAGGGCATCCTTCGCGCACTCGGCCAGGACCCGCGCGGGTGCTGGCTCGACCGGTCGAAGCACGCCGACGGGCTCGGTGCTGGGGATCTGGTCGTAGCCGTAGATTCGCGCGATCTCCTCTGTTAGGTCCTGGTGCAGGTGGATGTCGTTGCGGTGACTGGGCACACGGCCGACGAGTACCCCGGGCTCGGCCACGCTCGATGTGATACCGGCGCGCTCGAGCAGTGCCCGCATCTCGTCCTGCGACAGGGCCGTGCCGAGCAGCCCGTTCGTGCGCCGGCACTCGAGCCGCACCTCTTCGGTCACCTCGGGCGCATCGCCCCGCGCCTCCACCACGCCCGGGGCCACGCTTCCCCCGCAAAGCTCGGCCATGAGCCGAGCGCAGCGGTCGGCCGCGCGCTGGATTCCCTGCCGGTCGACGCCGCGCTCGAACCGATAGCTCGCCTCGGTGTGGAGCCCGTGGCGCCGGGCCGCAAGACGCACCGACGTCGGGTGGAAGTGCGCGCTCTCGATCAGTACGTCAACGGTCGCGTCGCCGACCTCGGTGTCGGCGCCGCCCATCACGCCCGCCAGGGCGATGGCCCGTTCGGCGTCCGCAATCACCAGATCCTCGGGGTCCAGCTCCCGGGTCTCTCCGTCTAGCGTCACGAGCTTTTCACCCGCGGCTGCCCTGCGAACGCGGATCTCCGGCCCGGCCAGCGCGGCGAGGTCGAAGGCGTGAATCGGTTGGCCGAACTCGAGCAGCACCAGGTTCGTGACGTCGACGACGTTGTTGATGGCGCGGATGCCCGAAGCCTCGAGCCGTTCGATCACCGACTGCGACGACGGCTGGACGCGCACGCCGCGCACGATGCGCGCCACGTAGTCGTGGCAGGCGCTCCGGGCCTCGATCGAGACTCGAGCCGCCCCGGCTGCTGCGGCGCCCGTCTCGGGCGGTGCGGTCTCGGGCTCCCGGATTTCAGCGCCGAACAGCGCTCGCACCTCCCGGGCCACCCCGAGAAGCGAGGCCGTGTCGCCGCGGTTGGGCGTAATCCCCACTTCCAGAACGCGAGATCCAGCCGCCAACACGTCGGGAAGCGGCGCGCCGATGGGGGCGCCGGGATCGAGCACGAGGATCCCCTCGTGCTCGTCGCCCAGCCCGAGTTCGCGGGCCGAGCAGATCATGCCACGGGACACGACGCCCCGGATCTTCGTCTTCTTCAGCCGCGTTCCGCCGGGCAGCGTGACACCGGGGGATGCGACCGCCACTTTCTGGCCCGGCGCCACGTTGGGTGCCCCACACACGATCTCGACCGGATCGCCCTCTCCCAGGTCGACGCGGCAGAGCGAGAGCCGGTCGGCATTCGGGTGCGCTGTGCGCTCGACGACATGGCCCACACGCATGGCCGAGAGGTCTGGCCCTGTGTCCTCGACCGCGGTGTCTTCGAAGCCGCCCATGTCGAGCCGTTCCACCAGTTCCGCAGCGGCGGGCAGGTCGATCCACTCGCTGAGCCAGGCGAGTGCGAGGCGCATCAGACCTGCTCCAGGACGCGAACGTCGCCCTCGAATAGTGGACGCAGGGCGGGGAAGCCCCAGCGCAGCAGCGCCGTGCGGTCGATGCCCATGCCGAAGGCGAACCCCTGCCATGCCTCGGGATCGATGCCGCAGCGCTCGAGCACGTGCGGATGGATCATTCCGCAGCCGCCCCACTCGAGCCATTCTCCGCGCCAGCGCACGTCCATCTCGGCCGACGGCTCGGTAAACGGAAAGTGGTTGGCTCGGAAGCGAAGGGCGCTGTCGGCACCGAAGAGGTGCCGCGCGAACGCGAAGAGAACGCCCTTCAGGTCGCCGAACGTCACCCTTTCATCGACGAGGAAGCCCTCGATCTGGTGAAACATCGGACTGTGTTTCAGCGAAGTGTCGTGCCGGTAGACCCGGCCCGGTGCGATGAAGCGCAGCGGTGGAGTGCGCCCCGTCATCGCGCGGATCTGCACGTTCGAGGTCTGGGTGCGCAGCAGGTTGCCGCCCTCGAGATAGAAAGTGTCCTGCTCATCTCGTGCGGGATGTTCCGGCGGAATGTTCAGGGCTTCGAAGTTGTGCCAGTCCGTCTCGACCTCCGGGCCGTCCTCTACCGAGAACCCCATGGAGGCGAAGAAGTTCACCATGTCGCGAGTGACGTGGGTCAGCGGATGGAGATGGCCGGCCGGCGGCGTGGCTCCGGGCAGCGTGATGTCGACCTGATTGTCCGCGAGCTCGCGTGCCCGTTCGCCTCCCTCGAGTTCGGAACGCCGCGCTGCAACCAGTTCCTCGACTCGCTGCTTGGCGGCGTTCACGGCCTGACCGCGGACCTTGCGCTGCGCGGGATCGAGCTTGCCCAGTGCGCGCAGCTCGGACGAGATCGAACCCTTGCGCCCGAGGTAGCGCGCGCGGACTTCCGTCAGCGCCTGGGGCGTGGCGGCCTCGCCGATTTCGCCCCGGGCCCGCGCGAGGATCTCCTCGAGGCCCGACGGCTCGCCCGGCAACTACGCCGCCTGCGAACGGACCAGTTCGGCGAGCGCGCTGAAGGCCTTCGGGTCCGAGACGGCCATCTCCGCCAGCACCTTGCGATCCATCTCCACGCCGGCCTGCTTGAGACCGTGCATGAAGCGGCTGTACGAGAGGTCGTGCTCGCGCGCTGCCGCGTTGATGCGCGCGATCCAGAGCGCCCGGAAGCGTCGCTTGCGCTGTCGGCGGTCGCGGTAGGCGTACTTCCAGCCCTTCTCCACTGCCTCGCGTGCGGTCTTCAGAAGTCGGCTGCGCGCGCCGGAATAGCCGCTTGCGTTCTTGAGGATCCGGTTCTTGCGTCGCCGTGCGGCGACGCCGCGCTTCACGCGGGACATGGGGTCTCTCCTCGTCTGGTCGAATCCGCTCGCCTCCGGCGAGCGGCGGGCCCTGCGGGCCGGCTATTTCTGGAGCATCTGTTCGAGCCGCTTGGCATCCACCGCGGCCACGATGGCGCTCTTGCGCAGGTGCCGCTTCCGCTTGGGCGACTTCTTGGTGAGAATGTGCTGCTTGTTGGGTTTCGATCGCACGATCTTGCCCGTACCGGTGCGCTTGAAGCGCTTGGCAGCTCCCCGGTGGCTTTTCATCTTCGGCATCGATCGTCCTCCGCGGTGGCTCAGTCGGCCACCGCCTCCTTTTCCTGCGCATCGATGAACTTTCTCGCCTCGGCTACGCCCTCGCGGTTTGGCACGAGGATCATCGAGAGGAAGCGCCCCTCCATGCGCGGTGGGTTCTCGACCGTCGCGAGTATTCCGAGCATTTCGACCACGCGGTCGAGCTGCTTGCGCCCGAGCTGGCGGTGCACCATTTCGCGTCCTCGATACATCACCGTCACTTTCACCTTGTCGCCGTCCAGCAGGAAGCGCCGCGCATTCTTGAGCTTCGTCTCGAGGTCGTGGTCATCGGTGCGAGGCCGTAGCTTTACTTCCTTCAGCGCTGCGGCGTGCCCCTTGCTTCGGCCCGCCTTCTTCTTCTTCTGCTGCTCGTAGCGGTAGCGCCCGTAGTCCATGATCCGACACACCGGGGGGTCGGATCCGGGAGCGACCTCGACGAGGTCAAACCCCTCGTCCTGTGCCCGCGTGAGCGCATCCTCGGTAGCGAGCACCCCGAGTTGCTCGCCGTCGCTTCCGATCACGCGAATCATCGGTACTCGGATCTGTTCGTTGAGACGGGTCGTGTCCTTCTTCGGGGCCCTTCTGAAGTCCCTCAGGCGTGATTCCTCCTGGTCGGGTTCTTTCGACGAGTTGTCGCGTCCGGGGGGCGCCCGACCCGGCCGCATCGCACGCACGCCCACCCGGGTTGCACCCGGGTGGCACTCCCCGCGCACGCGGACCGCGTCCCGCCGTTGGGCGAGAAGACGAGGGGCGTGATCATGTTCGGGGGAGGTTCATGTAGATACGTGCTCTATCGCAGCTCGTTGGTAGGCACGGGCGGGATTGAACCGCCGACCTCCGCCGTGTCAAGGCGGCGCTCTAGCCACTGAGCTACGTGCCTGGGCGTCCTAAAGACGCGAAATCAATACCCTTTCGCCCCGGTGGTGTCAAATCGGGACGATCGGGCGGGTGAGCTGGAGCCGGAATTTTCCAGAAAGCGGGCGCGCAGTTCGAGCCCATCGGGACCGGCCCCCAGCAGTTCGAGGCGAAGCTCGGGCGGCGCCACGGTCCGGAGCGCGACCATCAATTCCGCTGCAGAGTGGCGGCTTTCGACGGCGAGCACCGCGCGTCCGCGCACCAGCTCGATCGGCACGGCCGATTCTGCACCGATCTCTCCAAGCAGCGTCCGCACGGCCTGGATCTCCGCCCAGCGCTGCACGTCGACGAGCGTCACCCGGGTCTGGAAACGCCCGCCCGCATCTCCGGAGGGCGCGCCCATCAACCCGGCGCCCGAGAGCTGCCGCCGCACGCGATCGACGTCCACGTACACCTCCGCGAGCACCACGTATTCACTCCCGATTTCCGGGTCGTCGCTGAAGAGCGCCGGTCGCTCGCCCCGATCCTCGACGATTTGGAAGCGGGTCGCATACACCAGAGGGTCGTTGCCCAGCGCACCGGAAACCACTGCGTCCTCCGGCATCGCTCCGGCGGAGGCGAGCTGCTCGATCGCGATGCGCCAGACCGCCTCCTGGAGCGCGCGGCGCAATGCCTCGTCGCGTGGGGATCCCCGCGACCGGCCCTCGCCCGCCATGGGGGCGGCCCCCAACGCATCGACCCGGCGCACGTCCGCTGCGCCGGCGGGCACTGCGAAACACAGCGCAAGCACCAGAACCGAGAGCGTCCGCCTCAAAACGAGAGCTCCGTGACGTCCCGCCCGAAGATCCCCGTGAGCGCGTCGACCAGCGCGGTACCCGGCCGCACCCCGAGCCCGGGCAACGCGATCACGGTCTCGCTTTCTTCGGGAATCACCAGGTGGAGCGAAACCGGGCAATCGCCGGGATGCTGGGAAAGGATGGAGCGGAGGGCACTGAGCCGGTCGCGAGTGGCGTCCGCAGCGCCGATGCGAAGCGATAGCGTCCGCGCGAGTCGCTCGTCTGCCCGCTCGAGCTCGAGCACCTCGCTCACCAGGATCTTGGGCGGGTCTCCCGTTTCGAGTGCTCCCGATACCAGGAGCGGTACCGGGCCTTCCTCCTTGCCCGCCGCGATCGCCTGTTTGAGCAGGCCCCCGTACTGGGCGTAGGACTCGGCGAAGATCACCAGGTCGAATGACCCCTCCAGGTCCTCGAGTGTCCCGAAGGCCATGAGCGAGCCCCTTCGGGTGCGCGTTTCCCGCAGCGCCGTCAGGATGCCGCCGGCGCGCACATCGCATCCCTCTTTGTCTTCGGTCGAGCCGGCGCGCACATCCGCGAAACGCGCCAGCCGCTGCTCGAACGCCGCGAGTGGATGCCCGGTGACGTAGAACCCCAGCACCTCCTTCTCGTGCTCGAGACGCTGACGATCGGTCCACGGCGGCGCCTCCGGCAACTCGGGGTCGTTCACCGAAGTGCCGCCGAGGTTGTCGAACAAGCTCTCCTGGCCGATCGCGCGGTCGCGCTGCGCGGATGCGCCTGCCTCGAGCGCCCCATCCAGCGTCTGCCACACCGCCGCCCGGTTCTCATGGAGCGCATCGAAGGCACCGCATTTGACGAGGCTTTCCACCACGCGTCGGTTCACACGGCGCGCGTCCACTCGCTCCGCGAAATCGTAGAGGCTGCGGAAGGGTCCGCCCTCAGCACGCGCTTCGAGCACGACTTCGATCGCGCCCTCACCCACATTCTTCACACCGGCGAGCCCGAAGCGGATGCCCCGGTCCACGACTGTGAAATCCCGGGCCGATTGGTTCAGGCACGGACTGAGCACCTCGATGTCGCTCTGCGTGGCGTGGGCGATGTAGCGGGCGAGCTTGTCGTGGTTGCCCGATTCCGTCGTCATCAGTGCCGCCAGGTATTCCTCCGGGTGGTTTGCCTTCAGATAGGCCGTCTGGAAGGTGATGAGGGCGTAGGCCGTCGAGTGCGACTTGGCGAAGCCGTAGCCCGCGAACTCAGCCATCAGGTCGAAAACCGCGTGGGCCTTGCGCTCCTCGACGCCTCGGTCGACGGCGCCGGACACGAATCGATCGCGCTGCCGGCCCATCTCCTCGGGCTTCTTCTTGCCCATCGCACGGCGCAACACGTCCGCCTCGCCGAGGGAATAGCCCGCCAGGCGGTTGGCGATCTGGAGCACCTGGTCCTGGTAGACGATCACGCCGAGCGTCTCGGCCGTGATCTCCTCGAGTTCGGGCAGCAGATACTCGATCGTGGTGAGTCCGTGGCGGCGGTTGATGAAGTCCTCGACCATCCCCGAGCCGAGTGGCCCGGGCCGGTAGAGTGCGACGATCGGGATCAGTTCCTTGAAGTTCTGCGGGCGGAGCTTCGTCACGAGGTCGGTCATGCCGCTCGATTCGACCTGGAACACGCCCTCGGTGTTTCCCGCCGAAAGCAGCGCGTAGGTGGCGGGATCGTCGAGCGGCACGGCTTCGATGGAAAAGCCCGGCTCGCCCTTCTCGCGGATACGCCGCTCGGTGTCGGCGATGGTGGTGAGCGTTCGCAGCCCCAGGAAGTCGAACTTGATCAGTCCGACCTTCTCGACGCAGCGCATGTCGAACTGGGTCATCACGTCACCCGACTTGGCGTCGCGGTAGAGCGGGACCGTCTCGATGAGGGGCCTCGTTCCGATCACCACTCCGGCGGCGTGGGTCGAGGCGTGGCGGGTCAGGCCCTCGAGCTTGCGGGCCGTTTCGATGAGCTTGCGCACCTGTCCGTCCGCTTCGACCCGTGAGCGCAGTTCGGCCGATTGTTCCAGCGCCTCGGCGAGCGTGATTCCCAGGCTGTCGGGGACGAGCTTTGCGATCCGGTCCACGTCGCCATACGGCATGGCCATGACCCGGCCGACGTCGCGGATCACGGCTCGGGCCTGGAGTTTCCCGAAGGTGATGATCTGGGCGACGCGCTTGCCGTCGATTCCCTCGCCGTCGTATTTCTCCGAGACGTAGCGGATGACGGCGTCGCGGCCCTTCATGCAGAAGTCCACGTCGATGTCTGGCATCGTGACGCGCTCGGGGTTCAAGAAGCGCTCGAAGATGATGTCGTACTCGATGGGGTCTACGCCGGTAATCCCAAGCGTGTACGCGGCCAGGCTCCCCGCCGCGGAGCCCCGTCCCGGCCCCACCGGCACGCCCAGCTCCCGCGCGTGGGCGATGAAGTCCGCCACGATCAGGAAGTAGCCGGCGAACCCCATCCCGTTGATCACGCCGAGTTCGTGTTCGAGACGCTTGACGTAGTCGCCGTGGCGCGGCGGAATCGGTTCGTCGGGGGCCAGGCCCAGACGCGTGCGGAGCCCCGCCCAGGAGCCCTCCTCCAGCGCCTGCTCGCGGGTCGTGCCCGCCGGGACCTGGAACTCCGGCAGGTGGTAATTCGACGGATCGACGTCGAGTTCCAGGTTGCAGCGCTCGGCGATCTCCAGGGCGTTGGTCACGGCCGAGGGGTGGTCGTGGAAGATCTCCAACATCTCGTCGCCAGAGCGCACGTAGAAGCCGTGGCCGTCGAATTTGAAGCGGTTCGGATCGTCCAGGTTGGAGGCCGTTCCGATGCACAGCAGCGCGTCGTGGTGCTCGTGGTCCTCCGACTCGAGGTAGTGGGCGTCGTTCGTCGCCAGCAGTGGGAGCCGCAGATCCGACGCCATCTTGACCAGTTCGGCGTTCACCCGGTCCTGGTCGCCAATGCCATGGCGCTGGAGCTCCAGATAGAAGCGGTCGCCGAAGATCGAGGAGAAGTCATCGACGCGCTGCCAAGCCGTGTCGAGCTGCCCGGCGCTGATCGCCCGACTCACCATCGAAGAAAGGCAGCCCGAGGTTGCGATGAGCCCCGCACTGCGTTCGCGCAGCAGGTCGAGGTCGATGCGGGGCTTGTAGTAGAAGCCCTCGAGGTAGGCCCTCGACACCAGGTGGATCAGGTTCCGGTAGCCGACTTCGTCCATCGCGAGCAGCAGCAGGTGGTTGATGGCGTCAAAGCCCCGGGTGTCTCTCGCGCGCGCGTCCTTCTCGAAGCGCGAGCCCGAGGCGAGGTAGACCTCGCAGCCCAGGATCGGTTTTACTCCGTGACGCTGCGCTGCCTCGTAGAACTCGATGGCTCCGAAGAGGTTTCCGTGGTCCGTGAGTGCCACGGCGGGCATGTCGAGGGCCTTTGCGCGTTCGAAGAGCGGATCGATCTTGATCGCCCCATCCAGCAGAGAGTACTGGCTGTGGAGGTGCAGGTGAACGAACGGCTGAGTCACCCGGCTACTCCCACTCGATCGTGGCGGGTGGTTTCGAGGAGATGTCGTAGACCACCCGATTGACGCCCTTGACCTCGTTGATGATCCGGCTCGAGATTGCCGCGAGCACGTCGCCGGGGATGCGAGCCCAATCGGCGGTCATGGCGTCCACGGAGGTGACGCAGCGCACCGCGACGGCGTTCTCGTAGGTGCGCTCGTCGCCCATGACGCCCACCGTCTGGACTGGAAGCAGCACGGCGAAGGCCTGCCAGAGTTCGTCGTGAAGACCCGCCTTGTCGATTTCGTCGCGGACCGCGGCGTCCGCCCGTCGCAGCACCGCGAGTCGCTCCTCGGTCACCTCGCCCAGGATCCGCACCGCGAGGCCCGGCCCCGGGAAGGGGTGCCGGCCGATGGCGCGCTCCGGAAGCCGGAGGCGGCGCCCCACCTCGCGGACCTCGTCCTTGAAGAGTTCGCGGAGCGGCTCCACCAGGGATAGGCGCATGCGCTCCGGCAGGCCGCCGACATTGTGGTGGGTCTTGATCGTGGCCGAGGGACCCTTCACGGAGACGCTCTCGATGACGTCGGGGTAGAGGGTTCCCTGGACCAGGTGGTCGACATCGCCGATGCGCCGAGCCTCTTCTTCGAATACCTCGATGAACAGGCGCCCGATGATGCGGCGCTTTTGCTCCGGGTCGATCGTGCCGGCGAGGGCTGCGATGAAGCGCTGCGATGCGTCTACCGTTACGAGGCTCATGCCCAGGCTCTCGCCGAAGAGGGCCTCGACGTCCGCGCGTTCATCCTGCCGGAGCAGACCGTTGTCGACGAAGATGCAGGTCAACTGGTCGCCGACTGCCCGGTGCACCAGGGCGGCGGCCACGGACGAGTCGACTCCTCCGGACAGGCCACAGATGACACGGCGGGCTCCGATCCGAGCGCGGATGCGCGCCACCTCTTCCTCGATGAACGTCTCCATCGTCCAGGAGCCGGTGCATCGGCAGATGTTGTGGACGAAGTTCGAGAGCATCTGCGCGCCGCCTTCGGTGTGCATCACCTCCGGGTGGAATTGCACGCCCCAGATCGGCCGGGCAGCGTGGCGGACCGCGGCGAACGGTGAACTTTCGCTGGTGCCCAGCACCGCGAAGTTCTCGGGCAGACGCAACACCCGATCGCCGTGACTCATCCACACGACGCGTTCGGAGCCGCCCTCGAGTTCGCGGAAAAGCGGGTCGTCGCATTCGAGCTTGAGCAACGCGCGCCCGTACTCGCGATCGTCGGCCCGCTCCACCAGACCGCCGAGCTGGTGGGCAAGGAGTTGGAGTCCGTAGCAGATGCCGAGCACGGGAACACCCAGATCGACGATGCCGGGGTCGACGCTCGGCGCATTGGGATCGAGGACGCTCGAGGGCCCGCCCGAGAGCACGATGCCCCGGGAGTCCCAGTCGCGGATGGTGTCGAGGGGGAGTGTGCCGGGGTGGATCTCGCAGTAGACATTCTTCTCCCGGATCCTTCGTGCGATGAGCTGCGTGTATTGAGAGCCAAAGTCGAGGATGAGGATGCGATCGCGTTCCGAGGTCGGAGACTGCGCAGCGGGAGCCATGGGGGCGTCTCGATTCTACTGGGCCGGTCTGAAGGGACCGGCGCTCGATGTGCGGAGGGGGGGGGTGCGATGAGTTTACTCGATCCGGTAGTTCGGAGCCTCCTTGGTAATCACCACGTCGTGCACGTGGCTCTCGTGGAGACCCGCCGATGTGATGCGCACGAAGCGGGCCTTCTGACGCAGCTCGCCCAGGTCGGCCGCACCGACGTAACCCATGCCCGAGCGCAGGCCCCCGATGAGCTGGTGAACGTTGCTCGTCAGGCTGCCGCGGTAAGGGATGCGCCCCTCGATGCCTTCCGGCACCAGCTTGTTCAGGTCGCGCACCTCGGTCTGGAAGTAGCGGTCGGCGCTGCCGTCGGTCATCGCGCCGATCGATCCCATGCCGCGGTACACCTTGTAGGAGCGACCCTTGTAGAGCACGACCTCGCCGGGAGCCTCATCCGTCCCTGCGAATAGCGCGCCGATCATGACGGCCGACGCGCCGCCGGCCAGTGCCTTCACCATGTCGCCCGAGTACTTGATCCCGCCGTCCGCGATGATCGGAATACCGGAGCGTTCCGCCACCTTTGCGGTATCGGTAACGGCGGTAAATTGTGGCACGCCGACACCCGCCACGACCCGCGTGGTACAGATCGACCCAGGGCCGACGCCGACCTTCACGGCCGAGACGCCGCGCTTGATCAGCGCCTCGGTGCCTTCGGCCGAGGCCACGTTTCCGCCGATGAGGGGCACGTCCGGGAAGGTCCGGTGCAGTGCCTCCACCGTTTCGAGCACCCCGCGCGAGTGGCCATGGGCGGTGTCGACCACGATGGTGTCCACCCCTGCGTCCACCAAGGCCTGGACACGCTCGAGCTGGTCTCTTTCCGTTCCCACGGCGGCACCGCACAGCAAACGCCCCAGAGCATCCTTCGACGCGTTCGGAAAGCGCTCGGTCTTCTCGATGTCCTTGATCGTGATCAGCCCGCACAGGGTTCCCTGGGCGTCCACGACCAGGAGCTTCTCGATGCGGTGGGCGTGGAGCAGTTCCTTGGCGCGCTCCATCGTCGTGCCGGGCGGCACCGTCACCAGGTTCTCGTGGGTCATCACGGCCGAGATTTCCTGGTGTGTGTCGCGCACGAAACGCAGGTCGCGATTGGTGAGGATGCCGACGGCCTTACCATCGCGGGTAATCGGTACGCCCGAGATCTTGTATCGGGCCATCACCTCGAGCGCCTCGAAGATTCGCTGCTCGGGATTGAGCGTGATCGGGTCGACGATCATGCCTGCCTCAGAGCGTTTGACCTTGTCGACTTCGGAGGCCTGGGCAGCAGGCGGGAGATTCTTGTGGATGATCCCGATGCCGCCGTTTTGCGCGATGCCGATCGCGGTTTCGTGCTCGGTGACGGTGTCCATCGCCGCCGTGACCAGCGGGATGTGAAGCTCGATCCCGGGAGTCAGCTGGGTGCGAGTGGAAACGGCGTCCGGGAGAACCGCACTTTCGCCGGGCTCGAGCAGGACATCGTCGAACGTCAGTCCCTCACGGATTCGACTGTCGCTCATGGGGCCACCCGGCGTTGAATGGCTCCGAAGTTTAGTCATCGGTGACGACCTGGTCAACGACAGCGTATTCCTGCGTGGGCCAGTCGGAGAGTTCCGGCACTCGCGGTCGCTCGAATTCAGGGCAGCATTCGCTCGAGAAGATCCCGCAGCAGCCGATCGGCCTCGTCGGCGCTGTCCAGCGGAATCGGGAAGAGCGATCCTTCGTCGGCGATGGCCAGGTTCTCCCGGACGTCTTCGGCCGCCACGCTCTCGCCCTTGCCGAGCAGCACGAGGTGGTAGCTGCGTGCACACGGATCCGCCGTCAGCCCCTCGCGGGCCGCCCGCACATCCGCCACGGCCGGGCCCAGGGGTGCGGCCAGCAGCACGAGCGTGGCGAGAGCGCCGTGGCCCGCGACCGGCCAGGCGGGTTTGAAGGCCGGGCCAACCGGGACATGCAGGAATTCGATTCCGATCTGCGCATCGACACTCACGCGCCCCAGGGACACGAGGTCCGCGGGCCCCACTTCCAGGCCGGTGTCGAAAGCAGCGCCCGGGAGCCGTGCGAGGAGTGCGGTGAAGTCGCGCAGGACCCCGGAACGCGTCGACAGGACGACGACTTTCGCGTCGCGGCGGGGCCGTGCGCCCGGTTGGTCCAATTCGAGCCATTCGCGCAGCCGTGCGGCGTGCTCCGCAGCGAAGGGCTGCCGGTCTCGGACCGGCTCGGGCGGTGCCCCCAGTGCGGCTTCCAGTGTCCCCAGTGCGGCTTCCAGACGGGCTGCCACCTGATCGGGCTCGATCGGAGGCGCGAGGATCCGGCCGCCCACAGCGAGCCGCTCCGCGTCAGCGGTCTGGTCCGCCAGGTAGACGAGCGTCACCGCTTGCGTGTGCGGATTGGCCCGGAGAATTCCCTCGAGGCGCGAGCCCTCGATGAGGGGCAGGCCGAGCTGGCAGACGATCGCGTCCGGTACTTCCGAGAGCGCTGCCTCGAGTGCAGCGGCGCCCTGATGGACGACCCGGGTCTCGAACCCCCGCTTCGAGCACGCCCGTACGATTGCAGCGGCGCGCTGGGTGTTGCCATCGGCAACCAGTACCCGCGCGCTCACGCGCCGCCCAGTTCGAAGCCGGACACATCCGGCAGCGCCAGCTCTTCCCGAAGCCGGAAGGCCAGGTGCTCGACCAGGTCGCGGTCGTTGCTGTGGTAGAGCAGCGCCGGCTTCCCGTTCCCGCTCTCCTCGCAGACCAATGCGTAGGCCGGAGCGTCGCCGTATTGAAGCAGGCAGGGTGGCAGCTCGCCGCTGCTTGGCGGCGACACCCAGTTCACCGCCGGGGCATCGCTTTCGAGGCGCTCGCCGTCGTTGATGATGGCGAGTTCCGTGTCCGGCACCGACCCGTGCAGGGTCTCGAGCCCGTCGCTGATGATGGCGAGTTCCGTGTGTAGCACCGCCCCGCGCAGGCTCTCGAGCCCGTCGCGCACGGCCGACGCCAGCGTGTTTCCAGGAACGATGTAGAGGATGCCCCGGTCTCGCGGGCGGCGTCCCAGCTCGGCGAGGATCAAGCGGGCCAGCTGCGGCGCGGCCGGATCGCGCTGAGACGCGCCCCGCTGCAGCAACGCCCGGAGGCTCGACGCCAGGGAGATGCGCCCGAGTCCCAGTGTTTTCACCGGGCTCGCGCGACTCTCGGCAATCCGCGTCTCCAGCACGGCGAGCAGCGCGTCGAGTTCGGTCCCGTCGCTCGGATAGACGGCAATGCCCGCGGCGGGGGACGGCCGTACGTCGTCCGCGAGGCCCCTGAACAGTCCGCTCTCCTCCAGCCCCGCCAGCGCCCTGCGCTTGAGCAGCGCTGCGCTTACCGCGTCGGCCTCCGGGAGCAGCATGGCGAAGCGCCCATTCGAATCGACCGCGAGCACATCGATACTCCGGAGCAGACGTCGCAGCTGGTCGGTAATTCCCGCAAGCCACGGGTGAAGCACCGCGTCCCCGCCGATGCGAGCCAGTGCGGAGCGGGGCCCCAGTTCGAGCAACAGCAGCGCCACGCGGCGACCGAAGTGGCTCGCTTTCTCGATCTCGTTTCCGGCCACATCGCGGAAGTAATCGAAGCTGTGGGCGCCGGTGACGGGTTCGCGCAGTCCCTGCCGTTGGAGCGCTCGGACGTGCCGGGCGTTCGCGACCGCCACCTCCGCAAAGCGGAGGAAGCGCTCCACGCCGCTCTGATCCAGGGCGTCGAAGGCGTCGTCCTCGAGCTTATGGCTGAGTCGGACAACCCCCAGGAGGGCACCGTCACAGCGAAGCACCCCCCACAGCAAATTGGGCGCGTCCGGCTCTCCCCCGGCGAGGAGCACGCTGCACTTGCCCTCGCGGAGCGGCGTGGGCAGCGCGGCGGTTTCGAGCCGCTCGGGGGCGTCGTCGACGGCCGACGCCCCGCGGGCCGCCGACAGCTCGAGAACCCCCGCGTCCTCCCTCGCTAGCCAGACGACCGCGCCCTGGGCCCGGGTCTCGCGGCACAGGCTGTCGGCGATGCGCCGCGCCAGTGGCTCGATTTCCAGCGTGGAGACGAGCGCCAGGCCGTGCGCGTAGAGCGAACGCTCGCCGATGTACTCGATGTTTTCCGCCAGCAGCTGGGCGTGTTCAGTCTCGAGCCGCCGGTTTTGCAGAATCGCAGCCACCCTGTTGGTCAGAGTGTGCCGGTCGAAGGGTTTGAGCAGGTAGTCCGTAGCGCCGAGTTTCATCGTGTCTACGGCGGTCGCGACGTCGACGATGCCGGTGACGACGAGTACGTCCTGCTCCGGGTTCCGCTGCTTGATGCGCTGGACGAGTTCGGTCCCGTTCATGCCGGGCATCACCAGGTCTGCCAGCACGAGGTCGAAGTCGGCCCGGTCCAGGATCCGGAGGGCCTCCTCGCCGCTCGATGCCGTCCGCACATCGAAGCCCTCTTCGGAGAGCGTCCCGGCAATCAGCTCGCGGAAGTAGCGCTGGTCGTCGACCGCGAGGATTAGCGCTTTCACTGTCTGCCCCCCATCCCCCGACGAACGGCGAAGCTAGCCCGGCCAACGGCGCTCGCCTACGGCAGCGACCTCCCGGTTCGCACCCGACCGCCGACGATCTGGGTGGTTGGCAACCGATGGGGGCCGGCGAGGCTGCCGATCAGCGAGTGGGGGCTGGCTTCGACCACGTCCACGGCCTGGAGTGAGCCCGGCGCCACGACTACCCCGTTCGGCGCTTCGAAGTTGACCACTCGGTGGGCCGGGTCGCGGCCCGAAAGCTGGAGGCCTCCGCGCCGGCTGGGGCCGCTCACGAGCACCTCGGTGCGCTGCCCGATCCGGCTGCGGTGGTAGGTCAGCGTCTGCTCGCGCTGCAGGGCCTGGAGCTCCTCTAGCCGCTCCTGGGCCAGTTCGGGTGCCGGAGAATCGGAAAGCTCGGCGGCGGGGGTACCGGGCCGCGGCGAGTACTTGAACGAGAAACTGTCCACGAAACCCACTTCCCGCACCAGGGACAATGTCTCGCAGAAGTCGCGATCGGTCTCTCCGGGGAAGCCCACAATCAGGTCGGTCGTCAGCACGAGTTCCGGCCGCGCAGCGCGCAGCGCCTCGACGCTGGCGAGGAAGTCCCGTCTCGTGTAGCGGCGGCGCATGTGCGCTAGCACCGCGTCGGAACCGCTCTGGACCGGAAGGTGTACGTGAGGGCAGAGCGCCTCGATTTCGGCGTGGGCCCGCACGAGCGCGGTGTCGAAGAAACTCGGGTGCGGGCTCGTGTAGCGAATGCGCCGCAATCCCGGAATCCGAGCCAGGTCGTGCAGCAGGTCCGCGAAGCCAATCGTCATGGCCGCACCCGGGTCGCCGCCGCCTGTACGTCCACTCTCCCGGCGGCGCCGGTCGTGGCGACCGTAGGCGTTGACCGTCTGGCCCAGCAGGGTCAACTCGCATGCCCCGCCGGCGACGAGCGCGCGCGCCTCGGCGAGAATCCCGTCGGCGGGACGGCTGATTTCGCGGCCCCGCGTGCGCGGCACGATGCAGAAGCTGCAGAACATGTCGCAGCCCTCCATCACCGTGAGTGAGGCACGCCCCGGGGTGGCGTCGGGGAAATCGGGATGACGCTCGGGCCAGTCGAACCGATCGAGCGAACGCGTTTGCTCGACCCGTGCAGCCCGGGATCCCCCGCGGGCAGCGTCGGCCATGGCGGGAACCCAGCGCAGGCTATGGGTGCCGAAGACGAAGTCGAGATGCGGGAAACGGCGCAGCAACGCGTCGCCCTCCTGCTGGGCGACGCAACCTCCCACCGCGAGCACACGGCCCGCACCGGCGGCTTTCCACTCGCGCAGCAGGCCGAGCTCGCTGTAGAGGTGGTGCTCTGCCTTTTCTCGGATCGAGCAGGTGTTGATCACGAGCAGGTCGGCCTGCTCGAGAGCACTCGCCCGCGACCAGCCCCGGTGGAGAAGCAGGTTCTCGATCTTTTCGGAATCGTGGACGTTCATCTGGCACCCGGTGGTGCGGACCAGGACCCGGGGCATGGATTGGAACTCCTCCGGCCGTGGGGGGGGGCACACGGCGACGCTGGAAGCTACTGGAGCACCTCGTATACGCCAAGCAAAAGGCGCGATTGGAGCGGTCGAAAACAGTTGCAATGCTCTTTGAAAGGTATTGGATTCAAAGAGTTTTATGGAGTTGCTGCAAGTAGCATTCGAGGTGGGGACCACCCGGGTCGATCCAAAATCCTGTTTGACTCTCAGGCCTTCCCGGCGCATACTACAACTCGGAGCGGCGGTGGATGTGGCATTTCTCACCGAAATGTCCAACCTCTCACCCCCCATCATGTGTCCACCGCCCTCCGCTCTTCTAACGCCCCGCCGGGAAATCGGCGGGGCGTTTTCTCTGGGTGCGGGCCAGGACAATTCGCTTCGGGCGCCAGCCGCTCCCCGGCGTTTCGCATTCGCCGGGCTTGAGATTGCGAGCGGACGGACACGCTGCGCTCGCCGGACTGCTTTCGCTCCGGGCGGGGCTCAGAGCACCAGTCGGTCGATCACGTTCGAGAGTTGCCTGAGGTTGCGGCACTCCTCGGCGAGGTCGGTGTAGGGCCGGTACTTGTCCATGACCGAGTCGCCGAAGCCCCAGGCGCTGGGGCTTTCGGGGTTGAGCCAGACGACGTTCTTGGCCTTGTTGTGCAGGTCCCGCAGGCACCAGGCCCGGGGGTCGTTGTAGTTGTTGCGGGCGTCGCCCAGGATGAGGACGGTCGTCTTGTTGTCGATCGCCGAGAGGAAGTTCTGCCAGAAGTAGTGAAAGGCGTGTCCGAAGTTGGAGCGGGTGTAGACGTTGATCACGTCGCCGCCGTCCAGTGCCTTCTCGATCGCGTCGTTGATGTCGTCTTCGGCGAAGAGCTGCGTCACCTCGCCCAACTCCGCCACGAAGACAAAGGCGCGGATCTTCGTGAAGGCTTCCTGGAGGCTGTAGACGAACTGGAGCATGAAGCGCGAGACGTTCGCCACGGAGGACGAAACGTCGCAGAGGATCACCAGCTTCGGCCGGTCCTTCTTGCGTTGCTTGAAGACCAGGTCGAAGGGCATGCCCCCGTGGGACATGTTGCGCCGCAGTGTCTGGTGGAGGTCGAGCTTGCCCTTGTTGAGGCGCCGCCGCCGGATCGAGAGGATGTTCTTGATCTTCTGGGCCAGCCGCTCCACCACCTCCCGCATCTTTCGGATCTCGTCCTCGGTGAGGTGGTAGAAGCTCTTCTCCAGCAGCGTCTCGCGCCGGAACTTCTCCATGTAGTCGTGGTTCTGCTGTTGCAGCTCCCGCTCGGTGAAGGCGCGCACGGCGCGGCGCGCAGCCTCCATCAGGCGTTCGATCAGGTCCCGAAGGGCTTGGATCTCTTGCGGCGAAAGTCCGGCTTCTTCCAGCTGGGCGGCGAGGTCGCGCAGCTGGTCCCCTGCCCCGTCGAGGTCCATCTGGTCGAGCGTGCGGCGACTGAAAAAGCCCACCTGGAGGAAGTTCTCGATCCGGTCGACCCCGGCGGCCTCGGCCGCCTCGCGGATGAGCTGCTCCATCGCGCTGAGGTCCGCCGTGAGCAGCGCCTTCGCGAGTTCGCTCAGATCCCCGGGGTCGCCCGGAAGCTTCCCCAGTGCCTCCGCGATGCGGCGCATCAGCTCGTCGAGGTCGAGGTCCCCCGATTCGAGGCCACCGGTAGCTTCCCCAAAGGTTTCGCGAAGGTTGTCGTAGAAGCCCGACCAGTAGAGGTCGAAGAGCTCGTCGAAGGCGCCGATCTCCTCGCCCCGCTTCACCATGGTCGCTCGCAGCGCGTCCTTGAAGACCGCGCGCTGGTCGATCGGCAGCTCGTCAAGAGCCTGGAAGGCGTCGATCGCCTCGGCGGTAGACACCCGGATCCCGCTCTTGCGCAGGATGTTCGTGAACTCGAGGATCTTCTGCTGCACGCCGGCTCCTAGTGCAGCGCGCCCCGCTTCGCGGCCGCCGGTGCCGGGACGGGTTCGGCAGCTGCGGCCTCGCCGGCCTTCTTTTCGAGGAGCTTGCTGAGTTCGGATTGGGCCTTCCGCACGTCGCCCTCGTACTTCAGGATCACGTTGAAGGTGGCATTTACCAGTTCTTCGTCCAGCTCGTTGGCGTTGAGGGCCAGCAGGGCCCGCGCCCAGTCGAGCGTCTCGCTGATCGAGGGCGTCTTCTTCAGGTCGAGCTGCCGGAGCTTGTGCATCATCTGGACGACATCCTCGACCAGCTGTTTGCCGGCCTCGGGCACTTTCGTCTCGAGGATTCGGGTCTCGAGTGCTGCGGACGGGTAGTCGATGTAGAGGTGTAAGCAGCGGCGTTTGAGGGCGTCGCTCATCTCCCGGGCGTTATTCGAGGTCAGAAAGACGAGCGGCCGCTGCACGGCCTCGAGGGTGCCGAGTTCGGGCACCGTGACCTGGAAGTCCGAGAGAACCTCCAGCAGGAAGGCCTCGAACTCGGGGTCGGACTTGTCGACCTCGTCCACCAGGAGCAGCGTAGGCTCCTCCGTCCGGATCGCGTTGAGCAGGGGCCGGGGGACGATGAAGTTGTCCGAGAAGAACACGCTGTCCTCCTGGGCCACGGCCTCGGCAGCCGCACGGACGGTCTTGGCTCCCCCCATGAGCTGGGTGAAGTGCTCCTTTAGGATCTGGGTGTAGAGGAGCTGCTTCGAATACTCCCACTCGTAGAGCGCCTTGGCCTCGTCCAGGCCCTCGTAGCACTGCAGACGGATCATGTTTCGATCCGTGGCGGCGGCGACGACCTTGGCCAGCTCGGTCTTGCCCACCCCTGCCGGACCCTCGACCAGCACCGGCTTCTCGAGCTTGCTCGCCAGGAAGACCACCGTGGCAATCTTCGCGTCGCAGATGTAGCCCTGCTCGGCGAGGCTTTGCTCCACCTTCTCTACGGAATCGAACATATAAGGCTCCCCTCGCGCGAGGCAACGCCGGTCAACGCTGCGATCCGTCGACCGGATCAGCTCATCAGGTGCAGCACGTGTCCGAGCTTTTCCTTCTTGGCCCGGAGATATTCGAGGTTGTTCTCGTTGGGCTGTATCTCGAGAGGCACGCGTTCCACGATGGTGAGTTCGTAGCCCTCGATCCCGGCGCGCTTCCCGGGGTTGTTGGTGATGAGACGCAGATTCATGACGCCGAGATCGCGCAGGATCTGGGCGCCCACACCGTAGTCGCGCAGGTCCGGGGGAAAGCCGAGCCGCTCGTTGGCCTGAACGGTGTCGAGGCCCTCCTCGTCTTGGAGTGCGTACGCCATGATCTTGTTCTTTAGACCGATGCCACGCCCTTCCTGGCGCATGTAGAGCACGACACCGCGCCCCTCGCCCTCGATCATCTCGAGCGCGGCGTCGAGCTGCTCGCCGCAATCGCAGCGGCGCGAGCCAAATGCATCCCCGGTCAGGCACTCGCTATGGACGCGCACGAGCACGGGATCTTCCGGCGTCCACTCGCCCTTGACCAGCGCCAGATGGTCGATGTGGTCGATCTGGTTCTCGTAGACCACTGCCCGGAACTCACCGGCGCTCGTCGGCATCTTGGCGGTTGCGATGCGCTGAACCAGGGTCTCCTTGCGGAGTCTGTACTGGATGAGCTCGGCCACCGTGACGATCTTGATGCCGTGTTCCTGCCCGAATGCCACCAGGTCCGAGAGCCGTGCCATCGTCCCGTCGTCGTTCATGATCTCGCAGATCACGCCGGCTGGGGCGCAGCCCGCGAGCATGGCCAGGTCTACGGAGCCCTCGGTCTGACCGGTGCGCCGCAGCACGCCGCCCGCTCGAGCTCGGAGGGGAAAGATGTGACCGGGACGCACCAGGTCGGTGGGCTTGGCGTCCTCCGCGATGGCGGTCAGGACGGTGGTCGCGCGGTCGGCCGCGGAGATTCCCGTGGTGACTCCGTGCCTTGCCTCGATCGAAACAGTGAAGGCGGTGCCGAAGCCCGAAGTGTTTTCGTAGTCGGGCACCATCATCGACAGGTGCAGCTGTTCGAGCCGTTCCTCGGTGAGGGAGAGGCAGATCAGCCCGCGCCCGTACTTCGCCATGAAGTTGATGGCTTCGGGGGTGATCTTTTCGGCTGCGATGCACAGGTCCCCCTCGTTCTCGCGGTCCTCGTCATCCACGAGGATCACCATCTTTCCGGCGCGGATATCCTCGATCGCCGCCTCGGCCGACGCGATGGCGGCGTGCAGTTCTTCGCGGGACGAATGGAGTTTCAGTTTATTGGGGGGGGGCATACGAGATCCGACCTCCCGTACAGACCCCGATACGCCGGGGTTCTGGCGGGTACTGGCGTCCCCCAGGGTGTATTACTTCGACTGAGGTGTCAAACGAGCCAGCGGGGTCTATTCGAAGCTGTGGAAGACACCCTTGAGGAAGTCGTCTTCCGAAACGCCGAAGTTCTGGGCGAACGCGTGGCGCTCATCGATGCTGCGATACACGAGGCGCAGCAGCTCTCGAAAGGTCTCGATCACACCCTCGCCCCGAATGGCCACAGCCGGAAAGGTGGGGACGTCGCCCCAGGCTTTCCGGATTTCCTGGAGCGGTTTCACGTTCGGAAGGTCTCGCTTGTTGAACTGCACGACCTTCGGCACCGCCTCGAAGTCGATTCCGTTCGACTTGAGGTTCGCCTCCATGTCGCGCCACGAGTAGGCGTTGGCGCCGGCGCCTGAGCGCTGCGAATCGGCGATGAAGGCAACGGCATCGGCACCGGCCAGCACCACTTTGCGTGTGGACTTGTGCATTACCTGCCCCGGTACCGTGAAGAGCTTGAGCTTCACTGAAAAGCCGTTTTGCGTGCCGAACTCGATGGGCAGGAAGTCGAAGTAGAGCGTGCGGTCATCGCTGGTGTCGAGGGTCACCATCTTGCCCCGCGCGCCCGGATCGATGAGGCCGTGGAGTTGCTGGAGATTGGTGGTCTTGCCCGAGAGGGCCGGACCGTAATAGACCACCTTCACGGTGATCTCGCGCTCTTCCATGTGGATCTGCACGTCGGCGCACCTCGCGATATCGCCTCCCTCCATCGGCAGGAAGCGCGGTGATGTGAAGCGCGGGGAGCCCGGCTGTTCAGTGGGAGCGGAACGCGTCCAGCAGGGCGCGAGCGGCGGCGGCCGGCGTGGTCTTCAGCGACTGGACGTCGGCCTCTGCGGCCTCGACGGCCGCTGCGACGGCCGCATCGGACCGGAATGCACCGAGTAGCCCCTCCTCCACGAGGCTCCACATCCAGGCTCGGGCCTGCTGGCAGCGGCGGCCCTGGCGCTCGCCGCTCGCCTCGAGCGCCTGGCGCTGCGCCTCGACGGTGTCCCAGAGTTCGGCGATGCCGCGTCCCGTGTGGGCGCTTGCGGTCAGCACGCGGGGCTGCCAGTGCTCGGAGCCCGGGCGCAGCAGGGCCACAGCCTGCGCGTGCTGGGCGCGGGACCGCGCCGCGGCGGCCTCCTGGTCGCCGTCGGCCTTGTTGACCACCAGTGCGTCGGCCAATTCGAGCACGCCCTTTTTGATGCCCTGGAGTTCGTCGCCGGCACCTGGCTGGATCAGCACGAGGAAGAAATCGACCATCGAAGCCACGCTCACTTCGGACTGACCGATGCCGACTGTCTCGATCAGCACCACGTCGAAGCCCGCTGCCTCGCAAACGAGCAGGGCCTCACGCGTGCGCTGGGCCACGCCGCCCAGCGAACCGCCCGAGGGCGACGGACGGATATAGGCGGCTTCGTGCTGGGAGAGGCGCTCCATACGCGTCTTGTCGCCCAGGATGCTCCCGCCGCTGACCGGGCTGCTCGGGTCGACCGCCAGCACGGCGACCCGGTGACCCCGTCCGATCAGGTGGAGACCGAGTGTCTCGATCAGACTGCTCTTGCCGACACCCGGCGGCCCGGTGACCCCCACGCGCTGTGCCGCGCCTGTGTACGGCACGAGCTGCTCGAGCACGCGTTGGCCCAGGGCGGCCCGATCGGTGCGGGTGCTCTCGATCAGCGTGATCGTCCGGGCCAGGGCGCGGCGGTCACCGCTGCGAATCGCGTCGCACCAGGCCTCGGACCCGCTGGATGCGTCGGGAAGATCGTGCGGGCTCATCCGAGGCGATCGCGCAGCACCCGGAGTACCTCGCGCGCCGACTTCGTGACGGGCGTGCCGGGGCCGAAGATCGCCGCAATCCCGGCCGCGCGCAGTGCTTCGTGGTCGCGCGGCGGAATGATGCCCCCCACCACCACGGCGACGTTTTCGCTGCCCTGCCCGCGCAGCTCCGCCACCAGCTCGGGTACCAGGGTTCTGTGCCCCGCCGCCTGGCTCGAGACGCCTACGACGTGCACGTCGTTCTCGATCGCCTGGCGCGCGGCCTCGGCGGGCAGCTGGAAGAGCGGCCCCACATCGACGTCGAAGCCCAGGTCGGCGAAGGCCGTTGCGATCACCTTCATGCCGCGGTCGTGTCCGTCCTGGCCGAGCTTGACCACGAGCAGCCGCGGCCTGCGCCCGGCTTCTGTCGCGAAGGCTTCGACGTCGCGCACCACGGAGTCGTACTCGTCATCGCCCTCGTAGACGCCTCGGTAGACCCCGGAGACAGTTTGAACGTCTGCGCGGTAGCGCGTGTACACCTTCTCGAGGGCATCTGAGATCTCACCCACCGTGGCCCGCGCCCGCGCGGCCTCGACTCCGGCCTCGAGCAGGTTCCCCGCACCGCTTTGCGCCAGCTCGGTCAACCGGGCGAGCGCGGCCTCGACCCGCGCCGCATCCCGCGTGCTTCGGATTGCCTCCAGACGCTGCACCTGGGCGCGGCGGACCGCCTCGTTGTCGATGTTGAGGATGTCGAGTTCGTCCTCATCGGAGAGTCGGTACTTGTTGACGCCCACGATCGTGTCATCGCCCCGGTCGACGCGCGCCTGGCGCCGCGCCGCGCATTCTTCGATGCGCAGCTTGGGCATGCCCTGCACGATGGCCCGCGTCATTCCGCCGAGCTCCTCGACCTCGGCGATCACCTTGCGCGCCTCGGTGGCGACGCTGGCCGTGAGCGACTCCATGAAATAAGACCCGCCCCAGGGGTCCACCACGTGCGGAATGCCCGTCTCCTCCTGGAGAATGAGCTGCGTGTTGCGCGCCACCCGGGCGGTCGCATCGGTCGGGAGTCCCAGCGCTTCGTCATAGGCGTTGGTGTGCAGTGACTGGGTGCCGCCGAAAACGGCTGCCATCGCCTCGATCGTGGTGCGGACGACGTTGTTCATGGGGTCCTGTTCGGTGAGGCTCGCCCCCGACGTCTGGCAGTGAGTGCGCAGCATCGAGGAGCGCGGAGACTTCGGGTCGAACTGACCCATGAGCTCCCACCACAACAGCCGCGCTGCGCGCATCTTGGCGATCTCGAGGTAGAAATTCATGCCGATCGCCCAGAAGAACGACAAGCGGGGGGCGAAATCGTCGATGGACAGGTTCTTCGAGAGCGCCGCTCGCACGTAGTCGAGGCCGTCGGCCAGAGTGAACGCCAGTTCGAGTACGGGCGTCGCGCCGGCCTCCTGCATGTGGTAGCCGCTGATCGAGATCGAGTTGAACTTCGGCATGTGCTTTGCCGTGTACTCGATGATGTCGGCCACGATCCGCATGCTCGGATCGGGCGGATAGATGTAGGTGTTGCGGACCATGAACTCCTTGAG
>PVBE010504846.1_pt1 | contig 74180 bp, 63 predicted proteins | sample 1631181 | NCBI WGS metagenome assembly PVBE01 (sample SAMN08397723, study PRJNA350692) | Marine metagenome, whole genome shotgun sequencing project. | isolation source: water | place: Pacific Ocean | collected 2012-04
CATACTCCTCTTGGGATCCGCCGGGATAACGGGCGTCACGCCAGAAGATGTCATCCTGGGCAAGCCGGTCGGTGGGGACCGGCTTGCACCGACGGTGAGAGATGGACCCGACGAAACCCAATTCCCCTTTTGGCCGCGCCAGCCCGCGCGAGACGCGCTGGGGCGTGGTGGTTGTGGTGGTGCTGGCGGCGGCGGTGGCGGCTTTTCAGGTCGGCAAGGTGCCGGTGGCGTTGCCGCTGTTGCGCCACGACCTGGGGCTTTCGCTCTTTGGCGCCGCCCTGGTGGTGGCGGTGCTGAGCGCCGTGGCGACGCTGGTCGCCATCGTCGTCGGCACCGCCAGCGATGCCCTGGGGGCGCGGCGGCTGTCGCTGCTGGCGCTGGGCACCATCGCCGGGGCCAGCCTGGCCGGAGCCTTCGCCGACGGCGTGGCCTGGCTGCTGCTGACGCGGATCTTCGAGGGATTGGGCGTGATCGTGTTGTTTGCCGCCGGACCGGCCATGATCCTGCGCGCCGTCAGCGAGCGCCACACGCGGCTCGCCTTTGCCGCCTGGGGCTCCTACATGCCGCTGGGCCTGGCCGCCATGGTGCTGCTCTCGCCGCTGCTGCTGGCGCCGCTGGGCTGGCGCGGCCTGTGGATCGTCAACGCCGCCTTGGCGGCCGTTTTCGCCGCCGTCTATCTGCTCGGCACACGGGCCACGCCGGATCCGCCGGGCGGCGCGGCGACCCGGCATCTCGGCCGCGACCTGGGCGCCGTGTTGGGCGCCCGCGGACCCTGGTTGCTGGCGCTGGCCTTCGCCGCCTACGGCACGCATTACCTCTGTGTCATCGCCTTCCTGCCCACCTACCTGGGCGAGCAGCACGGTCTCGGCGCCGCGGCCGCCGCCGCCATCGTCGGCCTGGCCATCGCCGCCAACGTGCCGGGCAACCTGGCGGCCGGTTGGCTGCTGCATCGCGGCGCCTCGCGGCGGCGCTTGCTCTCCCTGGCGGTGCTGGTCATGGCGGCCAGCAGTGTTCTCATCTTTCAGCCCGGGACGCCGTTGCCGGCCCTGGTGTTTCTCACCACCGCTTTTTCCGGCATCGGTGGCCTGGTGCCGGCCTCGCTGTTTAGCGCCGTGCCTGCCTACGCCCCTTCGCCGGCCCTGGTCGGTGCCACCAGCGGCCTCATTTTGCAATGCGTCAACATGGGCCAGTTGGCCGGACCGCCGATCTTCGCGGCCGTCGTTTCGGCCTGGTCGTGGGCCCGGGCGCCCTGGATGTTCGCCGCCCTGGCCCTGGCGGGCCTGATACTGGCCCAACTGATCGGCCGCGAGGAGGCCCGTGCCTTACCAGAGAAATTCATAAAATGAATTTCTCTGGTAAGGCACAAAACCATGAATTCTAGTGTGATTCAGATTCCCAATTTCGGCGCATGAAATGCGCCGAACTTCAGAATCATCACACTAGACGCGGCTCCCTGTGAACTTCCGCCGGTCGGCCGGCGCTGCTAGAATCCGGCATGCTCAACCGTATCCGACTCTATTCCGGCTTGGTCTTGCTGACCTTCGTCTGCATGCACCTTTTCAACCACGGGCTCGGGCTGATCTCCTTCGAGGCCATGGATGCGGCCTTGCCCTTCACCACGCGGCCCTGGCGCAGTTGGCCGGGAACGCTGCTGCTGGGCGCCGCCGTGCTGACCCACAGCGGCCTCTCCCTGACCACGCTTTATCGCCGCCAGACACTGCGGCTGAAGGCCTGGGAGGCGGCCCAGACCATCCTCGGTTTGCTGTTGCCGCTGTTTCTCATGGGCCACGTGCTGGGCACCCGCGGGCTGGTCGAGATCTTCGGCGTCGCCACCGGGTATGAGCTCGAGATGCTGGCGCTCTGGGTCTTCATGCCCGAGTGGGCGGTGATGCAGACCGTGCTGCTGCTGCTGGCCTGGAGCCACGGCTGGATCGGGCTGACGACCTGGGTTCGCTTGAAGCCCGGCTACCAGCGCTGGCGGCCCTGGATCTCCGGCTTCGGCCTGCTCTGGCCGGCGCTGGCGCTGGCCGGCTACGTGGCCGCCGGTACGCGGACGCTGGAACGGGCCGCCGACCAGGCCTGGATCGGTCAGGTGCTGAAAGCGGCGCGCTTCGATGCGGCCTACTCCGAGACCGTGCTGACCTGGAATTACCGCCTGATGGCGGCCTGGGCGGCGATCGTGGCGCTGGTGCTGGCGGCACGCTGGCTGCGGCTCGCCGTGGCCCGCCGCCAGCGCGGCGTGCGCGTCATCTACCGCCAGACCCAGACGGTCGAGACACCGCCCGGGGCCACCGTGCTGGAGGCCCTGCGCGCCGGCCGCATCAATCATGCCTCAGTCTGCGGCGGCCGCGGGCGCTGTTCGACCTGCCGCATCAAGGTGGGGCGCGGGGCCGACTGGCTGGCCCCGCCCGGAGCCCAGGAACAAGAGGTGCTGGAGCGCATCTCGGCCCCGCCCGGCGTGCGCCTGGCCTGCCAGATCCGGCCCACCGTAGACCTCGAGATCGAGCCCCTGCTGCCGCCCATCGCCGGTGCCGCCGAGGGCTTCCAACAGCCCGGCTACCTGGCCGGCCAGGAGCTCGAGGTGGCGATCGTCTTCGTCGATCTGCGCGCTTCGACAAAGCTTTCAGAAGACCGCCTGCCATATGATTTCGTCTTCGTGCTGAACCAGTTCTTCGCCGCCATCGACAGCGCGCTGGTCGAGACCGGCGGCCACTACGCCCAGTTCAACGGCGACGGATTGATGGCCATCTACGGCCTCGATAGCGGCCTCGAGCAGGGTTGCGCCGAGGCCCTCGAAGGTGCCCGGGCCATGCTGCGCCAGCTCGACCAGCTCAACCGGCGCCTGGAATCCGAGATCCCCGAGCCCTTGGCCATCGGCATCGGCATCCATTGCGGCGAGGCCATCGTCGGCAGCATGGGACCGCCAGCCCATCCCATCATCTCGGCCATCGGCGACAACGTCAACGTGGCGGCCCGGCTGGAGGCGCTCTGTAAGGATTATGGCGTGCCGCTGGTGGTCTCGGATACGGCGGCCGGCCACGCCGGTGTCGACCTCTCGGGGTCCCGCCACGAGACCGTGCAGGTACGCGGCCGCGAGCAGAGTCTGGAGGTCTATGCCGTCGACGACCCGCTGACGATCGGTGCTGCGGCGGACGCGGCCGTCGAGCCGATAGCGGCGAAATAGGGCCTGCTCCACATGTGTCCGTGCTGGCTGGCGCCGTGCTGCTGCTGCCGGTTTCCTGAAGGCCTCGCCCAGCGGTTGACCGACGCCTCCCGGCCTTGCCATGCTGGCGGAAAGCCGCCACGGGAGGAAAAATAAATGCTGAGTTCGCGCCGCCGCATCGTCACCGGCCACGGCGCCCAGGGAAAATCGCGGATCGTCATCGACGGCCCGCCGGGGAACCTGATCGAACGCAACGCCGGCGGCCTGGCCGAGATCTGGAACACCGACGGCGGTCCCGTCGACAGCCGCGATGCCGTCGACCGCGCCAGCGGCCCGGTGCATCTCTCGCCGCCGGCCGGCGGCAGCCGCTTTCGCTGGTTCCAGATCGCGCCGGACGATCCCGCCATGTCGATAGACGAGCTGGAGGCCAACACGGCCCAGGCCTTCGCGGCCATTGGCGCGGCCCACGAACGGCCCGACACGACGCGCGATCCGCGCATGCACAAGACGCCCAGCGTCGACTACATAATCCTGCTTTCGGGCCGCGTGACGCTGATGCTCGACGACGACGAATGCGAGCTCCAGCCCTACGACGTGGTGGTCCAACGCGGCACCAACCACGCCTGGATCAATCGTGGCGACGAGCCGGCGCTGCTGATCGCCGTGCTGATCGATGCCGAAATCAATTAACGCGGAGACCCGACCATGAGCGCCGTCCCGAATCTCGCCGATCCCCTGACGCTGCCCTGCGGCACAGTGCTGCCCAACCGTCTGGCCAAATCGGCCATGACCGAAGGCGTGGCCGATGCCGACAACCGGGCCACCGAGCGTCACGCCGTGCTCTACCGGCGCTGGTCGGAAGGCGGCACCGGGCTGCACATCACCGGCAACGTGCAGGTCGACCGCCGTTTCCTCGAACGCCCCGGCAACGTCGTCATCGAGGACCGCCAGGGCCTCGATCAATAGCGCGCCTATGCCGCCGCCGGCACCGTGGCCGGTAACCAGCTCTGGATGCAGATCGGCCACGCCGGACGCCAGACGCCGATCCACGTCAACCCCGAGCCCGTGGCGCCCTCGGCCATACCGCTGGAGCTGCCGCCGGGCCGCCACGGCGACCCCCGGGCGCTCAGCGGCGACGAGGTCGAGGACATCGTGCGGCGCTTCGCCTTCGTCGCCGAAGTGGCCCGCGAGACCGGCTTCACCGGCGCTCAGGTACACGCGGCGCACGGTTATCTGATTAGCGAGTTCCTCTCGCCCAAGGCCAACCGGCGCGACGACGAATGGGGCGGCAGCCTGGAGAATCGGGCGAGGCTGCTGCTCGAGACCATGCGCGCCATGCGCCGCGCCGTGGGCCCCGACTTTGCGCTGGGCGTCAAGCTCAACTCGGCCGATTTCCAAAAGCAGGGCTTCACCTTCGAGGAATGCGTGCAAGTGGTGCAGTGGCTGGAAGCAGCGGGCTGCGATCTGCTCGAGGTCTCGGGCGGCAACTACGAACAGCCCAGCATGATGGGCGCCCGGATAAAGGACCAGGTGGCGGGAAACGCGCTGCCCGAGCGTCCGGTGCGCGAGAGCACGCGCAAACGCGAGGCCTACTTTCTCGAATATGCCGACGCCATGAGAAAGGTGACGAAAATGCCGCTGATGGTCACCGGCGGCTTCCGCAGCCGGGCCGCCATGGACGCCGCGCTGGCCTCGGGCGCGCTAGACGTGGTCGGCGTGGCCCGGCCGCTTTGTGTCGACACCGACGCTTCGGCCCGGATCCTGGATGGCAGCTCTGAATCCATGCACAGCTACGAGCTCGATATCGATCCGCCCCAGGCCGGCCTGGCCTGGTTCTGCTGGCAGATCCTGCGCCTCGCCGACGGCCAGGACGCCGACCTCGCCCTCGACGGCAAAAGCGCCATCAAGGCCTACTTCGAGCACGAAACGAAGATGGCCGAGGCCATGAGCCGGGGCTAGCGCGCCTCATGTTATATGCTTACCGACTGATCGGTAAGCATATCTGGGCGCCGCTTTAGGGCACCAGTTCGGGGAAGCCCCGGTACTGGCCGCCGTGGCCACCCTCGTGATTGTCCCAGCCCGGCTTGGTCAGAAAGCGCTTGGGTCCGATGTAGCTCATGATTTGGCGGATCGGCTTGTCGCGCCAATTGATGTTGAAGGCGGCCAATTTGGGAAAGAAACAAAGCTCGGAATAGGGCAGGTGATCGTGAATCCACCAGGCCAGCGATTGCCATTCTGCACCGTTCTCGTAGCGATCCGCGAACCAGGGAATCACGATGCAGGCGGTGGCGCCCAGGCAGCCGTCTCGATCCCGGCTGTCCCAAATGTGGCGCCCATAGTTGGCCTCGTTGGTGGCGCAATTGAGGTTGTGCCGATTGCCGAAGGCGTTCACTTGGCGCGACCGGTAGGCCGAGCGAACGGCGACCCCGCCAAAGGTTCGGTAGAGGGGCTCCAGCAGTTCCCCACATAATTTGCCTCCCGCTTCGATCGCCAGATCGGGGTCGTCCGGGATATTGGGAATTCCGTTGAGGTTGGAGATCTCGCTGTAGAGGAAATCGCGCAGGAAAAAATTCTGCGAGAGCCTGACACGGCCCAGGTTCTCCAGTGATTTGACGGCCTTCGGTTTTCGCATCAAGTCGGGTCCTGGGCTTGAACAACCGCCCCCCTAGTGCCGGAAATGCCGCATGCCGGTCAGCACCATGGCCAGGCCGGCTTGGTCGGCGGCTTGGATGACCTCGTCGTCGCGCATCGAGCCGCCGGGCTGGATGACCGCCGTGACGCCGGCCTCGGCCGCCGCCAGCAGGCCGTCGGCGAAGGGGAAGAAGGCGTCCGAGGCCACCACGGAGCCCCTGGTCAGGGGCTCGGCTTGGCCGGCCTGGGCGGCCGCGTCGGCCGATTTGCGGGCCGCTATGCGGGCTGAATCGACGCGGCTCATCTGGCCCGCGCCGACGCCCACCGTGGCGCCCTCTTTAACGTAGACGATGGCGTTGGACTTGACGTGCTTGGCCACCCGGAAGGCGAACAACAGGTCCGCCAGCTCGGCCGCGCTGGGCGCCCGCTTGGTGACGACTTTCAGGTCGGATTCGTTCACCCGCCCGGCATCCCGGTTCTGCAAGAGATACCCGCCGGCCAATTGGCGCACGCTCAGGCCGGCGGCGTCGGCCGCGGGCAGGCTGCCGGCCAGCAACAGCCGCAGGTTCTTCTTCTCGGCCAGGATGCGCTGGGCCTCGTCGTCGGCCTCGGGGGCGATGATCACTTCGGTGAAGATCTCCGAGATGGCGCTCGCGGTTTCACCATCGAGCCTGCCATTCAGCGCGATGACGCCGCCGAAGGCGCTGACCGGATCGCACTTCAGCGCCTTGCGGTAGGCCTCGACGTAGCTTGAACCGAGCGCCACGCCGCAGGGGTTGGCGTGCTTGATGATGGCGATGGCCGGGGTCTCCGGGTCGAACTCGGCCACCAGCTCGAAGGCGGCGTCGGTGTCGTTGAGGTTGTTGTAGGAAAGCGCCTTGCCTTGCACCTGGCGCGCTGTGGCGACGCCCGGCCGGGCCGGGCCGCCGGCATAGAAGGCGGCCTCCTGGTGCGGGTTTTCGCCATAACGCAAAACCTCGCGGCGTTCGCCGGCAAAGACCAGGCGCGGGGGAAAGCTCTCGCCCGTCTGCGCCGCGAACCAGCCCGAGATGGCCCCGTCGTAGGCCCCGGTGCGGGCGTAGGCCTTGGCCGCCAGGCGGCGGCGCAGCTCAGCCGAGACGGCGCCATCGTTGGCTGCGAGCTCGGCCAGCAGCTCGGCGTAGTCGTCGACATCGACGATCACGGCAACGAAGGCGTGGTTCTTGGCCGCCGAGCGGATCATGGCCGGGCCGCCGATGTCGATGTTCTCGATGCAGGTGGCGAAATCGGCACCGCCGGCCACCGTGGCCTCGAAGGGGTAGAGGTTGACGACGACCAGGTCGATGGCGCCGATCTGGTGCTCGGTCATGGCCTCAAGGTGGCCGGCATCGTCGCGCAACGCCAGGATGCCGCCGTGGACCTTGGGATGCAGCGTCTTGACGCGGCCGTCCATCATCTCGGGAAAGCCGGTGTGTTGGGAAACCTCGGTCACGGGCACGCCGGCCTCGGCCAAGGCCCGGGCCGAGCCGCCGGTCGAGAGGATTTCGACCTGGCGCGCCGCCAGGGCCCGGCCCAGCTCGACCAGGCCCGACTTGTCGGAAACCGAGACCAGGGCACGACGGATGGTGACGGGGCTATCGTTGGGGGACATGGGGAACTCTCCGGGAATAAACGGTGGCGACTATTGCGGCCGGCGGTAATCGGGCACCAGCGCCGCCAGGCGGGCCAAGGTGTCGTCGGTGTGGCGGGCCCGGGCGGCGGCCGCCAGGTCTTCGAGCGCGGCCTCCAGAACGGCCCGCTCGGGCGCCGGCGGATTGCTCAGCAGGATGCCCTCGTAGCGCGTCTCGACCAGCTCCTCGAGCTCGCCAAAAAGCCGCTCATGCAGTTTTTCGCCGGGACGCAGCCCGGTGAACTCGATGGCCACGTCCTTGTCGGGACGCCGGCCCGCCAGGCGGATCATCTGCCGCGCCAGGTCCTGGATGCGCACGGGCTCGCCCATGTCCAAGACGAAGATGCCCCCGGCCCGGCCGCCCTGGTCGGCGGGGATGGCGCTGGCCTGCAGCACCAGCTCGACGGCCTCTCGCGTTGTCATGAAATAGCGTGTGATCTCGGGGTCGGTGACGGTGAGCGGCCCGCCGCGGGCCAACTGGCGCTCGAAAAGCGGCACCACCGAACCGGTCGAGCCGAGCACGTTGCCGAAGCGCACGATGACGAAGCGTGTGGCGCCGCCGTCGCCGGCCAGGGCCTGGCAGGTGAGTTCGGCCAGGCGCTTCGAGGCCCCCATCACCGATGAAGGCTCGACCGCCTTGTCGGTGGAAATCAATACCATCACGGCGGCGCCGTGTTCGAGGCAGGCATCGGCCACGGCCTTGGTGCCGATGGCGTTGGTCAGCACTGCCTCGTTGGGGTTCTGCTCGTTCAGCGGCACGTGCTTGAAGGCGGCGGCGTGGAAGACGAGCTCGGGCTTTTCGCGGCTGAAGACGGCGGCCAGGCGGCCCTCGTCGCGGACGTCTCCGAGCACGGCGCTGCGCGAGAGTTCGGCAAAGTCCTCGCCGAGCTCCAGGTCGATGGCATAGAGCGCGTGCTCGCCGTTGTCCAAAAGCGCGAGGTGGGCGGGCCCGAGCGCCGCCACCTGGCGCGCCAGTTCCGAGCCGATGGTGCCGCCGGCCCCCGTCACCAGCACCCGGCGCCCGGCCACCAGGGCCTGCATGGCCTCACGGTCGAGCACCTTCTGCGGCCGGCCCAGGAGGTCCTCGACGGCGATGGGGCGGAGATCGAGGGGCCGGTCATCGAGCCCGCCCGAGCTGAGATCGGTGATGCGCGGTGCCCGGGCGATGGTCATGCCGCGGCGCTCGGCAAGATCGAGGAGCCCGGCCATGACCGTTCCGGCGAAGCGCTCCGAGGTCACGATCAGGCGCTGCGGCCGCCGGCCGCGCCGTGCCAATTCGTCGATCACCGCCTCGGCCTCGGCGGTCGAGCCCAGCACCCGGACGCCGCGGATGTCGCGGCCCTGACGGCCGGGCCGGTCGTCGACGATGCCGACCACGCGGTAGCCGGCATGGCTGGAACGCCCGATCTCGCGGATATAAGCCTCGGCCTCGTCGCCGGCGCCGACCAGCAGCACCGGCACCAGGTTGGGGTCGGAGCGCTCGAAAGCCGCCCCCAGGTTGCCGTCCTTGAGGGCGCGATAGAGAAAGCGCGGTCCGCTGAGCATCAGCACCAGGAGCGGCCAGTTGATGAAAAGCGCCGTGCGCGGGAAGTCCTCGAGGCGGGTGAAGACGAACATGATGGGCAGGAATATCAAGATACCCAGCGTCACCGCCTTGACGATGGCGATCAGGTCGTTCAGCGAGGCGTAGTACCAGATGCCGCGATAGAGACCGGTGCACCAGAAGGTCAAGGCACAGACGGCGGTGAAAATAAGCGTCCCCTCCCAGAGGAACCCGAATCCCTGCGGCGCGCCGTAGGTGACGTAGCGGATCATCACCGCCAGCTCGAAGCTGGCCGCCGCCATGACCACGTCGTGCAGCGCCACGAGGGCGATGCGCCGGTTGAATGTCAGGCGTGGTGGTGACACGTCAGTCGGGTTCCGGTTTTTTCTTGCCGCCTTGCTGGCCGGCGAAATACCACAACAGCGCCGCCGTGGCGAGCGCCGCCGCCACCAGGGCCGCCAGCGCCTGCCATAGCGCCAGCACGGCGAGCCCGCAAAGCACCAGATCGAGGGCCACGATGCGCCGCACCACGGGCGCGTGGCCGCCGCCGGCAGCGGCCGCGAGCTGGTAGAAATGGCCGCGGTGGGCTTCTGTCAGGCGCTCGCGGCGCCAAGCCCGGCGGCCCAGCGTGATGGTGGCGTCGGCCAGGTAATAGAGCGGCAGGATCAGGGCCGGCGCCCAGTAGCCCCGGGCCGCGATGCTGAGCAGCAGCCAGGCGATGATGAAACCCAGCGGCACCGCGCCCACGTCGCCCAGGAAAAGGCGCGCCGGCGACCAGTTCCAGTACAGGAACCCCAGCGCCGCGGCAGCTACCAGGGCCGCCGGAAGGGCCAGGTCGGACAGCGGCACGAAGGCGGCCAGCAGCACGATGCCGCCGCCGATGGCGGCGCTCTCGGCGCCGCTGATGCCGTCGATGCCGTCCATGAAATTGTAGAGGTTGACGAACCACAGCCAGGCCAGGCCGCTGAGAGCCAAGTCGGCCCAGGGCGGCACCAGGCCCTGGAAAACCATGAGCTGCGGCGGCAAGGTCAGCAGGCCCAACGCCACCGCCAAGGCCTGGACCGCCAGCCGCAGCCCGACCGCCACGCCCCGCAGATCGTCGAGCCAGGAAAGCCCGGCCAGCGCCGCCGTGGCCGCCAGCACCACCAGCACCCTCTCCGGCGGCAGGGCCGGCGCCATCAGGGCGGCCGCCAGCCAGATCACGATAATGCTGGCGACCACCGCAATGCCACCGCCCGTGGGTGTCGGCACGGCGTGGCTCGAGCGCTCAACGGGATGGTCGAGGATGGCGCGCCGGCGCAAGATGCGCAGCATCAGGCCGCTGCCGAAAAGGGCTGCCACAAAAGCCATCCCAGCCGCCACGAACGTTGCCAGCCACATGGCCTGCTTATAGCAAAGGCCGCCCCGCCTGGCCCGGCTTTTCGTCTCCGCCCAGCAACGCCGTGGTGATAGCGGCCGCCAGGGCCAGCGTCGCCAGCCACCAGTTCTGCCAGATACCGAAGGACAGCGAGGCCACGCCCAGCGCCGCCGCCAGCGCCGCCGCCGCGGCGGCCCGCGGCCAGGCCGGCAAGCGCCCCGCCGCGGCCAATCCGATCAGCGCCAGCGCAGCGAAAGCGGCGGCGCCCGGCAGGCCCAATTCGAGCCACATCTGCAGCGCCGCGTTGTGGGGGTGCAGCGACATCCGGGGGCCGTGCTCGATGGCCTCGACTTGACCGCCGGGAATGGCCCGCGAGCTGTCGAGGCCCCAGCCCAGCAGCGGCCGCTGGGCGATGGTGCGGGCGCTGAAGTTCCAGATATGGACGCGGTGCAGCGCCGAATCGCTGAGCTCGGGAAAGCGGGCGGCGAAGCCTTCCGGGGTCAGCACGGTGCGCGGCACCAGGGGCGCGAGCAGGATGCCCGCCACCACCAGCAGGGCGAAGATCCTGAGCGCCCGGCGGCCGCCGAAGAAGACCGCCAGCCCGACCAGGGCCGCCAACCCCAATGCCAACTGGGCCGAGAGGCTGACGCCCCACAGCAGCAGCGCCGCCGCCAGGGCCAGCAACACCGCCCCGGCCCCGGCCCGACGCCGGCCCAGCTCCAGGGCCAGCGGCCAGACCACGATCAAGAGCGCCACCAGCCCGGCGTTGAGGATCGAGAGCTCGAGCAGCGGCAGCCCCGGCCGGGGGCCGCGCAAAAAGTTGGCCAGGGGCAGCCCGGCGGCCAGTTCGACAACCAGCAGCACAAGCCCGAGCCCCAGGCCATAGAGCGCCAGGCCGGCCACCGTGCGCCGCTCGTGGGCCTCCAGATCGGCGGCCGCGGCAATCAGGCCCAGCGCCGCCAGGAAGATGACGATCAGCGATTTCAGCAGACTCAGCGTCTCGTCCGGTACGATCGACCAGAGCACGCTGCAAAGCGCCCAGCCCAGCGTCAGGCCCAGCACGATGCCCAGCGGCCGGCGCAAGCGCGGCACCAGACGGCGGCGGATGGCCAGGCGGGCCAGCAGCGGCAGCGCTACGAAAAGCAGCAACGCCGTTTCACCCTTGGGCGCCAGCACCGCCAGCGGCAGATAAAGAAAGGCCGCCAGGCCGAGCCAGTGGCCGGCGTGCAGGCGGCCGAGCGGGGCCAGCAGTTTCATGGCTCGATTGTGCCCGAGGGCAACACGGCGCGATAGGTGGCAAGCGATCGGGCGACGAAATCCTCGAGGGAAAACTCGGCCACGGCGCGCTGGCGGCTCTGCTCTCCCAGGCGTCGGCGCAACTCGGCATCGCCCAACAGGCGCTCCAGCGCCCCGGCAATGGCGCTGCCGTCACGGGCCGGCAGCAAAAAGCCGTTCTGGCCCTCGGCCACCACCTCGCGGCAGCCCGGTACGTCGCTGGTGACGATGGGCTTGCCCGCCGCTGCGGCCTCGATCAGCACCCGGGGCAGACCCTCGCGATAGCTGGGCAAACAGACGATCTCGGCCCGGCCCAGCAGCCCCGGCATGTCGTCCTCGAAACCCCACCATTCGATGATCCCTTGGTCCTGCCAGCCCTTGATCTCGGCCTCGGCGATATAGGTCGGGTTGTCGGGATCGGTGCGGCCGACCAGCACGCAGCGCGCCGCCACGCCCTTTTGTTTGAGCAACCTGGCGGCCTCGACGAATTCCCGCGCCCCCTTGTCGCCGATGATGCGGGCGGGGAAGACCACCAGGCCGGCCTCGGCGGCTGCCGGCTTGAAAACCTGCATGTCGACGCCGCAGCCGCGGATCATCACCACCCGGGCCGGATCGACCAGATCTTGTTGGCGAAAGAGCTCGAGGTCGTCGGGGTTCTGGAAGATCGCCCGGCTGTTGCCGTGGCCCAGCGCAAAGCGGTAGAGCGCCAGCACGAAGCGTCGTTGCAGCCGCGCCGCGCCGCCCTCGATAAGAAACAAGTACCCCAATCCGGTGACGGCGTGGACCACCGCCGGCAGGCCCATCAAGCGCGCCAGCAAGCCGCCGTAGAGCACCGGCTTCATGGTCACGCAATGCAACAGATCGGGCCTGATGCGGCGCAGCAGGCGGGCCATGGCAATGATCAGGCGCAACTCGCCCAGCGGCCCGCGGGCGCCGCGGCGCAGCGGATAGTCGTGATGCTCGATGCCGGCGGCCCGGATTGTCGCCACACTGCCCTCCTCATAGGGCACGGCCACGTGGACCTCCAGGCCGGCTTGCCGCGCCGCCACGGCCAGGGGCAAACGGTGGCTGACGAAAAAGGGCGCGTCGTTGAGCAGGAAGAGTATTTTTTTTCGTGTGCTCATGCGGCTTTGCGCCCGAGGTAATTGAAATGCGTGGTCCCGAGCGGCGCCAGCCAGCTTCCTTCCAACCCGGCTTCCAGCGCCGCCAGGGATTCGAAAGCGGGCCGGTTGGGAAAGACGCGAAACCGGCGCAGCGCCAGGCAGTCGAACCCTTGGCCGGCGAAGGCCCGGCGGATGGCCCCGGCCCTGGTCACCCGCTCGACGCCATAAAGCACCTCCCGGCCGTCCGGGCCGGGCTGTGTGGCTACCCGCGGCCAGCCCCGGCGCCAGAGCAACTCCGCCTGCAACAGCGGATTGAGGGCGTTGGCCTCGGAGATCGCCAGGTGTCCCCCGGGCGCCACCAGGCGGGCGAGATGGGGCACCACGGCGGCGCGCGGCTCGAGGTGGTGAAAGGTCTGCTCCAACCAGACCAGGTCGAAAGGCTCGGATTCGAGTTCCAGCAGCGGCGTGCCGGAAAATGAGAGATCGAGAACCCGGCCCAGGGCCGCTTCGAGAACGGCCTGGCGGGCGCGGGCGGCCGCCAGGCGGTCGGGCCGCACCTCGAGCGCCATCACCCGGGCGCCCAAGAGCGCCAACCAGAGCGATTCGCTGTCCAGGCCGCAGCCCACCTCCAGCACCCTGAGGCCGGGCTGCTTGCGCACCAACGTTTCGGCCTCGCACACCTGGTTGGCATAGAGGCGCCGCATGCGCGGGCCGAAGGAACGGCGAAAGCTGGCGTAGTAGGCCTCCAACACAGCTTGTTCCGGGCTCGGCAGGCGCGGCTCGGCAAACCACCAGGCGAGAAATTCTGCGATGCCGCCGGCCAGCGGCGGCAAGTCGCCGGCGACTTCGAACTCAGCCAGGTTCGCCATGGCTAAGCCGGCCCGGCGAGGCCGATGGGCCCGAGGTCGAGATGGTCATAGTGACGCCCCAAATCGCTAAGCCTGGCCTGCTGATCCGGGCTCAGCAACTCGGCGCCGCGGCCGCTGCCGCCGACGTTGCGCCGCGTGCCCTCGGCGCCGTCGGCCTCTCCCACCGCTGCGGCCAGAGCTTCGGGTGTCGTTTCGATTTCGTAATAACCCAATATGGCGGCCAGCGCGGCCTCCTTGTCGGCCATCAACTGCTCGTAGGTCAACCAGTGTACCGACACGTTGGCTGCTGCCGCCGCCCGCCAGCCGGCATAGAAATCGAGGTACCAGGGCGCCGCCACGTCGATCAATTGGTCGAACTGCGCCGCCTGGGGACGGGCAAAAAAATCGTCGGCCACGGTGATCACCGGGGTCTGGCGCGATTCCCGCTCCAGGTGGTCGCGCAAGGACACGATGGCATCGCCGAGGTCGCGCACCAGCACCACCGGCCGGATGGCGAATTCGCGCATCAAGGCGAGGTTGGGCCCGGTGGCCCGGGTGTGCTGCTGGCAGGTCACGTTGATGGCGTAGCTGTCGACCAGCTTGGGCAGATAGAGATCCTGGGCGTTGAGGGGATCGTCGCCGAGGAAGTAATTCAGCGTGCCGCTGGCCCGGGCCAGGGCCGAGACCAGGTAGGTCGAGCCCGACTTGGGAAAGCTGGTGACGAAGAGGCAGCTTCCGCGCCGGCCGAACAGCTTCTTCAGCGCCAGCGTCAGGCGCAGCCCGCGCGAGCCGGTATTCAAGACCGAGCGTTCGATACGTTGACTGAATGTCGCCACGATGTCCCCTGCGCCGGCCGCAGTCTAACCCGCATTTCTCTCCTTGTCGTCGCTGGTGCCGGGGCGGCCGCGCGGTTATTCTCCCCGGCCATGAGCGATAGTGGAAATGATCCGCCCATCCCCCGCCGCGTCGGCCTGGCAGAAGTAAAGGCCTCGTTCCATGCGCCCAGGCCGGAGTGGTTCTTCACCACCTGGTTCGGCCGGCCGCTGGGCATGCTGCTGACGCCCTTGTTCTACAACACCGGCTGGTCGGCCAACGCCGTCAGCACGCTGCAGGCGCTGCTCGGCCTGGCCGCCTGCGGTCTGCTGGCCTGGGGCCAGGCGCCGGGCCTTTGGGCGGTGGCGCCGATTTTCTATTTCTCCTTCGTGCTCGACATGGTGGACGGCAACATCGCCCGCCTCTCGGGCCGGGTCAGCTATTGGGGCAAGTACCTCGATGGGCTCAGCGACCGGCTTTTTTCTTTCCTCTCGCCGTTGGCCGCCGGCATCGGGCTGTGGCGCGGTGGGGCCGATGCCAGCTACCTGGAGCTCGGCGCCACGGTGACGTCCTTGGCGCTGTTGCTCGAAGTCTTGCGCACGCGCAGTGCCCACTACAGCGAGTGGATGGAGAGCCAAAGCGGCCCGCCCGCTGAAAACGCCCTGGCCGCCGCCCGGCCCTACCAGACCCTGGCACTTTGGGCCGCCCGGCTGGCCACCCATGGTTCTTTCCTGGCGCCGCTGGCGCTCTATCTGCCTCGGGGCGCGATGGCCTTCGTGCTGGTCCTGGTCTGCACTCAAGGGGTGGGCTCGGCGCTGTGGATCATGGCCACGCTGGGCCAGGCCCGGGCGCTGCTTGATCGCCGGCGGCGCTCGGTCCACGATCCGCGCCAGCCCGACCATGGCCAGGAAGCCACGCGGGACTAATAGGGCCAGAGGGCCATATTATCTTATTCCGATGGGACCGCTCGAAAAGGACAAGAAAACATGCCGATAAAGGTTCCGGACAATCTGCCGGCGCAGGCGGCATTGGCAGCCGAGGGCGTTTTGCTAATCACCGAAGGGGCGGCGATACATCAGGACGTGCGGCCGCTGGAGATCGCCCTGCTCAACCTGATGCCGGAAAAGATCAAGACGGAGACGCAGATTTCCCGCCTGTTGGGTGCCACGCCGTTGCAGATCGAGCTGACCTTGATGACCACGTCGAGCTATTCGCCGAAGAATACTTCTTCCGAGCATATGCTGGCCTTTTACCAGCCCTGGGAAGAACTGCGCGAGCGCAAGTTCGACGGCCTCATCGTCACCGGGGCACCGATCGAGACCTTGCCCTTCCAGGACGTCCTCTATTGGCGCGAACTGACGCAGATCTTTGACTGGTCGCAGAGCCATGTTCAGGAGACCTACTGCATCTGCTGGGCCGGGCAGGCGGCGCTGCAGCATTTTCATGGCGTGCCGAAACACGAACTGCCGCAAAAGATGTTCGGTGTCTTTCGCCATCACGTCCGGGCCGGGCGCGACGGCCTGCTGCGCGGCTTCAACGATGATATTGCCGTGCCGGTCAGCCGCCACACCGAAGTGCGGCGCGAGGATTTGCCGGAGCATGCGGGCCTCACCGTGCTGCTGGAATCGGACGAGGCGGGTCTGTGTCTGGTGCGCGACGAGGCCAGGCGGCAGACCCATATATTCAATCATCTGGAATATGATACGGAAACTTTGGCCAACGAATACCACCGCGACGTGGCCGCCGGGGCGGAGATCGCGCTGCCGGCCAATTACTTTCCCGACGATGACCCGGCCCGGGCGCCGGTTAACCACTGGCGGGCCCATGGCAACCTGCTGATCGGCAACTGGATCAACGATCTCTATCAGTCGACCTCGTACGAACTTGTAAACATCCCCCAACAGCGGCGGCTGCGCTAGAGCACGTCGCAATATCAGGCGCCGATGAGGAAGCAATGGCGCAAGGGTAGGGCCTCGGATCTTACCTCGTTGAACCGTCCTGAGAGCTCGCGAAATTGCTGCAACCCGGCGGCCACTTCCTCGAGCTCGATGCCGGGGAATTTCTGCGCCGCGTAGGCGTTGGCCCGGGCGCCTTGGCGCAGGCGCCGGACCCAGGGTTTGACGGCGGCCAGGGTTTGGCCGCCGGCCAGGCCCAATCGCGCCACCGGGCCCAGTGCCAGAGAGGCGCCGGGAAAGGCGATCTCGTCAAGCGCCGCCACCACCTGCTCCGCCGCCAGGGGACCGTCGAGAGCGGCGATGTAGCGCGCCGCCAGGCCGGCGTCAGGGGCGCCGGTCGTGCCGCCCTCAAGCACCTCGCCGATCACCGCCACTAACTCGTCCAATTCGAAAGCCTGGCGGCTGACGGCGTTGGGCAGCTCGGAATCCAGGATCGCGTCGCAGGCCGGGCGAAATGCCACCACCGGGCGGCCCAGCAGATAGGCCTCGAGCCCCGTCGTGCAGCTATTGTGCAGCACCGCCTCGGCGGCCAGCAGCCAGGGGATGACGCTGCCCTCGTAGACCACCTCGACGTTGTCCAGCCCCCGGGCCTGGCGGCGCCATTCGTCGTGGTCTTCGGAAGGGTGCGGACGCACGATCAGGCGGTGCTCGGGGAAGGCCCGGGCCAGCACCGGCAGCGCCGCCGTGAAGCCGTGAAAAATCTCTCCCAGGAAGTCGCGCCAGTGGCGGAAAAAGGCGAGCTGGGATTGGTTGGTGATGGTGCCGCGCTGCTTCAGGGCCTCGATCCAGAAATCGTAACCCATGAAGTGGTTGTAGCGGCTGAAGTTGCCGTTGAGCAGCAGGTAGGGCCCAAAGCGGCGCCTCAGCGCCTCGGCCTGGGGCGCGAAAAGCCCTCGCCATTCGGGCCGCAGCAGGTCGAACCGGGGATTGCCGCTGAGGCGGATCTTGGCCGCCGCCTCGGGCGCCTTGAGGCGCACGTCGCCCGCCTGCACCTCGCCCCAGGCGAAAAACAGCGAAGCCTCGGCCAACGATTCGTTGCTCACGCGCTCGTGCAGGTAGGTATCGCGGTCGCGATAGACCAGGCCCTCCTCGCACCAGGCGGCAACCCGGCTGCCGGCCGCCTTGAGACGACGAAAGTTGGCGGTCTTGGTGCGCCCGACGCTCTTGTCGATATAGATACCGCGGGGCAGGTGACGGCGCTGGGCCAGCATGGCGTTCTGCTCGCCCAGCAAGACCTGGTAGCCCTGCTCGGCGGCCACGGCGGCCAGCAGCAGCTTGGCGTGAAACTCACGCACCTTGGTCTCGATGGGCAAGAGCAGCCAGGGAGGCTGGGCACTCATGCCGCTCCCCCGATCTCGGCCAGCACCGCCGTCGCCACGCGCTGGCTGGCCCGGCCATCGGCATTGCCCGTCCATTTTTGCAACAGCGCCGCCGCGCCGCCCGGCAGTTCGGCGGCTGGCGGCCTGGGCGCCAGGGCATGGGCCCGCAAGCGCGCCACCAGGTCGGCTTCGCCAGCGGCGTACTCGGCGGCGTCTTCGAGATCGACGATATAAGGCGCCAGATCGGCCCGGGCCGCCTCGGCGAAGCGCGGCACGACCAGCGGCTTGCCGGCGGCTACGGCCTCGAACAGCGCCGTCGAGTTGAAGCCGAAGACGGCGTCGCTCTCAAGAATCAGAGCCAGCGGATCGCCGCCCGTGACGGTGCTGAGGTTGGCCGGCCGGGGCCCGGCCGCGGCCAGGGCGCCCTCCATGGCCGCAACCTCCAAGGGCGTCGGTTTCGCTTTGACCACCACCCGGATCCCGGGGTTCTGGCGCGCCAGGGTGACAGCGGCGCGATGGCAAGCCGCCAGCAGCTCGTCCCAGTTCCAATCGTCGCGTTCGTCGGCGAAGGGCTCGAGACCGCCGGGTACCCCGAAGCCGAGCTTGCGGGCAATGCGCGGCAAGCCGGTCTTGGGGCTGAAGGAAAAGAACAGAATTTGGCCCGGGCCGGCGCGGGGCTTTGGCGGCCCTGCCGCCGCTTCGCGCCGCCAGCGGTGGATGCGGTCCAAGCGCGGCATGCCGGTGACCGTCAGGCGCTCGCGGGGCACGATGCCGGCCGCCAGTTGCACGGCCCGCTCGATCTCGTTGTAGACCAGAATACGCCGGCCGCCGAAGGGGCCGCGGCGGCGGCGGTAGATATCGCTGAAGAATTCGACCCGTCCCGGGCTTTTCAGGTTCTCCTTGTGCAGCACGATGAAGGGCAGATCGAGCTCCTCCAGCGCCGCCGCCACCTCGCGTTCGGCGTAGTAGGCGAAATTGGCGGTGATCACGGCGGCGAAACCGAACCGCGCTTGCAGCCGCGCCATGACCCGCCTGGCAAACGCCCGGTAGGCGCCTTTGGCGGCCCCGATGGCGGGGTCAGGGGAAACATAATTGTAATCGTCCACCTCAGGCGGCAGGAAAGCCGAAACCATGGCCTTGAAGGCCTTGATCTCGACCATGTCGAGGTGCCAGAGCAGAAAGCGCGGATCGTCGCCGAAGGCACTGGCGGCATCCTCGAAAAGCCCCTGCTTGGCCAGGATCAAAAGCCGGGCGCCGGCGCCGCCGGCGGCCGCCGGTTTTTCGATGGCCAGGCCCAGCAAAGCCGCGGCCGCGGCCGCCAGGCGCAGCTTTGCGGCCCAGCGAAACCCGAACCACCAGAAGTGGCGGCGCCAGCTCATGGCGCTTTCACCACCTCGTGCAGCAGATCCGCCACGCGCCGGCCGGCGCCGCCATCGGCGTTGCCCAGCCAGTGCTCCAGCGCCTCGGCCTGGGGCGGGGCCAGTTCGGTGGCGTGGCCGGCGGCGTGGTTGGCCCGGGCGCTTTCAGCCAGGCGCTCGACCAGCTCGTCTTCACTGGCGGCGCGGCCGGCCGCCGAGCCCAGGTCGACCACATAGCCCCGGGTGGCCGGCGCCGCCGCCTCGGCAAACAGCGGCAGCACGATGGGCAGGTTGGCGGCCAGGGCCTCAAACAGCGAGGTCGAGTTGAAGCCGCAAAGCACGTCGGCGACGGTGATCTGGGCGAAGGGATCGCCGCCCACCACGAATTCCAGGTTGGCCGGCGGCTTGAAGCCCGGGCCGAAGCTCTCTTCCAGCACCAGGAGCGCCCGGGCGTGGTCCTTGGTCTTGATCACCACGTCGATGTCGGGCGCTGCCTCGGCCAGCCGCACCATGGCGGCGTGGCACTCGCGCACCAGCTCGTCCCAGCCCAGGGCCTCGAGGCCGGCGTCGAGGATCTCGCGCCGGCCCGGCAGCTTGCGCGAGATCAGCGGCGCGCCGGTGCGTGGGTTGAACGACATGAACAGGACCCTGGGCCGGGGCCCGGTGGCGCGCCGGGCGCCATTGAAGCCCTGGCGCCAGGCGTGGATGCGGTCGAGCCGCGCCATGCCGGTGACGCCGATGCGCTCGGGCGCCACCATGCCGGCGCGCACCTGGATGTCGCGCTCGATGGCGTTGTAGGTAGCGACAAAGCGCCCCTGGAAGGGGATTTTTCGCCGGCGGTAGACGTCTTCGTAGAAGCCCTCCAGCGCCGGGCTTTTGAGGCACTCCTTGTGCAGCGCCACCACCGGCGTGCCCTGGGCCTCGAGCGCCGCCGTCATCTCCTGTTCGGCGTGGTAGCTGAAGTTGCCGGTCAGCACCACGTCGATGCCGCGGCCCAGGCGGGGCCAGGCGGCGGCCCAAAAATCCCTGAGCTCGGCCTTGGCAGTGTCGTGCTCGGTGGCCGCCGAGCGGTAGTTGTTGTCGTCCACGGTGGGCGGCAAAAAGGCACGGTAGACGAACTTGGAATAGGCCCGGTCCAGCGCCAGCACGCGAAAGCGGCCGTCACGGCAGAGGCTGGCCATGACGTCCTCGCTGAAGCCGGGCTTGGGCAGCATCAGGGCAGTAACCGCCTGGGCGGGGTTTTGCGCCTCCGACAAGGTGACGATCTGGCCGCGCATCAGGCTGGCCGCCGGGCCGGCGCGGCCGGCCGCGGCCAGGCGGCCGAGCGGCCGGCCCAAAAGCTTGGTCGCCAGTTTGCGCCGCAGACGGTAGCGGAAACTGTGCAACATCAGGCCCGGTCCCCCGTGGTGGACAGCCCTACCGGCCATTGGCTACCTTCGCCCCCTCCCGGCAAAGGCAGCCCAATGTTCCGGCTCTCGAAAAAGCCCGCCAAACAGCTTCTGTATCTCTTCCTCTGGCGCGATCTGCGGCTGACGCGGGGCTGCGAGCTGGGCATCGATGCGGGCTGCGGCGACATGCAGAACAAGCCCGGCTTTGAAAGCCAGCGGTACCTAGGCATCGATCTCGACGCCGAGCGCCTGGCCGCCGCCCAGGCCCGCCACCCCGACGCCGAGACGCACTGCGCGGCGCTGCCAGAGGTGGCCGGCATTATGGGCGACTTCGTGCTTTGCGTCCAGGTCATGAACAATCGCTTCTTCGCCGTCGAGCAAACCGTGGCCGCCGTCCACGCCCTGGTGGCCATGGTGCGGCCGGGCGGCGTGCTGGTCTTCAACATCTCGAAGCGCGCCTTCCCATACCAGGCCGAGATCGACGCCCTGCTGGGCGAGAGCTTCGGCGATGTGCACAAGGCCGAATACGGCGCCCTCTCGGCCCTGGAGACCGTGCTCTCGCCGCTGCTGGCCGGAACCATGTTTTTTCTTCCCTTCCTGCGCCGCGGCGCCGGATACCAGAAGATCTACTATCGCTGCCAGGGGCGCACCGCGTCGTAACAGCAAAAAACACACCCCCTCCCTGCCCTCCCCCATCAAGGGGGAGGGGAAGAAACAAACTCCCTCCCCCACAAAACCGAAACTGGCGGAGGGTTGGGGTGGGGGGGGGCGCGACCGCCAGGGCGCAATCTTGAAAAGTCTCAGCCATCACAGACCTCGGCCACCTCGTTGGTGTTGATGCGCTTGAGGTTGAAGGGCGCGACCCCAGCTTCGTTCCAGCCCACGGCCAGCGTCAGGCCGATATGGAATCCGAAGCGGCGACAGAATCCGCCGGCATCGTCGGGGATGGCCCAGTCACGGCCATAGGGGTAGGAAACCCAGCGGGGACGCTGGCCGCAGATGTCGGCCAGGCAGGCGATGTTGGCCTCCACGTCGGCGGCCAGGCCGTCGCCCAACCGGGTGAAAGGGGCATGGCTGTGGCCGTGGGCACCGATGCAGTGGCCGGCCTGGTGCAATTCCTTGACGGCCGCTTCGTTCATGTAAAGATCGTCACAGAATTCCATTTCGCCGAGGCCGCGCTGGGCCAGCAACCGGCTCGATATCTCGTCCATCAAGTCGTAGGGCAGGACGAAGTTGATGAGGTACTTGAGGCGGCCGTCGTCGGGGCTATCGTAGACGTAGATGCGGGCCGCCGCGGCCGCCATCCCGGGGTCATCGCCGGGCCGCCAGCGTTCGGGCAGGAGCGCCATGAAGGCCTGGCGAAAGGCCTCGGGATCCATGGTCGCGCGCAACCAGTGGATCTTGTGGACCATCACGGCGCGCCGCTCGACCAGCGGCTTGGAGCTGATGAAAAATACCGCGCTGATGCCGCGGCGATCGAGAACTTGGCGCGCCGCCTGGTGGTGGTCGAGCATGCCGTCGTCCAAGGTCAGCACCACGCTGGGGCCGGGCAATGTACCCTGGCCGCGGACGAAGGCCTCGGCCTCCTCCGGCCTCGCCATGTGGTAGCGCCCGGCCAGCCAGTCCACCTGGGCCGCGAAGTCGGCTGGCGCCAGGGGATGGATACCGGGATGGGCGTATTGCGCCGGGTCGCGGATGTAATGGTAGTTGACGAACAGCAGCCGCTGGGACATGGCGCTAACCGTCCGGTGTTTGGCTGACGATGCGGTCGTAGAGGCCGCCCAGGCCGTGCGTGGCGGCGGCGGCGCGCAGCCCGGCCAGCTCGTCCGCCGCAATCAGGCCCCGCCAGATACCGACGCGGCGTTCCGACAAGGGCTCTCCCAGGCGTTCCAGCGTCGTGCTGGCCTTGCCGGTGGCGGCCAGGACGCGCTCATAGTCCTCGGCCTGGCCGGCAAAGCGGGCGACCTCGGGCTGCCAGGGCTCGTCCAGATGTTCCAGCACCCACGCCATGGTGGCTTTCGGATCGGCCACCAGGTCCTCGTAGCGCAGCTCCAGGAGATCGCTTCCCGTAAGCGCAGCGGCGGCGCCGAGAAAGGCACACCAGCGTTCGCTGAATTCCGCGATGCTGTCCCACTTGCCGGCCTGGCGCAGCGAGGCGAAGACATCGCGCGGATCGCGCACGATATGCAGGATCCTGGCGCCGGGCCAGGCTTCTCGGATGCGCCCGACGTGCAGGATGTTGCCGGGCGTCTTTTCGGCCCAGCGGCGCTTGCCCAGGCGGGCCGCATGGCCGCCAAGCAGGCCGTTGACAAAGGCCACGACGTCCGCCGATGCCCGGGCCAGATCGGCGGCTTGGCCGGGCTCCAGGCCGAAGAAGCCGCCGCAGCGGCCGACGTAGTCGGCCAGCGGCTCGCCGCCGCGGCCCAGGCCCGCGGCCCAGTCGACCTCGAACCAGTTGGTCTCGAGTCCGGCCGCGATGTTGGCGTGCTGGCCCAGCATGGCGCGCAACAGGCTGGTGCCGGACTTATAGAGGCCGCCGATGAAGATCGGCGTGGTGGGGCTCTCAGGCATCGGCCGGGCGCGCCATCAGCCATTCCGCCAGCTCGAGATCGAAGGGAACGTCGATGTTGACCAGCGGACGCTCGATGACCACGCCGAAGCAGCGCTCCTCCAAGAGATTGCGGTTTTTCTCATCCAGCAGGGCCGCCCGCGCCGCCGCGTAGCAGACGCCGTTGCGGTGGTAATAGTCCGGGATCTTCTGGCGGATGGAATAGAGCGCCCCGTCCTCGTGGTAATAGCCCAAGCTCCCCTCGCCGTCTCGCGTCAGGGTCTTGTGGGGGGTGAAGGAGCCCGGCGTCGGGCTGACCGTGGCGGCGGCGGCGAAACCGCCGTCGATGACCTTGCCCAGCGTGGCGGATACGTCGTCGGGGCGGCGCAAGGGACTGGTCGGCTCCAACAGGATGGTAAAGGCGAATTCGGTGCCATAGTGCGCCTCGGCCGCATGCAGGGCGTGGCGCCAGGCCGCGATCGAAGTGGCGCTGTCGTGGGATAGCTCGGGCGGGCGCAGGAAGAAGGCATCGAGGCCCGCGGCCCGGGCCTCGGCCGCCATCTCCTCGTCGTCGGTGGAGATCAGCGCCTGGTCGAGCCACTCGAGCGCGGCGCAGACCCGGCCGACATGGCCGATCAGCGAATGCCCGGCCACACGGCGGAGGTTCTTGCGCTTGATCGACTTGGAGCCGCCACGGGCCGGCACCACGGCGAGCACGCTATGGCCGCCCCAGGTCATGCGCCCTCCAGCCTCACCAGGCGGTCCTCGGCCTGGCTTTGCCGGGCGGCCTCGATGACCTCCATGACGGCCAGGCCGTCGGCTATGGTGCAGCTCGGTTCCTGCCCCTCGATCACGGCCAGGAACTCGCGGGCCACGGCCACGAACATGTCGTTGCGCTGGCATTCGAAGGGGGTCTCCTGCCAGCTCTCTTCGGGTTCCCGACCGATGGTCAAGCGGTTGGGATCGGCGGTCCACTCAAGCGTGCCCTTTTCGCCCACGAACTTGATGGTCTTCTCGTGCGGCCGGGCGTGCAGATCGAGGTGGATCGAAACCCGGGGGCCCCTCGGGTAGTTCAGCAGCAAATCGACATTGTCGTCGGCATCGATCTCCAGTTCGCTGAGCTTGTCGATGCGGGCGAAGACGCTCTCGGGCCGGCCGAAGAACCACAGCGCCTGGTCGATCCAGTGACTCTCGTCCAACAGCGCCCCGCCGCCCAGCTCACGGCTCGACATGAACCAGTCCTGGTAGGGCTCCCAGGGATGCCAGTCCGCCAGGTGGGCCGCCATCACGAAGCGCACGTGGTTGAGCCGGCCCAGCGCACCCGCGTCCAGCAGACGTTTCGCCTCCAGCAGCGGCGGCCACCAGCGCCAAGTGTAGCCCAGCAGCAGCGGAATTTCCGATTCGGCTACCGCCGCGGCCAGGGCCCGGGCCTCGGCGGCGCCTGGCGACACGGGCTTTTCCAAAAGCACGGCCAGGCCCGCGGCCAGCGCCGCCCGGGCCTGGCGGACGTGGAACTTGGTCGGCGAACCGATCACCACGCCGTCCAGGCTGGGGTCGCCCAGGGCCGTCGGCAGGTCACCGTAAGCGCCCACCACCGGCGTTGCCGCGGCCAGTTCAGCGCGCCGGTCGTGGCGCGGATCGAGACAGGAAACAAGGCAGTCCAAGGCTGCCAGGTTGGCGGCGTGGCGCTGGCCGACGCTGCCGCTGCCGATAACCAAGATGTGCCGTTTCGCCATGCCCCTCACCTCAGGCCGGCGACCATGGCCTGGTAGGCCTCGGGGTCGCAGGGAAATTCGACGTAGGCGGGGCCCGAAGCGGGATCCCAGGCAGCCAAGGCGTCGCCCAGCGCCACCTCGCCCTCGGCTCGGGTGCCAGGCAAGCCCAGCCCCTCCAGCGCCGCCAGCCAGGAAGGCTCGGCGATCAGCAACGGCGCCTGGGTGAGATTATCGGCCAGGGCGCGGCTGCGCACCGAGCCGAAACCGCCGTCGCTGACCAGCAGCACCAGGAGCGGTAGTTTCTCGGCCACCGCCAACTTGAGTTCCGCCACATGCATGCCGATGCCGCCGTCGCCGACCACCGCGACGCTGGGCAGGCGGTCGTAAAGTGCCGCCGCGATGGCCATGGGAATGGCCGTGCCCATGGTGCGCCCCTGGCCGGCCATCAGGCAGTGCCCGGGCTGGCGCGGCCGCCAGGCGTGCTCGCCGATAGTGCAGAAATAACCCGTGTCGAAGACCGCCCGCACCTCGTCGAAGCGGCGTTCGATGGCGGCCAGGGCGCGGGCCGGCGGGGCGCCAGCCAAGTGCTCGTCGAGAGCGCCCAGGGCCGCGGCCAGCAGATCCTCACCCCAGGATTTCTCGGCCAGGGCCGCGAACAGGGCCGGGGCCGCAGCGACACCGTCGCTGCCGACAAAATCGAAAGCCAGGCTGGAGGCCGCGTCGTCGAGGTTGACGGCGTCGCAGGCGAAGGGCTTGACGGCCAGCACCTCCTGCGGCCTGAGGCCGAGCCCGATGACCAGGTCGGCGGCCGGCAGCAGGCTCGACTCGGGCGCCTTCTCAAGGCCGGCGCCGGTGTAGACCCCGGCCGCCGGAAAAGCTCCCTCGTCGACCACTCCCTTGGCCGCGGCGGTGGTGAAGACCGGTATTTTCAGGCCGGCCAGGGCCGCCCCCCAGCCAGCGCGCAAGGCCAGGCTGCCGGCGATGACCAGCGGGCGTTCGGCCAGTTCCACCTCGGCCATGACCGAATCGTATGCCAGGGCGCCGAAGCCGCCGGGCTCGGGCGCCGCCTCGCCAGCCACCAACTCCAGCACCACCGGCCCCGGCACCTCGGCCGCCGCCAAGGCCGCGGCGTTGGTGAAAGAGCCCCCATCGCCCGCCATTTCACCCAGGCCATAGCGCCCCTTGCTGACCGCCGCCACCAGGGCCCCGTGGTCGAGGCCCTTGTGGCGTTGGCGCCAATCGACGTCGGCCGGCAGCGCCTCGCAAAGCGCCACGATGGGGAAGCTTTCGAACCAACACGCCGCCAGGCCAGGTACCAGGTTGGCCAGCCCCGGCCCCTTGATGGCCAGCGCCAGTCCGGCCCGGCCCGAAAGCCTGCCCTGAGTGCCGGCCATGATGGCCGCCGCCGCTTCGTGGTGGCAGAGATGAAAGACCGTACCCTGGCGCTCCAGGGTATCAAGCAGTTCAAGACTGGCGCCGCTGCCGGGAATGCCGAAGACCGGGCCGTGGCCCGCCATTTCGCTGGCCAGGATCTGCCACCCCGCCATCAGCTGTCGAGACCCAGGTGGGCCGCGATCTTCTCGGCGGCGCGGCGGCAGACCAGGCGTACGGCATCGGGACTGAAGCCGCCGCAGTGCGGCGTGATGAGCAGATTGTCGTGCTCGCGGGCGTAGGCCATCAGGGGATGGCCGGCGACCTCGGGTTCGCCCTCCAGCACGTCGAGGCCGGCGGCGCCCATGCGGCCGCTTTGCAGGGCCACCAGCAGCGCCGCTTCGTCGACGATGGCGCCGCGCGAGGTGTTGATCAGGATCGCCCCGGGTTTGATGGTGGCGAGCAGCTCGGCCGAAATCAGGCCGCGGGTTTCGTCGCTCAAATGGACATGGACCGAGATCACGTCACAGCTCTCGAAAAGTTCGTTCAGGCCGGCCGGCCGGATGCTCTCGGGCCAGGCTTCGACGAAGGGGTCGTACCCCACCACGGTCATGCCGAAGGCCTGGCCATAGCGTGCCATCCAACCGCCGATGCGGCCGCAACCGATGAGCCCGAGGCGCTTGCCGTGCAACATCAGGCCGGGGAAATCCTCGCGCCTCCAGCCGCCTGCGCGGGTGTGGGCCAGCGCCGCCGGCAGGCGGCGCGCGGCGGCCAGCACCAGGGCCCAGGAAAGCTCGGCCGCCGGCGTGATGTTTTGCAAGAGCTCACGATCCTCGCGCAGCGTGTGGACCGGAATGCTGCGGCGCAGGCATTCGCCACGGTCAATGTGGTCCGATCCCGTGGTGGCGCAGCTGATGACTTGCAGGTCCGGCGCCGCGGCGATCATGCCGTCGTCGATATGCACCTGCATGGAGGCATCGAGCAGCGCGCTGGCATCGAACAGCGCCTCGGCCACGGCCATCGGCTCGGCCTCGACATAATCGAGCTCGGCCCGGCCGGCGATCGCCTCTTCCAGGGCGGCGAAGCCCTCGGGGGCGCCGAGATAGACGATCCGCGCCGTCATGCGCCCGATCTCCGCAACAGGGCGTAGAGCCGGTCGGCCCGGCCCGACTGCTCGAGATGGTCCTGCCAGGCCCGATCGAGGGCCGGATTGTCGAGCTCGGCCAGCACCTCATCGCCCGAGGGCCGGGCCTCGCGCATCCAGGTGACGGCGTTGGAAAGCCCGTAACGCTGCACGTAATCCACGCGTTCGACCTCGAGGCCGGCCCGCTCGGCCACGGCGGTCAGCGCCCCGGCATCGAAATACCAGCGGTGGTGAACGCGATAGAAGAAACGGCGGTAGGCCTCGCCGGCCAGCTCCAGCAACCCGTCATCCCGGTTCGGCGTGCTCAGCAGCAGACGGCCCTCAGGCTTCAGCAGCGTGGCGATGTCGGCCAGAAATCGTTTCGGATCGGCAACGTGTTCGATGACGTCGAAGCTGAAGGCCCAGTCGAGGCTGCCGGCATGGGCGGAAGCTTCGCTGGCGAAGGAGTAAACCGTAAACCGCCGTTCCCTGAGCGCATCGTGATAGGCGCTGCCGGGTTCGATGGCCACGACCACGGCGGCCGGGCCGGCCACCTGGTCGAGGAAGGCGCCGCCGGCGCAGCCCACGTCGGCGATCAGGCAGCCCTGCAGCGAGACCGGACCCAGCACCTGAAGGCGTTCGCTCTGCTGGGCCTGGTGGCCGGCCAGGAAGGCAGCGGTATCGTTGCCTTGGCCCAACGATTTGCGGTAGTCGGGGTCGGCGTAGAATTCCTCGTCGCGGCAATTTTCCTCGTCCAGCCGGTCGGCGCCGCAGAGGCCGCAACGCGCCACCACCGCCTGGGCCGTCACCGAGCCGAAACGGCCGTTGCGGACCGGTCCCTGGTGCACCGGGCTCCAGTCCTCGGCGGCGCAGATGGCGCAAGGAGCAAAGGGGGCGAATTCGGCCATCTCAGTAGGCCAGCCGCTTCTGGATGCTGATCTCGGCCGTGGCCAGGATCTCGGCGATGCGCCCGCCCGCCCGGCCGTCGCCGAAGAGCGCCGAAGGGGCGTAGGGGCCGTGCTCGACCTGAGCCCCGATGGCGGCGCCGATGGCGGCGGCGTCATGGCCCACGTGAGCCACGTTGTCACCGTGCTCGCGGCCCTGCTGGCGGTTGCCGATGTTGACCGTCGGCACGCCCAAAAAGGCGCCTTCGCGAAGGGCCGACGAGGAATTGCCCACCAGGCAGGCGGCGTTCTTGATCAGGCGGGCGTAATCCTCGGTGGCGAAGTTGCGGTAAAAGTGGAGCCAGTCGGGATCATGGCGCTCACGGTACATGCGCAGGCCCTTGGAAACGTCGTCGGAACCGGCGTCGACGTTGGGCCACAGCCAAGCGGTCTGCAGGCCGGCCTGCTCCACCGCCGCCAGGGTCTGGTTGATCTGCGCGAAACCCTGGCCGTATTCGGTGGTCACCGGGTGCTGCAGCACCACCAGGTAGGGCTTGGTGGGATCGAGACGGGCGCCGACGCCGCGATAACGCTCGAAGATGTCGGCCGGCAGGCCGAGATCGATATGCGCCACCACGTCCATGGCCGGGCAGCCGGTCAGGTGTACGCTTTCGGGCGTCTCGCCCAGCCGGATCAGGTTCTGGCGCGAAAGTTCCGTGGCGGGAAAGTGGAGGTGCGAGAGTTTGCTCACGGCGTGGCGCACGCTTTCGTCGATCGAGCCCGTGACCTCGCCGCCCTGGGTGTGGGCCAAGGGTATGTTCATGTAGCTGGCGGCCACCGCGGTGGCCATGGTCTCGAAGCGGTCGGCCACGGTGAGCACCACGTCGGGGGCGATGTTCTCGAATTGCGTCGCCAGTTCCATGATGGCCATGCCGGTCGACTTGGCCATGGTGGTGGGGGTCTCGCCCTCGACGATGGAATAAACCGTGGCCACCGGTTCGAAGCCGTCGTCGCGGATGATGTCGTGGACGTTGCCGAAGCGATACAAAAGCGCCGAGGCGCCGATGATGAGCTGCAGCTCGAGCTCGGGGTGGTCGGCCACCGCCCGCATCACCGACTTGATGCGGCCGTAGTTGGCCCGGCTGTTGACGACGATGCAGATCTTTCTAGCCATCGAGATCTTCCCGGCGCAAGAGCCGCTCGGGGCCGACGTCGATGGTCAGCCGCCGGCCCACCACGTCGTCGAGCTCGGCCGCCGGAATCCCCGTGCCGGGTTTCTTGGCGGTCAGCATGTCGGCGCTGAGCCGGGTGCCGGCGGACAGCGGCCGCACCGGCGCCAGGCTCTTGCTGAAAAGCCCGCGCATCTCGGCCAGCTCCGCCGCCATGGCGTCCTTGTCGACGGGATTCTTCTCCATGGTCACGAGGGCGTCGCGGGCCTCGCAGATCAGCGACAACTCGGGCGGCGTCAGCGACACCGGCACGTCGGGGCCGAAAAGCCGGCGATCGAGGGTGAGATGTACTTCGATCAGGTCGGCGCCGCGGGCCAGGGCGGCCAGGCTGGGATGAACCGAGCCGGAATGGTCCGAGAGCCCCACCGGGCAGCCAAAGCAGCGCAGCTCGTCGATGACGTTGAGGCCGACCTCCGCCAGCGCCGTGGGATAGCGGCTGGTGCATTGGAAAAGTGCCAATGGCACACCCAACTCGCCCACCCGTTCCACCGCCGCCTCGATCTCGCGCCATTCGCTCATGCCGGTGGAGAGCAAGATCGGTGCGCCGCTGACGGCCATGGCCTGCCAGAGATCTTCGGAACGGTATTCGCCCGAGCCCACCTTCCAGGCCGCCAGACCGAGTTCGCGCAAGAGCTCGACGGCGGCCACGGAAAAGGCCGAGCTGAGGAAGACGATGCCCTGCTCGGCCGCGTGCCTCGCCAGGCCGGCCCATTGGGCGGGCGAAAATTCCATGCGCCGCCAGTAATCGAAACGGCTTTCTTCCTGGCGGCTGAACTTGACGCGGAATTCCTCGTCCAAGGTCGATTCGGCAGCTGCGATATGGGTCTGGAACTTGATGGCATCGGCGCCGCTCTCGGCGGCCGTGTCGATGAAGGCATGCGCCATGCCCAGCGAGCCGTCGTGGCTCTGCGCCACTTCGGCGATGACGAAGGCGGGCTGGCCGGGGCCGACGGCGCGGCCGGCGATGTCGATCAGGGACGTCATGCGTCGGCGGACCTCACAGGGGCCGATTGCGGGGCCGATTGCGGGGCCGATCGCGGGGCCGGTTGCTGGGCCACCTCGTCCAGGGCGACGCGACGGGCTTGGCCCTGGTCGAGCTCATAGATCAGGTCGGCGCCCTCGATGGTCGAAAGCCGGTGGGCGATGACGACCACGGTGGCCTGGCCCGAGAGCGCCGCGATGGCGGTGCGGATCAGGCCTTCCGAATGGCCGTCGAGGGCGCTGGTCGCCTCGTCGAAGATGTAGAGGTCGGGCCGGCGCAGGATGACCCGGGCGATGGCCAGGCGCTGGCGCTGGCCGCCCGAAAGCGCCACCCCGCGGTCACCGACCATGGTGTCGTAGCCGGCCGGCAACTGGGCCACGAATTCATCGGCATGGGCGATGCGGGCGGCCTCATGGATGTCGGCGTCGCTGGCCTCGAGGCGGCCGATGCGGATGTTGTCGCGCACCGAGGCGTTGAAGATGACGGGATCCTGGCTGACGTAGCCGATGCGCTGGCGCAGACTTTCCAGGCTGATCTCGCCATGCGCCCGGCCGCCGATGGCGATATCGCCAAGTTGTGGCCGATAGAGACCCAGCAACAGGTCGGCCAGCGTCGACTTGCCGATACCCGAGACGCCGACGATGGCGGTGGTGCGGCCGGCCGGGATGGTCAGATTGAGGCCGGCAAAGACCCGGCGGCCGTCGTCGTGTTCGAAAGCAACGTCGCTGAACTCGATATCGCCGGCCAGGCGTTCCACGGCCTCTCCCTCAGCCAACGCCTCGCGCTCGGGAACGGCCTGCAGCAGCTCGTCCATGAGCAAAAGCGAGGGCAGATAGGAAGCCATCTTCATGCGGCGCGCGATGATGAAGTTGAGGTTGGTCAACAGGCGCTGGCTGACGATGACGAAAAAGCCCAGGAGCGCCACGAATTCCTGGGGCTCGACGGCAAAAAAGCGGCGCAACCCGATCAGGCCGACAGCGAGAAAGAGCACGATGAGAAATTCGGTCGACTGGGGCGGGATCTCGCTGAGCGTACGAAAGGCCGTCTCGATGCGGGTGTGGCGAACCAGGCGCTGGCCCAACTCCGCCGCGCTCTGCCGGTAAAGGGCGAACAACTTGACCTGCAGCACGGCGCCGATGGTTTCCGCCACCAGGGCCGAGATCTCCTGATGGAGTTGCTGGCGCAGGCGGCCGAAATGATAGGAATAGCGGAAGGTGGCGCGGCGCACGGCCCAAAACAGCAGCCCCCCCACCAGCGCCACCACCAGCGTGGCCCGCCAGTTGGCGGCCAGCAGCACGCCGCCGAGCACCAGCGCGAGAATCACCCGGTTGACGAAATCGAGGCCGATGGTGACGGCCCGGGCGGCCCGGTAGGGCTCGACGGCGACGTTATGCACCAGCGTGCCCTGGCGCTGCCGGGCCAGGTAGGCCTGGCGCGACGTCAGGTAGTGGCTGAAGATGCGGCCGGCCCAGTCCTGGCGCAGCCTGAGCGCCACATAGGCCGAATAGCCCCGGGTCAGCACCAGCAGCGCACCTTTGGCCAAAAAGGCCCCGGCCAACAGCATGAGCAGGCCCTCGATTTGGGCCCCGGCGGGAAACAGCGCCCGCAATTGGGCACTATAGCGGGCCACGCCATCGCCCTCGCTGGCGGCGCCCAGCAAGCTGGAGATCAGCGGCAGCAGCAACGAGAGGCCGAAGCTTTCGGCCACCGCGGCCAGCAGCATGACGGCCAACAAAAGCGCCACCAGGCCGCCATGGCCGGCCAGCAGGCGGCGCAGGCGGGTTATCGTCCGCGCTCCCTCGGTCTGGTCCATGGTCTTGCCTGCCATCGCCCTATGCCCGCAAGGTTTGAGACGATTTCCCTGGTTTCTCCAGGTTTGCCAACGTTCCCGGCGCCGCGCCGGCCCCACCTCGGCGGCTTGGGGAAGCTCAGCCGGCGCCGCTCAGGACGTCGCTGGCTATCTTGAGGCGCACTTGCCGTCCCATCAGGTCGAGCAGGATAAAAACGCGCCTTTCGTCGGCTATGCCGTCAAAGAGGCCGATCTTTTGGCAAAATACGCCGTCGCGAACACGAACCTTTTCGCCCTGCCGAAAGCCTTCTTCGCTGCCTAGGCGAATCAGGCCGTCGGCACCTTCCTGGGCCCGGATCTCGGCGATGATGGGGTCCGCCAGCGACGGTGCCCGGTCGCCGAAACTGACCAGGTAGGAAACCCCCGGCGCCGTCGCGATGCGTGGCCGCTGGCCGGCCTCGAGGTCGGCGCGCACGAAGAGATAGCGCGGGAATAGCGGGGCCGCGAGGTAATCCAGGCGGCGCGCATGGAAGCGGCGCTTGCGATAGCGCGGCAGATAGGCCTCGAGGCCACGTTCCTCGAGGTTGTTCTGCGCCCAAACCTCTTCCTGGGCCTTGGTATAGACGGCATACCAGGCTTTCATGCGAGCGCCCCCTCGTCGTCACCGGGGGCCTCGCGCGAAACTCCCAACAGCGCCGGAACCAGCACGCGGTCTTTGGGAAACTCGGCGCTGAGCTCCGCCCAAGCCCGTTGCGGCCGGCGCACGTCGGTAAGAATGATGACCTCGGGCCGCTCCAGCTCGACCACCGCGCCGACCAGGGGCAGGTGCAGAAACTCGCCCGCCGGAGCCCCGGGATCGGCGATGCCGATGATCTCGACTTCGTGCTGCAGGCTGCACAAAAGTGCGATTTCGGCCAGCTCGCCGCTGCCGTAAAGCGCCACGCGCCGGAAGCGGCGTTGGCTGCATTCCGCCAGCAAGGTGTCGCACTGGCTGCGGGCCTGGCGATAGAAGTCGAAGGAACGGCGCAGGTAGCCCCCGGTCAGGCGGCTCTTTTCGGCAAAGCCTTTGGGCGTCAAGTAATAGGCGTAGCGGTTGGCCGGAACCTGGGAGATCTTGATCCAGCCCTTGCGCACGCAGCGCTTGAGGTAGGCGTTGGTCAGGCCCAGGGCGATGCCCAGCTCGCTGGCCAAGGTGCGCTGCGTCGCCCTGGCGTCCTCGTGGACCGCGTTCAGCAGCCCCAGCGTAATACGGCTCTCGCTGTCCGCTGCCGGCGCCGTACCCGGTGAAGCTGTGCTTTCGTCGCCCAAGCCTTGCCTCCGCTTCGGTCCCCGGAATGCCGCCTTGCCTGGCCCAGCCCCAGGACGCCTCGGGGCAAAATAATGGGGCGGCTGTGTTCGCGGCGTGAACATTATCTCGTTCACAGGGTGAACGTCAAGTTTTTTTGTTTCATTATAATGCGTTGAGTGTATACCCTGAACTATCAGGGTGAATAGGCGGGTGAGGTTCCCGAGGCGTTCAACCAGCGAACGCCTTGGGGCAGGCATGGCAGGCGGAATTTAGCCAAGCTAAGCCCTGCGTCAAGCCTATTTGCACCGCCGGGGCATTGATCGCGCCCCGCGAACCATGACCAGATGAAAAATCCGGGGTAAGCTTTCGCCATGTCCCTTGCCTTCAAGTCCCGCTTCGAGATCGCCGGCCGGCCCGTCGGCCAAGGCGCTCCGGTGCTGGTGATCGCCGAGGCCGGGGTGGCGCATTTCGGCGACATGGAACTGGCCCGCGCCCTGGTCGACCTGGCGGCCGAGGCCGGGGCCGACGTCTTCAAGACCCAGGTCTTCGACGCAGACGCGTTGTTTGCCGCCGGCGCCCCCGGCGCTGACACGTGGCGCGAACGCCTGCGGCCGCGCAACCTGAGTCTCGATCAGTTCCTGGAACTGAAGGCGCGCTGCGACGCGGCCGGGCTTTTGTTCATGGCCACGGCCCACGACGAATCGCGGCTGCCCTGGCTGCAAGCGCTAGAGGTGCCGGCGGTGAAGATCGGCTCGGGCGAGCGCAACAACCCCGGGTTCGTGCGAAAACTGGCCGAGTTGGGCAAGCCGGTGGTGCTCTCGACCGGCATGTACGGCACCGACGACGTGCGCGAGGCCCTGGCCGCGCTGGCCGCCGGCGGCGCCGACCGGGTGGCGCTGCTGCATTGCGTGACCAGCTATCCCACCCCCGATGCCGACGTCAACCTGGCGGCCATGGACGCCTTGCGCACCCTGTTTCCCGGACCGGTGGGCTATTCCGACCACACGCCGGACCATATGGCGCTGCTGGCCGCCGTGGCCCGCGGCGCCGAGGTGGTGGAGAAGCACATCACCATCCTGCGCGACGTGCCCGAGGCCCAGGACTGGAAGGTCTCGGCCGGGCCCGAGGATTTCCCCGCCCTGGTGGCCGACATCAGGCGCCTCGAGACTCTGCTGGGACACGGCCGCAAGGAAGCGGCGCCCTCGGAAGCGGCGGGTATGGCCTGGGCGCTCAAATCGGTGGTGGCGGCGGACCAGCTCGAGGCCGGCCGCATCCTGGGCCCCGGCGATCTGGTGGCCAAGCGCCCCGGCAACGGCGTGCCGGCCAGCCGGCTGGAGGAATTCATCGGCCGGCGCTTGCGCCATACCGTGGCCGCCGACAGCGCGCTTTCCTTCGAGGATATCGAATGAGGCGGCTGCTTTATTACGACGTTCTCGGCTATCTGCCGGAAAACAGGGCGCTTCTCGAGATCGCCTTCGAGGTCGTCAGGCTGCCCCATCCGGGCTTTGATACGGATACCGTGCTGGCCGGCCTGGAGGCCTGCTGCGCGCCGCTGGGATTCGCTTTCGATGGCGCCAAGATGGACCGGGCACCCGGACTCCGGGCCATCCTCAGCAATACCACCGGGGTTCCGCACATCGACATGGCGGCGGCGGCCGAGCGCGGCATCGCGGTCTTTTCGCTGGCCGACCAACAGGAGTTCCTGGCCACCATCACGGCCACCGCCGAGCACGCCTTCGGGCTCATGCTGGCGCTGCTGAGAGGCACGCCGTGGAGCCATGCGGCGGCCCTGGAGGGCAAGTGGAACCGCTTCGACTTCGGCGCCCCGGCCATGTTGTCGAGGCTCAGCCTGGGGCTGGTGGGAATGGGCCGCCTGGGCCGCCTGATGAGCCGCTACGGCAGCGCCTTCGGCATGCGGGTGCGGTTTTTCGATCCCTACGTCGGAGCCCAGGACGGCGGCGCGGAAAAGGTCGAAACGCTGGCCCGGCTGGCGGCACTTTCCGACGTCCTCTCGCTCCATGCCCCGGCCAGGGACGAAACCCGCCACCTGATCGATCAGGGGATTCTGGCCGCCTGCCGGCCCGGCGCGGTGCTGATCAACACCGCCCGGGGCGAGTTGGTCGACGAATCGGCATTGCTGGCGGCACTGCGGGAAGGCCGCCTGGCCGGCGCCGCCCTGGATGTTCTGGACGGCGAATACGAGCCCGGATTCCGGGCCGCCGGACATGCCCTGGTGGCCTATGCCCGCGAGCATCGGAACCTGCTGCTGACGCCCCACATCGGCGGCTCGACCGAGGACGCCTGGCGCGAAACCCAGCGCCATGTCATCGAACGCGCCATCGCCCATTTCGGGGCGCCGGGCTGATGCAATTGCAACACGGCATATGCTGGGGCCTGGTGCCGGCGCGGGCCGGCTCGAAAAGCCTGGCGCTGAAGAATTTGGCACCACTGGCCGGCCGGCCGCTGTTGGATTACGGCGTCCTGGCGGCCCGCCAGGCGGGCCTGGAACGCATCGTCTGCAGTACCGACGGGCCCGAGATCGCGGCGCGCTGCCGGGAACTCGGCATCGCTGTCGACGACCGCCCGGCGGAGTTGGCCGGCGACGAGACACCCGTCTTCGAGGTCATCGCCCAGTGGCTGGAGGCGGTGGACCGGCGCCAGGGCGTGGTGCCCGAGATGGTGGCCCTGATACAGCCCACTTCGCCCTTCATCCTGCCGGCCCAGATCAAAGCCACCGTGGCGCTCTTGCGGGCCGACCCGAAGGCGGCCTCGGCCCAGACCGTGATCCCCTGCCCCCACAACCACCACGCCTACAACCAGCGCCTGGTGGCCGGGAACCAGGTCAGCTGGCGGTTTCCGGACGAACGCCGGGCGGCCTACAACAAGCAGCGCAAACCAGAACATTTTCTCTTCGGCAATCTGGTGGTCTTTCGCAGCCGGGAGGCCCTCGACCAGGGCAGCGTCTTTGCCCAGCCTTCGCTGGCCAGCCCGATACCGCAGGCCTACGGCTTCGACTGCGACGGGCCCGACGACTTTCGCCTGGGCGGTTTGATGCTCGAGGGCGGACTGGTGGCGCTCGACCACCTCGGAGATTGACGCCGTTTCGACCAGTGCGTTAGAGAGGGGCGGTCTTGATCTTGGGCGCGAAACGGAAACCATGAAACACGAGCCCCGCATCGCCGTTGTCGGCTTGGGTTACGTCGGCCTGCCGCTGGCCGTGGCCCTCGCAGGGCGTTACGACGTCAGCGGCTACGACGTGAGCGGCGAGCGCATCGCCGAGCTCGAGCGCGGCCACGACCGCACCGGCGAGATCGCGGCGGCGGCATTGGCCGCGGCCGGGCTCGAGCTGGGCACCGAGGCCGGTATCATGGCCGGTGCCGACGTCTTCATCATTACCGTGCCGACGCCGGTGGATGCCGGCAACGAGCCCGACCTGGGGGCCATCCTGGCGGCCTGCCGTGCGGTTGGCCAGCAGCTCGCCGTGGGCGCCGTGGTGGTGCTCGAAAGCACCGTCTATCCCGGCGTCACCGAAGAAGTCTGCGGCCCGGTGCTGGAAGAGGCCTCGGGACTTAAGGCCGGCCGCGATTTCTTCCTTGGCTATTCGCCCGAGCGCATCAATCCCGGCGACCGCGTCCACACCGTCGATCGCATCACCAAGGTGGTGGCGGGACAGACGCCGGAGGTCAGCGAACGCCTCCGCGAGATCTACGGCGCCGTAACGGCCGAGGTCTTCGTGGCCCGCGACATCCGCACGGCCGAGGCCGCCAAGGTCATCGAAAACGCCCAGCGCGACATCAACATCGCCTTCGTCAACGAGGTCACGGCCATCTTTCACCGCATGGGCTTGTCGGTCTACGACGTGCTCGAGGCGGCCGGCACCAAGTGGAACTTCCTCGACTTCAAGCCGGGTCTGGTGGGTGGCCACTGCATCGGTGTCGATCCCTTCTACCTGGCTTACGCCGCCCGCCAGGTGGGCTATGAACCCGAGGTCATCCTGGCCGGCCGGCGCATCAACGACAACATGGCCGGGTTCGTGGCCGACAGCATCGCCGCGCGGCTCGGCAAACCTGGGCGCATCCTGGTCTTGGGTCTGACCTTCAAGGAGGACGTGCCCGATTTGCGCAACACCAAAGTGGTCGACATGGTGCGCGGCCTCGAGGCCCAGGGCCATCAGGTCGAGGTCCATGACCCGCTGGCCGACGCCGCCGAGGTCGAAGCCTATTATGGTGTGCGGCTGGTTGCCGGGCTCGACGGCGAAAAGTACGATTGTCTGGTGGGGGCCGTGGCCCACGCCGCCTATCGCGACCTCGAGGCCGGCGATTTCCAGCGCCTTTTGGCGCCGGGAGGGCTGCTTGCGGATCTCAAAGGCATGTGGCGAGAACGCTCCCTGCCGCCCGGCTTGGAATATTGGCAACTTTGACCGAAATCGTTTTTGGACGATCGATCGGAAAACATCAGGCTTTTGCTTTAGCCACCAATTTTTTGCAACAGAACGTTCGTTCTTGGGCGCGGTTTCGGCCAGGCGAGAGGCAGCTCCGATCTGGAACCGCCGAAGGCCCGGAGGGGAAGCTATTCTGGCGGCCGAAGGCAACGCGGCCAAACCGGCGAAGACCTGCGGCGGCCCCCGGGGCCGCCCCGCCGCCTTGCCGACCCCTCCCGTGATCATCGGCATAAACCAAGGACTCGCACAATTCTGCGCTTTCTACAGCCCTGACAGAAATTTCGTTTCGCTACAGAAACGAAGTCTTCGTGTTTGATCGAGGATGCTTCGCAGCCCCCCGAAGGATCGAGGAAGCTGTCAAATCTCTCCAGCACGACCGATCGGTCGATTTGTTTTTGGATTCTTTTTTGAATCACAACAGGTTGGAGCAAGGGTCTGAGATTCAAGATTGACTGAACGTTTGGGCTGTGCCATGACCTGCCCAGGTGTTCCCGATGGACTTCCGGAAGGGGCTGGACTTTCCGCGAGAGCGAATAAATCGGCCCTTTGGCACAAAGGAACGCTCGTTCGCACACTTTCCGGTGCCTATATCGCTTCAGACCGGCCGATCGTTCGGTCGATTTCGAGGGGTTTATCGGCGAATCACAGAATATTGGGCAATTATGCTAATGTGAGCTCTTAGCTGGTCGAAGATCCGGCCGGCGCCTTGCCAGCTTTGTTCAGGGCCCATTTGATGACCGTCTCGCCGCTGCCGGTGGTGCCCCTGATGACCAATTGCAGGCTGCGGCGGATGTCGCCGCCTCCCAGGTAGACGCTGTCCTCCAACCCTAGCCGGCCGCCAGCCTGGTGCAGCGTCCAGCCGCGCCCCCGCGGCGGCTTGATGAGCGCCGAAGCGCCGCCCTGGGCCAGCGAGGCCGGGACCTCGGGATGGAGGTGGAAGCGCACGGCGAAATCACGCGGCCCGGCGCCCTGCAGCAGCGGCTCCAGCACGTCCTCGCCCCGCACCTCGTCGCCGCCCGGCGCCAGGTAGAGGCTGCGCCGGTGCTTGAAGCCGAAACGCTCACGGTAGCCGTCGTGGGCCGCCTCGACCAGCTTGGCGCCGCCGTCCTCGCGGCGCCGCGCGCCCACCGTCGGGCGCTCCGGCACCAGGCCGTCGTCGGCCAGCGCAATGGCGTTGGTGTCCTCCAGCGTCAGTGTCGAGTGAGCCGCCGTAGTGCGCGCCAGATCGCTCCATTTGTGCCCCGGATGGGCGCCGCAGTTGACTATCAGGCGCTGCTTGGCGCTGCTCAACTCGAAACTCAGAAGGCCGGCGTGGGCGCCGGCGGCAAAGGGCGGCGGCGGTGGGGCGCCGGTGTCGATGAAGACCTGCGTCGAGCCCGTGGCCAGGCGATGGTAGCCCGAGTGGGGCGCGGTATCGCTGGCCCGGCCGGGCACATCGGCAACCTCGAGCAGGCCCTCGATCTCGGCTCCGGCGTGCCAGCGCCCGCCGTTGAAGAAGATCGGTCCGCCATCGCCGTGGCGCAGCAGCCGCACCATCGGCGCCAGCCGTTCGACGGCGCCTTGCAGGCCCAGCGGAATCTCGGCCTGGGCCAGGGCCAGCGCCGCCCGTAGCGTCAGCAGGTGGCCCAGCACCTCGATCATGGCGCTGGGGCTGCGCGATACATGGCCGCCGTCGGCCAGCACCTGGCGTTCGATTTCGTGCTCCAGCACCTTCAACTGGCGGCTCGTGCCGGCGCTGCCGGTCAACGCCAAGCGGCCCAGCAACAGCCCGCAAAGCGCTGCCAATCTTGGCTCGCCCTGGCCGGCCCGGCGGCCACAGCGACCGAGATGGCGGAGCTGGCGGCCGAGGTTGGTCATGAAGCCGCGGCGAAAGCTGGGATCGGCACCGTCGAGCAAAAAGCCGGCCTGGGCCGACCAGGCGGCCAGGCGCCGGCCCATCACATCGGCCTGCCAGACCTCGGGCTGCCAGTTGCCATGGCGGGCGATCCAGGAGCGCACCAGCTCGCGCGCGCGCAAGCGCGCCGCCTCGCCGCCGGCCGCCCTGAAGTCACGCAACCAGCCGAAACCATGCAACTCGCGCCGCCAGGCCGGGTCGGCCGTTTCCAGGTCCCAGGGCGGCTCGTTGAGCAGACGCTGCTCGGTGCCGGCGAGGTGGTAGCGGCCCTGGAAGATATCGTTGGCGCGCCGGGCATCGCCGGGCCGGGGATCGCCGACCAGCACGGCGAAGGCCTCCGGCACGGAGCCGCCCAGCGTCGCCTGATAGATCGGATTGCCGTAGAGCGCCCGCTCCCAGAGGCCACGCACCACGGCGCCCGGCCGCCGCCTCAATCGCCTAGCCCTGGCCGCGCAAGAGACGGATGTTCTCGGCGTAGCCCGCGGGTCCGTCCTTGAAGGTCGCCGAACCCGCCACCAGCACGTCGGCGCCGGCGGCAATGGCCTCGGGCGCCAGCGCCGCGGTCACGCCACCATCAAGCTCGAGGTCGATGTCGCGGCCGCTGGCCTCGATGCGGGCGCGGATTTGGCGCACCTTGTCGAGCTGGCTGGCGATGAAGCTCTGGCCGCCAAAGCCGGGGTTGACGCTCATCACCAGAATCAGGTCGACCAGGTCCATGAGGTTGTCGACGGCTTCCACAGGCGTGCCGGGATTGAGCGAGATGCCGGCCTTGGCGCCGCAGGACTTGATGAGTTGAAGCGTACGATGGACGTGCGGCCCGGCCTCGACGTGGACCGTGACGATGTCGGCGCCGGCGGCCACGAAGGCTTCGACGTAGGCGTCCACCGGGGCGATCATCAGATGCACGTCGAAAACCAGTTTGCTGCAGGGCCTGATGGCCTTTACCACATCGGGCCCGATGCTGATGTTGGGCACGAAGTGACCGTCCATGACGTCGATGTGAATGTAGTCGGCGCCGGCCTCGTCGATGGCCCGGACCTCCTCGCCGAGGCGGGCGAAATCGCTGGAAAGTATCGAAGGCGCAATGCGCACGGGCCGTTGCATGGCCAGCTACCTAGCAGCTTGGCGAAGTCGCTGCAAGGACACCATCACAGCCCCCCTCTCAGCCCTGCCGGCGCAAGCGGGCCGCATAGAAACCATCCAGCCCGCCCTGCTCCGCCAAGTGGCATGGCAGCGTGCGCAAATCGCCCTCCGGGCTAATCAATTCGCTCAAACCTGCCACCTCGGCCGCCGCTATGGGTTGACGTTGCAGCTCGGGATGATCCGCCAGCAGCGCCGCCACGCGTTCCGGCCCTTCGGCCGGCTGCAGCGAACAGACGCAATAGACCAGCACGCCGCCGGGGCCCAGCATGGCAACAGCGGCTTCCAACAAGCGGGCCTGCAGCCCGGCCAGCCGGACCACGTCGCCGGGCCGCTTGAGGTGCGCCACGTCAGGGTGGCGCCGCATGGTGCCGGTGGCCGAGCAGGGCGCATCCAGCAGCACCCCGGCCGGAGTCTCCGCCGGTTGCCAGGCAGCGACGTCGGCCGCGACGGTTTGGGCCTCGAGACCCAGGCGTTGGAGGTTGGCGGCCAGGGTCTCAAGCCGCTTGGCCGCCAGGTCGACGGCGGTGACGGCCTGGCTGAGCGCCAGTTGCGCCGTCTTGCCGCCCGGTGCGGCGCAGAGGTCGACCACCGCCTGGCCGGGCTCGAGCACCGCCGTCAGCAGCTTCGCCGGCAGCGCTGCCGCCACGTCTTGAACCCACCAGGCGCCCTCGTTGAAGCCGGGCAACTCCTCGATGCGGCCACCCAGTGCCCGCCGCAGGCTGCCGCCGGGCAGCACCACGGCGTCGAGGCGCCGGGCCCAGCCGGCGGCGTCGTGCTTGACCGAGATATCCAGCGTCGGATCGGCCAGGTGGGCGCTGGCGATGGCCCGGGCCGTGGCCTCGCCGTAGGCCGCGCACCAACTCTGCCAGAGCCACTTCGGCGTGTTCAGGCGGGCGCCGTCAAGATCCGCCAGCAAGCCTTCGCCCTCTCGCACGAGGCGCCTGAGCACGGCGTTGACCAGGCCACGAAAGGGGCTCTTGGCGCCCAACAGCCGCACCGTACCGTCGACGGCGGCATGGGCCGGGGTGTCGAGCAGGAGAATCTGTGCCGCTCCCAGGCGCAGGGTATTGCGCAGCCGGCTCAGCCGCTTGCCCAGCGGCCGTTCCAGGCAGCGCCCGATGACCTCGTCGAGCTGACCCAGGTGGCGCAACACGGTGCTTGCCAATAGGCGTGCGAAAGCCCGGTCGCGGGCCTCCAGGCGGGCCAGCCGGCCACCGTCCTCGAGGGCCGACGCCACGGCATCGTCGAGCGCCTGGTGACGCTCCAGCACCGCCTCCAGCAAGGCCAGAGCCGCCGCCCGGGATTTCTTTCCGCTCGCCATGGCGCCCGGTTTAGCGCATTTCGAGTTCAAGAGGAAACGCCCACGGGGTGGCGCGACAGCAGGTCACGCCGGCGCCGCCAGCAGCGTCGGCTGTCACGGGTAGCTGAAACTGGGCAAAAAGGCGGCGAATTGACAGGCCGAAGCGTAGCGACCAGGGTAGGACGATGAACTATGCCAACCAGCCGCCAGCCTCTGAAGTTGAAGACCTTTCCCCGGACAAACGCCGCCGCAAGCCCAAAAAGCAGGACCCAAAGGCTGACCCGATCGAGGAGATCGGCGGCCCGGCGGGGCCCGAGCCGACCCGCTACGGTGATTGGGAACGCAAGGGAATCATCAGCGATTTCTGATTTCAGGCCGTGCCTCGGTGAGAAATTCTGAATAGGAATTATTTCCGATTCGTTCTTGAGTTGTTCTTTTCTTCGCGATAGCATTCCGCATCCTGCACCGATCATCGAGATCCGCCTTCATGGCTGGCCGTATCGTCGCCACTATTTTCCCGCTCGCGCTGCTGCTGTTGGCGCTGCAGGCGGGACCTTGGCTACGCGTCGACGATCTTGGCGTGGCCGCGCGTGAGGTTCTCGACGGCCCCATCCCGGCCCGCCTGGTGGCGGTGATCGACGGTGACACCATCGCCGTCGAGGCCCGGGTCTGGCTGGGCCAGAAGCTGACCATCAAGGTCCGCCTGCAAGGCATCGACGCGCCCGAACTGAAGGGGCGGTGCGAGCGCGAACGCAGCTTGGCCGTGCGAGCCCGCGATCTCGTCAGTCAGCGGATCGGCAGCGGCCAGGTGCGCCTCGCCGATGTGCGCTACGGCAAGTTCGCCGGCCGCGTGGTGGCCCGGGTGATCACCGCCGCAGGCGCCGATGTGGGCCAGGAATTGCTGGCCGCCGGACTGGCCATTCCCTACCGGGGCGGCGTTCGCCAAAGCTGGTGCAGCTAAAGCAGTCCTCTGGCCGCCAGGTTTTTCATCAAGGCCGCGCTGCCGAAAGTCCAGGGCTTGATTTGATCGCTCAAGCCGACGCGGTTGATCAGGGCGCCGAACTCGGGCGCCGAGATGGTCACGCGGTCGCCCAATTTGTGGCTGAAACCGGCGCCCGGCTCGGCGCGGTCGTCGACCGGCGCGAACATGGTGCCGGTGAACAGTACCAGCCCGTCCGGGTACTGGTGGTTGGGCCCGATGGTCTGGGCCACCAGGTCGGCCGGATCGCGGCTGATCTGGGCCAGCGAACTGGTCTCGCGCAAATGATAGCCGTCCTCGCCCACCACCTCGAGACCGACGGTGCAGTTACGCACGTCGTCGAGGTCGAAATCGTCGTCGAAAAGGCGAATGAAGGGGCCCAGGGCACAAGAGCCGTTGTTGTCCTTGGCCCGGCCCAGCAGCAGCGCGCTGCGGCCCTCGAAATCGCGCAGGTTGACGTCGTTGCCCAGCGTTGCGCCGACGATGGTGCCGGCGGCGCTGACCACCATGACGACCTCCGGCTCGGGGTTGTTCCAGACCGAATCCGGGTGCAGCCCGACGGTTTCGCCCAGCCCCAGCGCCGACATCGGTTGGGCCTTGGAGAAAACCTCGGCATAGGGGCCGATGCCGACCTCCAGGTAGGGCGACCACAAGCCCTTTTCGATCAGCACCTGTTTGACTCCCTCGGCCTCGGCGCTGCCCGGTGTGAGGTCCGAAAGCTGGGCGCCGACCTCGTCCACCAGGGCCTGGCGGATGGCCGCCGCCTCGGCCGGGTCGCCCTCGGCGCGCTCCTCGATGAGGCGCTCCAACATGCTTTTGACGAAGGTCACGCCACAAGCCTTGACGGCCTGCAGATCGACCGGCGCCAGCAGCCAGGGCTGACTTTCGTTGCGCTTCCGCGCGTCACTGTTGGCCAGCAACTCCCCGATCCCGCAAATCCGTTCGCCGCCGGCCGCCAGGGCCGGGGGATCGGCCGCGTTCAAGAGATCCGCCATGGTGGGCGTCTCGGCCGTGAGGTCGAAGACCTCGTTCTCCCGGATCGCCACGATGGCCGGCCCCGCCGGCGCCCCCGGTAGCCAGACCCGCCCCACCAGCGTCGCCGGGTGGTCAGGCAGGATGTGCGCCGGGCTCAGGTCCAGATCCATGGCGTACCCCGGTTTGCCGAACCTCAGCTCTTGCGTGCGCCGGCCAGGCCGAGACCGATCAGGGCTTCTTCGATCTCGCCCAGGATGGCCGGATCGTCGATGGTCGCCGGCGCCTTGTAGTCCTGGTTGTTGGCGATCTTCTGCATGGTGCCGCGCAGGATCTTGCCCGAACGCGTCTTGGGCAGGCGCTCGACCACGGCGGCCTGCTTGAAGGCGGCCACCGGTCCGATCTTCTCGCGCATCAGGGCCACGGCCTCGCCGATGATGTCGCCGTTGGATCGAGCCACGCCGGCCTTGAGCACCAGGAAACCGACCGGAGTTTGGCCCTTGAGCTGGTCCGCCACGCCGACCACGGCGCATTCGGCGACGTCGGGGTGGGCGGCCAGCACTTCTTCCATGCCGCCGGTCGAGAGGCGGTGGCCGGCGACGTTGATGATGTCGTCGGTGCGGCTCATGATGTAGAGGTAACCGTCCTCGTCCTGATAGCCGGCATCGGCGGTCTTGTAGAAGCCGGGGAACTCCTCGAGATAGCTGGCGATGTAGCGCTCGTCGGCCTGCCAGAGCGTCGGCAGGGTGCCCGGCGGCAGCGGCAGCTTGCAGCAGATGGCGCCGATTTCGCCAGGCTTGACGGGCTTGGCGTCGGCGTCCACGACTTGTACGTCCCAGCCCGGCACGGCCTTGGTGGGCGAGCCCGGACGCACCGGCAAGGCGTGCAGGCCGAGGCAATTGGCGGCGATGGGCCAGCCCGTTTCGGTCTGCCACCAGTGGTCGATGACCGGGCGCTGGAGGTGGTTCTCGGCCCAGGCCAAGGTGTCGGGATCGAGGCGTTCGCCGGCCAGGAAGAGGGTCTTGAAGTTCGACATGTCGTACTGCTTCAGCAGCTCGGCCTCGGGGTCCTCGCGCTTGATGGCGCGAAAGGCGGTGGGGGCGGTGAACATCACCGAAACCTTGTGATCGGCGATGACGCGCCAGAAGGCGCCGGCGTCGGGAGTACCCACGGGCTTGCCTTCGTAGACCACGGTGGTGCAGCCATGCAGCAGCGGCGCGTAGACGATGTAGGAATGGCCGACCACCCAGCCCACGTCCGAGGCGGCCCAGTAGACCTCGCCGGGATCGACGTCGTAGATCGCCTTCATCGACCACTTCAGCGCCACGGCGTGGCCGCCGTTGTCGCGCACCACGCCCTTGGGCTCGCCGGTGGTGCCGGAGGTGTAGAGGATATAGAGGGGATCGGTGGCGGCCAGCGGCACGCAGTCGTGGGGCTGGGCCGCCTTCATGGCCTCGGCCCAGTCGAGGTCGCGGCCCGCGGTCAGCCCGCCCGGCGCCTGGGGGCGCTCGAGGATGATGCAGTGGTCGGGCTTGTGCGCGGCCTGCTCGATGGCGCCGTTCAAGAGCGGCAGATACTCGATGACACGGCCGCCCTCGATGCCGCAGGTCGCCGAGACCATGGCTTTGGGTTTGGCGTCGTCGATGCGTATCGCCAGCTCGTTGGCGGCAAAGCCGCCGAAGACCACGGAATGGACCGCCCCCAGCCGGGCACAGCCCAGCATGGCGATCAGGGTTTCGGGCACCATGGGCATGTAGATCACCACCCGGTCGCCCTTGGTTACGCCCTGGCCGGCCAAGACCCCGGCAAAGCGCGCCACCTGATCCTGCAGCTCGGCGTAGGTCAGCGTCCTGACGGTGTCGCCGGTGACGGGACTGTCGTAAATGATTGCCGCCTGGTCGCCGCGGCCGGCTTCGACGTGGCGGTCGACGGCGTTGTAGCAGGTGTTGAGCTCGCCCCCCGTGAACCAGCGATAGAAGGGCGGATTGCTGGCGTCCAGCACCTTGTCCCAGCGCCGGGTCCAGTGGATGTCCTCGGCCGCGGCGGCCCAGAAGGCGTCGGGATCGCCGAGCGATTGGGCATGGGCCTCGTCGTAAGGGTTGCTCATCTTGGTCCTCCCGGATCTTTTTGCGCCCTGCCAGGGCCCGCGCCTTTGCAGGCAACTCACACGATTTCGGCCGCCTGAGCAAGATCGAATTCGCCGCACTGGCCGTGCCAGCTTGACAATGGCGACGTCATGGGCTCAATCGGGGACAGGGGTGGCGGAGGCTTTGGGCAAGCGGGAAAGGCTGGACGGTGGTCGTTGATCCCTGGTTCTACGCCTTCGCGGTGCCCTCGATCCTGTTGATCGGCATCTCCAAGGGCGGCTTCGGCTCCGGCCTGGGCATCCTTACCGTACCTTTGCTGGCACTGGTCGTGCCGCCGCTGCAGGCGGCCGGGATTTTGCTGCCCATACTTTGTCTGATGGACCTGGTCGGGCTGTGGGCCTACCGGGCCAAGTGGGACCGCCCCAACATGCGCATCATGGTGCCGGCGGCACTGGGCGGCATCGCCATCGGCACGGCCACGGCGGGCCTGCTGGACGAACGCCACTTCCGCCTCGTCATCGGCGGCATCGCCGTCGCGTTCGCCCTCGATTACTGGCTGCGCCGGGGCGAGGCCCGGGCGGCCACCGGGCGCTCGCTGGCCAAGGGCGGCTTCTGGTCGCTGGTGGCCGGCTTCACCAGCTTCGTCAGCCATGCCGGCGGGCCGCCGATCTCGATCTACCTCTTGCCCCAAAAGCTCGACAAAACCATCTACGTGGGATCCACGGTGGTGCTGTTTGCCGTCATCAATTACGTCAAGCTGGTGCCCTATGCCTGGCTCGGCCAGTTGGCGCCGGGCAACCTCTGGACCTCGCTGGTGCTGGCGCCCTTGGCGCCGCTGGGCATGGGGCTGGGCATCTGGCTGCACAACCGCGTCTCGCCGCGCTTTTTCTATCAGGCCTGCTACGTGCTGATCTTCGTGGTCGGGGCCAAGCTGGTATGGGACGGGGTAGTCGGTTAGAACACCTCAAGATCGACGAGAATTGCCTGTCCGGGAGAAGGCACATGTCCAACCCCTATGAGCGCAACCTCGACCAGGTCGCGGCCAACTACCAGGTGCTCAGCCCGCTCACCTTCATCGAGCGCAGCGCCGCCGTCTATCCCCAGCGCACGGCCGTGGTTCATGGCGATTTGCGCAGGAGTTGGGCCGAGACCTATGCCCGCTGCCGCCAGCTCGCCTCGGTGCTGGCGGGCCACGGCGTTGGCCTTGGCGATACTGTGGCGGTGATGGGTGCCAACACGCCCGAGCTTTACGAATGCCACTTCGGCGTGCCCATGACGGGCGGCGTGCTCAACGCCCTCAACATCCGCCTCGATGCCGAGGCCATCGCCTTCATCCTCGACCACGGCGAGGCTCGTGTGCTGATCACGGACAGCGAGTTTTCCCACACCATCAAGGCGGCGCTCGAGCTTTGTGATGTCGAGCCGCTGGTCATCGATATTGACGATGCCTTACGCGAACCCGACTTCGGTGGCGAGCTGCTGGGCGAGATGGACTACGAAGCCTTCATAGCCCCAGGGGACCCCGAATTCGACTGGTCGCTGCCCGACGACGAATGGCGGGCGATATCGCTCAACTACACCTCCGGCACCACCGGCAACCCCAAGGGCGTGGTCTACCACCACCGTGGCGCCTACCTCAACGCCATGGGTAACGTCGTCTGCTGGAGCATGGCGCAGCATCCCACCTACCTCTGGACGCTGCCCATGTTCCACTGCAACGGCTGGTGCTTTCCCTGGACCTTGGCGGCCCTGGCCGGCACCAGCATCTGCCTGCGCAAGGTCACGGCGGGGGGCATCTTCAGCGCCATCGAGCGTGACCGGGTCGATCATTTCTGCGGCGCTCCCGTGGTGCTCAACTTCATCATCAACGCAACGGATGAGGAGCGCCGCACTTTCGATCACGAGGTCAAGGTGATGACGGCCGCCGCGCCGCCGCCGCCGGCCGTGCTCGAGCGCATGGCGGCCGAGGGCTTTGCCGTGACCCACGTCTACGGCCTGACCGAGACTTACGGACCGGCCGTGGTCTGCGCCTGGCAGGACGATTGGGACGATCTCGAGCCGGCCGAACAGGCCAGCCTGAAATCGCGCCAGGGCGTGCGCTACCACGTGCTGCACGGCCTCAGCGTGCGCGACCCCGAGACCATGGCGGCCGTGCCGCCCGACGGCGAGACCATGGGCGAGGTCATGTTCCAGGGCAACATCGTCATGAAGGGCTACTTCAAGAACCCGCAAGCCACCGAAGAAGCGCTCTCGGGCGACTGGTTCCATTCCGGCGACTTGGGCGTGCTGCAGCCCGACGGCTACATTCAGCTCCGCGACCGTTCCAAGGACATCATCATCTCGGGCGGCGAGAACATCTCCTCGATCGAGGTCGAATCCGTGCTCTACCGCCATGCCGCCGTGCTCGAGGCCGCCGTGGTGGCCAAGGCCGACGAAAAATGGGGCGAGACGCCCTGCGCCTTCGTCGAACTCAAGCCCGACGCCGGCTCGGTCGAGGCCCAGGAGATCATCGATTTCTGCCGCCAGAACTTGGCGCATTACAAGTGCCCGCGCTACGTCGTCTTCGGGCCGCTGCCCAAGACCTCGACCGGAAAGGTCAAGAAATTCGAGCTCAGGGACCAGACGGCGACAGTCTGAAACTGGGCGGCGGGCTTTCCCGACCTAGATTCCTCCGCGCCAACCAATGGCGCGGGGGTGGACCATGAAACTCAGCGGCATCAATCATCTCGCCTTCATCACCGGCGACATGGAAAAGACCATTCGTTTCTATCGCGACCTCTTGGGCATGGAGCTGACGGCCGGCATCGGCCATCCCGGCTTCCGCCACTATTTTTTCACCGGCGGCAACACCCAGGTGGCGTTTTTCGAGTACGCCGGCGCCAGCCCCATGGAGCCCAAGAACCACGGCAGCCCGACGCGGGCGCCCTTGGGCTTCGACCACGTCTCCTTCACCACCGCCAGCCGGGCCGAGCTCTTCGAGCTCAAGGACCGCCTGACGGCGGCCGGCTGCGAAGTCAGCGGCGCCGTCGACCACGGCATCATCTGGTCGATCTATTTCTTCGATCCCAACAACATCCCCCTCGAGGTGAGCTGGGACTGCATGGAGATCACCAAGGTGCCGGCCATGGACGAGGCCGTGCCCATGGAAATCGTCGCCGAAGGCGCCGAGCCCCAGCCCGGCCACTGGCCCGAACCCACGGAGTGGACGCCCCAGAGCGAGATGTCGGCCTGGCCCGGCAACGCCTACACCATGCGCGAGACGCTGATCGCCGAGGGTAGGGGCAGGAACAAGGCGGAATACGAGGCCATCCCGGAAGCCGAGCGTTTTCGCGAACGGCCGGAGGAAGCGGCGGAGTAGGGGGTTAATCTCTCCCAGCGGTCCCGATCCGTGAATCGTAATTTTGCCATTACCATGGGTACATGCTCGCCTTCCGAGCGCGGTGTATCATCAACCGGATCATACGTTCTTTGGGGTTTGCTACGGACTGGTCCAAAAGCATATGGATGTTTTCGAATCGTCGAAATCGCTGAATTGAAATATTTCGACAAACTATTTATGACCCTTTTTGGAGGAGCTGATTCCCCTGAAAACTCCATCCCAAAATTGGGGTAGTGCCTAAGAAAAAATGAGAAATAGCGCATGTCAAAAATACTTTCTTGTGAAATAAATGGCAAAAATGGAGTCTCGTCGGTGGGTACTATTGCTTCACCAGAAGGCCAGTTAATTCGGACCTCAGAAGATTTTCCCGATGTCGAACTGATCGAAATTTTATGATCCTCGCACGAAAAATAAAATTCACGTATGGTAGGCTGAGATCCTCTCTTGCCAAACAAGAAAGTAAAAACTGCATCGACCTGTTTGCGTGACTTTCCGCGCTGGATACTAGTGACAATAGATAACTCAAAGGTGTCAGAACGCCCAGCCCGGCCACCTCGATAATGTGCTATCTGATCGAATGCACCTAAGAAAAATGGATCTTTGTTGAAATTTGGAGTGTCCTGAGAGAGAAGTAGATCCACAGCCAATCGAAATAACGCTAGAAACGACGTTTTTCCGTTGCTATTTTCCCCAAGCAATATGGTGATTGGGGAGATCTTGCGCGGGGAAAGAAAATGAAAACATCTTGCATTTGTGATACCAAATCTCATGCTTCACCTGTTGTTGCTAACATGTGAAAGAAAATGGCCAAAAAAAATTCAAACACGCGGAACGGATCAATAACAAAATATTCTCTCATGACGGTCCAGGATGGAAAGGCCAAAACCACAACACACAGCCTAGCCTAATGCCCAAAACATAATACAGCAACGCCCGTCATAGGATATTGTTTTCTTCGGCGAGGAAGGTTCTTTGAGTAAGGATCAGCCTTCCAGCTCGATCCCCAGCTTTTTCAGCACCCGGGTCTGGCGCCGCCGCAGCTTGGCCTCGTCGAAGTCCTCGATCAGGTCGTGGAACATCTCGAACCAGTTGATCTCGGCCTTGAGGCGCAGGAAGACACCGCCCAGCCCGATGGCAGCGCGGTCCATGAAGACGAACTCCCTGGGCGGCGTCACACCGCCCCGTTCCTTGAGCTGGCGGTGCACTTTTTCCGCCACGTCACGGCCGTAGATGCCGGATTCCTCGAACTCCTGAATGCGCCGCGAACGGTTTTCCAACAACGGCGCATAAACGAATTCGGCCCACAGGTTGAGGGTTTCGAGAACCTCGTTGGAAAGCCCTACGAATCCCCAGGTCTCGTAGGCGTGCACGGCCAGTTCGCGGTCGTCGTCGCGGATTGCCCGGTAGAGGTCGATGACGCCCTGCACGAAGCGCGCCTCGAAGATGCGGATGCAGCCGAAGTCCAAGAGGTTGAGCGCCAGATCTGGCCGGGCCGTGTAGTTGCCGAGGTGGGGATCGGCATGAATGACGCCGCCCTGGTAGAAGGGCAGGTACCAGGCGCGGAAGAGATTGAGGGCGATCCGGTTGCGCGTCTCCTGGTCGCTATCGAGGAAATCCCAGAGCGGCCGGCCCTCGAGCCAAGTCATGCTAAGCAGCCGCCCACTGGAAAGCTCGGGCACCACCTCGGGCACGTGGACGTGGGGCTCGTCTGCCAAGAGTTCGGCATAGAGCCGCAGGTGGCGGGCCTCGCGGTCGTAGTCGAGTTCTTCGTGCAGGCGTTCGCTGATCTCGGCGTGCACGTGGGTGGTGTCGATGGCTGTCTCGCCGCGGCCGTAGATGGCGAAGATGAGCTTGAGCTGACGCAGGTCGGCCTCGACCACCGAGCCCATGTCGGGGTACTGCAGCTTGCAGGCCAGCTGACGGCCATCGTGCGCCGTGGCCCGGTGGACCTGGCCCAGCGAGGCGGCGGCGGCGGCCTGGTGCTCGAAGTCGGCGAACTTTCCCTGCCAGTCGCGGCCCAGTTCGCTGGCCATGCGGCGCTTGACGAAGGGCCAGCCCATGGCCGGCGCGTTGGCCTGCAACTGGGCCAGCTCGGCGACGTATTCCCTGGGCAGCGCCTCGGGGATGGTCGACAAGAGCTGCGCCACCTTCATCAGCGGCCCCTTGAGGCCACCCAGGGCGCGGCGCAGATCAGCGGCATGGCCGGCCCGGTCGATGGGAATGCCCAGCACGCGCTCGCCGGCCAGCCTGGCCGCGACGCCGCCGATGGCGCTGCCGACCCGCACGTAGCGCCGCACCCGGCCGCCGAGACGGTGGCCTTCACGCGCCAAGATGCCACCCCCTGCCGAAGCCTCCCCCATCGAGGCGAAGGGATGCACGCATCTTCAAGGGCGCAGCCGCTTGAAGCATGGGGAATTGACCACAGAGGCACAGAGGCACAGAGAGAGTTTTCGGGGCGCGCCGCGGCGGAGACTTCATGAGCCAACGGTTCTCATCGGGTCTCAGCTGTCTTCTTACCGGACGCTGACCCACCGATACAGGTATCGGGACGCTTCCTTGGCGATAACGCCGACCAGACAACCGGCGCCATTGGCCTCTAAGAGAATCTCTGTGCCTCTGTGCCTCTGTGGTGAATCTACAGGGCTTTTCCATCGCCCAGCCGGTGCCGGGCATAACCGCAACGTCAACCACACGATGCGTGCATCCCTCAGCCATCAAGGGGGAGGGATTGGACCGCCATCCCTCAGGCATCCGGCTCTTCCTCCAGTTCGTCGATAAAGCCCTCGATGACGGCCAGGCCGCGCGACCAGAAGGTGGGATCGGAGGCGTCCAGGCCGAAAGGCGCCAAGAGCTCCTTGTGGCGCAAGGTGCCGCCAGCCCGCAGCATGGCGAAGTATTTTTCCTCGAAGCCCGCCGCCGTGTCCTGGTAGGCGGCGTAAAGCGAATTCACCAGGCAGTCGCCAAAGGCATAGGCATAGACATAAAAGGGCGAATGCAGAAAGTGCGGCACGTAGCTCCAGTAATGACGGTAATCATCGTCGAAGTGAAAGGCCGGGCCCAGGCTTTGGCGCTGCACGCCGAGCCAGATCTGGCCCAATTCCTCGGCCGTCAGCTCGCCCTCGGGCCGGCGCGCGTGGAGCTCGCGTTCGAACTCGTAAAAGGCGATCTGGCGCACCACCGTGTTGAGCATGTCCTCGACCTTGCCGGCGATCATGATGCGGCGGCGGGCAGCGTCATCCTCGCCATCCAGCAGCGCCCGGAAGGTGAGCTGTTCGCCGAAGACGCTGGCGGTTTCGGCCAGGGTGAGCGGCGTATCGGCCAGCAGCGCCCCCTGGCCGGCCGCCAGCACCTGGTGCACGCCGTGGCCGAGTTCGTGGGCCAGCGTCATGACGTCGCGCACCCGGCCCTGGTAGTTGAGATGTAGATAGGGGTGCACGCTGGGCACCGTGGGGTGGGCGAAGGCGCCGGGTGCCTTGCCCGGACGGAGGCTGGCGTCGATCCAGGCGTTGTCGAAAAAGCGCCGGCCGATGTCGGCGAGCTCGGGCGAGAAGGCGCCGTAGGCGGCCAGCACGATATCGCGGGCCTCGTTCCAGGGGATGGTGCGGTCGTCGTCCTCCGGGAGCGGCGCGTTGCGGTCCCAGTAATCGAGCTTGTCCTGCCCCAGCCAGGCCGCCTTGTGGGCGTAGTAGCGGTGCGAGAGCCGGGGATGGGCCTGGCGCACGGCGTCGACCAGGGCCTCCACCACCTCGGGCTCGACCTGGTTGGCCAGGTGGCGGGGCTGGGCCGGCAGCTCATAGCCCCGCCAGCGGTCCTCGATCTCCTTGTCCTTGGCCAGGGTGTTGGTGATCAGCGTCAAGAGCGCGCTCTCGCCTTCCAGCACCCGGGCGATTTCCTTGGCGGCGCCGCGTCGGCGCTCGCCGTCGGGATCGCTGAGGCCGTGCAGCGCCTGTTCCAGGGCCACGCTCTTGCCCTCGATCTCGAAGCTGAGCCCGGCCATGGTCTGGTCGAAGAGCCGCACCCAGGCGGCCCGCCCGGCGACGTCTTTTTCGTGCAGCAGCGTCTCCAGCCCGTCTTCCAGCTGGTAGGGCCGGAAGACGCGCAGGTCGCGCAGCCAGGGGGCGTAATGGGCCAGCCCGGTCGAGGCTTCGAGCTTGGCGGCCAAGTCGTCTTCTTCCAGCCGGTTGAGCTCGAGGCCGAAGAAAATTAGCTCGGTGGTGATGGCGTTGACGCGTTCCTGGGTGTTCTGGAAGAAGCGGCCGATCTCGGGGTCGGTGACGTTGCCGGCATGTAGCAAACCGGCAAAGCTCATGACCCGGCCCAGGATCTCGGAAAGCTCCTCGTAGGCGGCGATGGCGGCGCCCAGGTCGTCGACCGAGAGCTCGGCGATGCGGCCCCGGTAGCGCTCGGCGAATTGGCCGGCCGCGGCGTTGGCGGCCTCGAGGTCGGCGCCCAGCTCCTCGGCATCGGCGTCGGCATAGAGATCGCCGAGGTCCCATTCGGGCAGCTGGCCAAGGTCGTCGGCAACCGCATCCGCCATTCTCGTGCGCCCCATCAGACCAGCAGGAAATGCCCGTGGGCGGCGGCGATGGGCTTGGCCCGATCGTCCTGCCAGGCCTCGACGCGGACGTTGGCGACGCGGCGGCCCTGCTTGGTGATCAGGCCCTGGGCGAAGGTGTCGCGGGTGCGGCCCGAGCGCAGGTACTCGACGGAGATGTTGATGGTCTTGGGCACCCCGGCGGTATCGGTTTCCCAGATCAGCGCCATCAGGGCGGCATTTTCCAAGAGCGCGCTGATGGTGCCGCCGTGCAGTGCCGGCAGGATGGGGTTGCCCACCAGGTGCTTCTGGAAGGGCATGGCGCAAACCAGGCCGTCGTCGGCCAGTTCGACCTCGAAGCCCATGAACTCGGCGTAGGGAATGACGCCGGAAAGCTGGGCCGCATGGCCGCTCTGCTTGGCCGCCCGGATGATCTCGATGAAGGTCATGCCCCCTTCCCCATGGCGGCCTGCCGGGGCCAGTTGCCGGCCGACGAGCCGGCCGAGCCCAGCATGAAGGTGGAGACGCTGGTGGCCACCGGATCGGCCTTGTCGTCGTGGAAGGCGAGCGCCCGCACGAAGGCGATCGAGCGGGTCAGCTTGTAACAATGCGCGTTGGCCAAGAGGTCGTGCTCGGGCGTCGCCGGCTTGAGGTAGTCGATGCGCAGGTCCAGGGTGGCGATGGGGATGATCTCGGCCACCGCCGAGAACACCGATAGGCCCGAGACGGTGTCGATGAACGAGCTGATGACGCCGCCGTGCAAGACGCCCGTATCGGGATTGCCGACCAGGCGCTGGTCGTAGGGCAGCCTCATGGTGCAGCGCCCCTCCGAGATCTCGGTCATCTCGAGCCCCAGCGCCACGTTATGGGCGACGGCGCTGGTCAGACGCTGTCCCACCTCGATGTCAATTTCGAACTTTGGCACTATTTTCCTCTACCTCTTGCCCTCGTCAGACCCCGTGGTAGTCGCGGTACCATTCGACGAAACGCGGCACGCCCACGTCGATGGGCGTGGTCGGCTGGTATCCCAGGTCCTGTTGGATGGCACTGATGTCGGCGTAGGTCTCCTTGACGTCGCCCGGCTGCATGGGCTCGAGTTGGCGTTCGGCGCGCTGCCCGATGGCCTCTTCCAAGACCTCGATCAGGCGCAGCAGCGGCTCGGAGCGGTGGTTGCCGATGTTGTAGAGCCGCCAGGGCGGCGCCTCACCATCGGCCGGCGGATTGTCGAGCGCTCGCACGGTGCCGTCGACGATGTCGTCGACATAGGTAAAATCGCGCCTCATGTCGCCGTGGTTGAAAACCTGGATGGGCCGGCCCTCGTAAATCGCCTTGGTGAAGATGAAAAGCGCCATGTCGGGCCGGCCCCAGGGGCCGTAGACCGTGAAATAGCGCAATCCCGTCATCGGCAAGCGGTAAAGATGGCTATAGCTATGGCCCATCAGCTCGTCGGCCCGCTTGGTCGCGGCATACATCGAGGCCGGCGTGTCGACGCGGTCCTCGACGGCGAAGGGCAGCTTGGTGTTGCCGCCGTAGACCGAGGATGAGCTGGCATAGACCAGGTGCTCGAAGCCCTCGGTCTGGCGGCAAAGCTCGAGAATGACCAACTGGCCGACCAGGTTGGTCTGCACGTAGGCCATGGGGTTCTCGAGCGAATAACGCACTCCGGCCTGGGCTGCCAGATGCACGACGCGGCGGAAGGGGCCGTGTTGGCGGGCCGCCGCGAATACCGCGTCCTGATCGGCCAGATTGGCCCGCACCATGGTGAAATTGGGCTGGTCCGTCAGCCGGGCAGCCCGCGCCTCTTTCAGCGCCGGATCGTAATAGGCGTTGAAGTCGTCGAGTCCGACCACGCGATCGCCGCGCGCCAGCAAGGCCTCAGAGAGCGCCGATCCGATGAAGCCGGCCGCGCCGGTGACGAGAATGTTCATAACGCGTTGTCTCGGTGAGAAGCGATGTGCCGCCATCGGCGGCAGGCTGCGAACGGCGCAAACATAGTGCCACGAAGGCACTTAATCACGCCCTTTTCCGCTGGTGCCGATTGGCGGCTTTTGACGATGCATAAGAAATGTCCTATATCGGGACAACAGTCCGGATGGCTGAGCCCGAGTTGCACTCCGGCGTCCGGGGAAACGGAGCGGCATGGTGCAGACCATCTTGATCGTCCAGGACGACCCGGCCCAAAACCGCTATCTCCAGGAGATCGTCGGCCGCCAGGGCTATCGCACCATCGCCGTGGACGACGGCCAAGAGGCCGTCGAGCTCTTGCTGCAGAGCCGCGGCGAGGCCGTCGATCTGGTGCTGCTGGATCTGGTCATGCCCCGTGTCGACAGTCTCGAGGTGCTGCGCCAAGTCCACCCGGAACGGCCTGATCTGCCCATCGTGGTGCTGACAATAAAGGGCGGCATCGACACCGTGGTCGAGGTGATGCGCGCCGGCGCCGCCGATTTCCTCGTCAAACCGGCGTCACCCGAGCGCCTGCAGGTAACCATCGAGAACGCCATCAAGGTAACCGCGCTCACGGACCAGGTGTCGCGCCTGACGCGCCGCGCCGAGGGCAGCCTCGGCTTCGCCGACATGGTGGCCGAGAGCCCGGCCATGAGCCGCACCATCGATCTCGCCCGCCGCGCCGCCGCTTCGGCCATCCCCATCCTCATCGAGGGCGAGAGCGGCGTCGGCAAGGAGCTCATGGCCCGCGCCATCCAGGGCTCGAGCGAGCGCGCCGGCCGGCCCTTCGTCGCCGTCAACTGCGGCGCCATCCCGGAGAACCTGGTCGAGAGCATCCTCTTCGGCCACGAAAAGGGAGCCTTCACCGGCGCCGACAGCCGGCACGCGGGAAAATTCCTCGACGCCGACGGCGGCACGCTGTTTCTCGACGAGGTCGGCGAGTTGCGCGGCGATTTGCAGGTCAAGCTGCTGCGGGCGTTGCAGGAAGGCGAGGTCGACCCGGTGGGCGCCAGTAAGCCGGTCAAGATCGATGTACGGCTGATTTCCGCCACCAACCAGGACTTGGCCTCGCTGGTGGCCGAGAAGCGCTTCCGCGAGGATCTCTATTACCGCCTCAACGTCTTTCCCATCCACCTGCCGCCGCTGCGCCAGCGCCCAGGCGACGTGGCACCGCTGGTCGAACGTTTCATCACCAGCTATGCCGCCCAGGAAGGCAAGACACTCCAGGGCATCGACGCCGGCGCCCTCGAGCTACTCGAAGCCCAGTCCTGGCCGGGCAACGTGCGCCAGTTGGAGAACAGCATCTTTCGCGCCGTCGTGCTCAGCGAAGGCGAAATCCTGACGCTGGCCGACTTTCCCCACTTGGCGCCGCCGGCAGCGGCGGGTGAGGCGGGTGAGGCGGGTGAGGCGGGCGCGGGCCCGGCCGCCCTCGATGCGGCCGGCGAGCTCAGGCCGCTGCGAGAGGTCGAGAACGACATGATCATGTTCGCCATCGAACACTGCCGCGGCCGCATGACCGAGGTCGCCCGGCGCCTCGGCATCGGCCGCTCGACGCTTTATCGCAAGGTCCGCGAATTGGGCATCGAGGTCGGCGAAGGCGACTGAGGGGAAGTTGCCAGGCGGGCGTTGCTGCGCTAACTCTTTATCAGCACTTCTTTCCAACATCTGCAGGGGGCCGGGATGTCTCTCGCCGCCGTTTCCCTCGACGACAAGTACAGCCTGCGCTCCGGACGCGTCTTTCTCAACGGCGTCCAAGCCCTGGTGCGGCTGCCCCTCATGCAGCGCTGGCGCGACCAGGCCGAGGGCCTGGAGACGGCGGGTTTCATCTCGGGCTACCGGGGCTCGCCCTTGGGCGGCTACGACCAGGCGCTGTGGCAGGCGCGTGCCTTCCTGGACGAGAACCACGTGCGCTTCCAGCCCGGCCTCAACGAGGACATGGCGGCGACCTCGGTCTGGGGCAGCCAGCAGGTCGGCCTCTTTCCCGGCGCCAAGTACGACGGCGTCTTCGGCATCTGGTACGGCAAGGGCCCTGGCGTCGACCGCTCGGGCGACGCCCTGAAGCACGGCAACATCCACGGCACCTCGCGCCTGGGCGGCGTGCTGGTGATGGCCGGCGACGACCATGGCGCCGGCTCGTCGACGCATGCGCATCAGTCCGACCAGGCCTTCACGGCGGCGCTGATCCCGGTGCTCAACCCGGCCTCGGTGCAGGAATACCTCGACTTCGGCCTCATCGGCTTCGCCATGTCGCGCTTTTCCGGCCTCTGGGTGGGTTTCAAGATGGTGGCCGAGGCGCTGGAAAGCTCGGCCTCGGTGCAGGTCGATCCCGGCCGTGTCGACATTCACTTGCCTGATTTCGAGCTGCCCGAGGGCGGCCTCAACATCCGCTGGCCCGAGGACCGGCTGGAGATCGAAAAGCGGGTGCAGAACCTGAGCCTGCCGGCGGCGCTGACCTTCGCCCGGGCCCAGGGCCTCGACCGGACCGTCATCGACAGCCCGCGCCGCCGCCTGGGCATCGTCGCCACCGGCAAGGCCTACCTCGACGTACGCCAGGCGCTGGGCGACCTGGGCATCGACGAGGGCGTGGCGGCCGAGATCGGCCTCAGCATCTACAAAGTGGGCCTGAGCTGGCCGCTCGACGGCGAAGGTGCGCGCAGCTTCGCCCAGGGCCTGGAGGAAATCCTGGTGGTCGAGGAAAAACGGCCCAATCTCGAGCTCCAGCTCAAGGACAAGCTCTACGACCTCGCCGAAACGGCCCGGCCGCGCGTCGTGGGCAAGTTGGACGAAGCGGGCCGGCCGCTGATCTCGGCCATCGGCGAGCTCTCGCCGGGCCTCGTCGCCCAGGCCATCGCCGGGCGCCTCGAGCGCTTTCACACCAGCCAGCCGATAGCCGAACGCCTCGCCTTCCTTGAACAAAAGCAAGAAGCCCTCGAGAGGGTGCCGGCCGACGTCATCCGCATGCCCTACTTCTGCTCCGGCTGTCCCCACAACACCTCGACCCGGGTGCCCGACGGCAGCTTCGCCATGGCCGGCATCGGCTGCCACACCATGGCGGTGTGGATGAACCGCTCGACCATGACCTATACCCACATGGGCGGCGAGGGCGCCAACTGGATCGGCATGCAGCCCTTTACCGATTCACCCCACGTCTTCCAGAACATGGGCGACGGCACCTACTACCATTCCGGCCTGATGGCCATCCGCGCCTCGGTGGCGGCGGAAAGTCGTATCACCTACAAGATCCTCTTCAACGACGCCGTGGCCATGACCGGCGGCCAGCCCGTCGAGGGCCAGATCACGGTGCCCCAGATCGCCGCCCAGGTTCACGCCGAGGGCATCAAGCGGCTGGTGGTGGTCAGCGACGAGCCCGACAAGTATCCGGCCGGCACGCGCTTTCCGCCGGGCACCGATATCCACCACCGCTCCGCGCTCGACGAAGTGCAGCGCCAGTTGCGCCAGATCGACGGCGTCACGGTGCTGATCTACGACCAGACCTGCGCCGCCGAAAAGCGGCGCCGCCGAAAACGCGGGCTCTTCCCCGATCCGCCCAAGCGGGCCTTCATCAACGAGGCCGTCTGTGAGGGCTGCGGCGATTGCAACGCCGCCTCGAACTGTCTTTCGGTGGAGCCCCTGGAAACCGAATTCGGGCGCAAGCGCAGCATCAACCAATCAAGCTGCAACAAGGATTTTTCCTGCGTTTTGGGTTTCTGCCCGAGCTTCGTCACGGTCCACGGCGGGGCTTTGCGAAAAGCCCTCCCCGGGGGCGGTGCCGAAGCAAGGCCCAGCGACGAGTTGCCCGAGCCCGACCTGCCGGCCCTCGACGACCCTTACGGCGTCATGGTGGCCGGCGTCGGCGGCACTGGCGTCGTTACCATCGGCGCCCTTTTGGGCATGGCGGCGCACCTTGAGGGCAAGGGCGTGACGGTGCTCGACCAGACCGGCCTCAGCCAGAAGGGCGGCGGCGTACTGAGCCACGTGCGCATTGCCGCCAAACCCGACGAGATCCACGCCGTACGCCTGACCGACGGCGGCGCCGATGCCGTGATCGGCTGCGACATGCTGCACACGGCCAGTTTCCAGGCGCTCTCCAAGATGCAGGGCGGCGTGACGCAAGCCGTGGTCAACAGCCAAGTCAGCCCCAGTGCGGCGCACGCGCTCAATCCCGACTTCGAGCTTCATACCGAGGCGCTCGAGGGCATGATCACCAAGGCCACCGGCGACAACCTGGTGGATTTCGTCGATGCCTCGGGCCTGGCCACGGCGCTGATGGGAGACGCCATCGCCACCAACCTCTTCATGCTGGGCTATGCCTACCAGCGCGGCATGGTGCCGCTGAGTGGCGCGGCCATCCAGCGCGCCATCGAACTCAACGGCGTGGCCGTCGAGGGCAACCTCAAAACCTTCCGCTGGGGCCGCACGGCGGCCTTTGACCTCGACCGCGTCGAGGCGGCGGCCCGCCCCACCCAGGCGGCTCGGCCCGAGGCGGCGGCCCGGGATGTCGATAGCCTGGTGGCGCGCCGCGTGGTGGAGCTCACGAAATACCAGGACGCCGCTTACGCCGGGCGCTACAGCGCCTTGGTTGCCGAAATCCAGACCGCCGAGCGCGAGCGCGCCCCGGGTATGGGCGGCCTGGCCGAGGCGGTAGCGCGCAACTATTTCAAGCTGCTGGCCTACAAGGACGAATACGAGGTGGCGCGCCTGCACGCGGACCCTGAGTTCCGGGCCCGCATCGAGCACCAGTTCGAGGGCAGCTACAAGCTGCGATTCCATTTGGCACCGCCGCTGCTGGCGCGCCGCGACCCCCAGACCGGGCGCCTGCAAAAGCGCGAGTACGGCTCCTGGATGATGGGGGCCATGGGCCTGCTGGCCGGCTTCAAGGGGCTGCGCGGCGGCCCCTTCGATATCTTCGGCCGCACCGCTGAGCGGCGCCGCGAACGGGCCCTGATCGTCGAATACGAGGTGCTGCTGCGCGAACTGGCCGCCGGCCTCGACAGCGAAAATCACGCCTTGGCCCGCGAGATCGCGGCGCTGCCCGAAATGATCCGCGGCTTCGGCCACGTCAAGGAAGGCAATATCGTGGACGCCAAGGCCCGCGAGGCCGAGCTGCTGACCCGCTTCCGCGATCCCGGGGCGCGGCAGACGGCGGCGGAGTAGGGGTTAACCGACGCCCAACGCCGATTTGTAAAGCTCCAACAGCGCCTCTTGTTCCTGCAACGTGGGCTGGTCCATCTTGCGCAGGCGAATCACTTGGCGCATGACCTTGGCGTCGAAGCCGGTGCCCTTGGCTTCGGCGTAGACCTCGCGGATGTCGGCGGCCAGGGCCGATTTTTCCTCTTCCAGGCGTTCGATGCGGGTGATGAAGGAACGCAACTGGTCGGCGGCGAAGGCTTCGGTCATGGGGGGCTCCGGTCGGGATGGGGAGGGCGGAACTTAACCAGAGCCGTCCGGCAAATCCAGTCCCATGGCGGTCTCCTCGATCAACATGTCGACGACCTGTTCCAGGGCCTGGCGCTCGTCGGCGCCCAGCTCCGTGGCCTGGGTGAATAGCGCCATCTGGCGCTGGGCGCTGGTGCCGCGAGCGACGATCTGGCGGGCATGTTCGACCTCGGCCACACAGTCCAGGCGTTCGGCGTCCTCGCGCACCAGTTCGATCAGTTCCTCGATCAATTCGCCAAAGGGCACGCGTTCGCCCTTGCCGAAATCGACCATGCTGTCACCGGTGCCGTGACGCTGGGCCAGCCAGCGGTTTTCGTCGATCAGGATGCGCGGGTAGATGCGCCAACGCTGGTTGTTGAGCTTCAAGCGCTTCAGCATGCTGATGATGCAAACATAGAAGGCGGCGATGGTCACGGTGTCGTCGATGCGGGTGCAGACATCGGTCATGCGCATTTCCAGCGTGGGAAACTTGGCGCTGGGGCGCACGTCCCACCAGATCTTGCTGGCCTCGTCGATGACTCCGGCCCGCACCATCTGGTTCACCAGGCGTTCGTATTCGCCATAGCTTTCGAAACGGTCGGGTACACCGGTGCGCGGCAGGCCGTCGAAGACACTTAGACGATACGACATCAACCCGGTATTGACGCCGCGCCAAAACGGCGACGAGGTGCTTAGCGCCAGCAGGTGCGGCAGGAAGTAGCGCACCTGGTTCATCATGTCGATGCGCAGATCCTCGTCCTCGATGCCGATATGTACGTGCATGCCGCAAATCAGCAGGCGCCGGGCCAGGCCCTGCATGCTGCTGGCCAGCATGTGGTAGCGCTCCTTGTCGGTGTGCAGCTGTTCGTTCCACTGGGCGAAGGGGTGGGTGCCGGCGGCGATCAGCGCCAGGCCATGCTTCTTGGCCATTTGCACCACCGTCGAGCGCATCATGACCAAGTCCTGGCGGGCCTCGGCGACGCTGGCGCAGACCCGCGTGCCAATCTCGATCTGGGCTCGCAGGAACTCGGGCATGACCTGCTCCCCCAAGGCCTGCTGGCAGTCCTCCATCAACTCCTTCGGGGGATCGCTGGCCAGGTCCCGGGTGATTGGATCGACCAGCAGGTATTCCTCTTCGATACCCATGGTCAGGCTGGGCTGGGCTGTGGGCATGGTGATCTCCCTGGTAGAGAATCCTATTGTTGGGGCGGCGGCCCTAGCGGGGCCGCCTTGCGTTCAGGTGCCACGCAGGCTTCCGCGCCTTGGGCGCGAGGGCAGCCGGCCTTGCCGGTGGCGCCGGGCGGCGCCCGCTGGGCATGAAGATGGTGTCCATGTCCCCCAAAACCGCTCACTCGCCCGGCGTTTCCCAGGGCTGGCTCTGGCGCACCGTCGTGCGGATGGCCGCGGCCAGGCGGCCGGCCCAGGCCTCGGCCCCGTGGTGGGTGTCGATCAGATCCTGGCGCAATTCGACGATGACGTGGGGAATGCGCTCTGCCGCACCGTGGACGTGGATGCCGTAGCCGGCCGGGTCGAAGCCCGAATAGGGCAGGTTGTCGCCCACCTGGACACCGGCAAAGGCCTCGAAGGCGGCCATCAGTGGCCGGGCCAGACGATCGTCGTCCTTGTAGAGCAGGCCGACCTGCCAGGGCCGCTCGATGCCGTCGAGGATGGGCGTGAAGCTGTGGATGGCAAACAGCGCCGGCAGGGCACGCCGGCGCATGGCATCGAGCTGGCCGCTGACGGCATCATGGTAGGGCACGAACCAGTCGCGCTCGCGCCGGGCCCGTTCGGCGGCATCGATGCCCTGGTTGCCTGGCACCACCACGTGGTCGCTTTCCTCGACGATCGACTGTTGCCCGCCGGGATGGCGGTTGAGGTCGATGAAAAGGCGTGACACGGCCGACAGCACCGCCGGCGCATCGAGGGCGCTGGCCAGGCGGCGGGTGACGTCGGCGGCGCCGATATCGTAGGCGATGTGGCGGGCCAGCGCCGTGGGCTCAAGCCCCAGCCCGCCGCAATCCGCCGGCAGGGTGTTGCTGGCATGATCGCAGGTCAGCAAAAAGCCGGCCCCGCCGCCCGGGTTGAGCACCTCGAAGGGCGGCGGCTGGACGGCCCGCTGGTCGGGCCCAGTGATCTCGCTGGCCATGTCCACGGTTGCACCTTTGCAAGAATGCCGCCCCAAGGGCAAGAATGCCGCCCCAAGTGCAAGAATGCCGCCCCAAGGGCTGGGCGGCTCCGGCGCGGGACCATACGCCGCTCCCGGCCTTGGTGCAACGCCTGGGCCGCGCTATAACCGGGCCATGAACCAGGCCGACCGGGCGCTGCTGCGCCAGCTTTTCGACGCCGCCGTGGCGGCCGTCGCGCCCGCCGTTTGCCTGCCTGGCCACCTGCCCGCCGCCGCCACCGCCGGCGGCGGCCGCACGGTTGTGGTGGGTGCCGGCAAAGCCGCCGCGGCGATGGCCGCGGTGACGGCGGCGGCGCTGCCGGCGGCGGCCGGCCTGGTGGTGACGCGCTACGGCCACGGCGTCGCCGAGACAGGCTCGATCGAGGTCGTCGAGGCGGCCCATCCGGTGCCCGACGCGGCCGGCCGCCGGGCCGCTGGGCGCATGCTGGAGTTGGTTCAGGGCCTGGGGGCCGACGATCAGGTGATTTGCCTCCTGTCGGGCGGCGGCTCGGCGTTGCTGGTGGCGCCGGCGGCGGGGCTGACGCTCGAGGACAAGCAGGCGGTGACCGGGGCGCTGTTGCGCTCGGGGGCTTCGATCGGCGAGATCAACTGCCTGCGCAAGCACCTCTCGGCCCTCAAGGGTGGCCGCCTGGCCACCGCCGCCCATCCCGCCGCCGTCTTGACGCTGGCCATCTCCGACGTGGCCGGCGACGACCCGGCCACAATCGCTTCGGGACCGACGGTGGCCGACCCCACGACCTTCGCCCAGGCCCGGGCGGTGCTGCAAAAGTACGCCATCGAGCCGCCGCCCGCCGTCGCCGCGCACCTGGCGGCGGCCCGGGAAGAAACGCCCAAGGCCCTTGATCCCCGCCTGGTCCGGGCCCGGACGGTGATCGTCGCCGGCGCCGGCTCGGCTCTGGCCGCGGCCGCCCGCCAGGCCGAGGCAGCCGGCTACCAGGCCCGGGTGCTGGGCAACGACATCGAGGGCGACAGCACCACCATCGCGCGTGAGCACGCCCGCCTGGCGCTCGAGGTCCGCGACGCCGGCCAGCGCCTGGCGCTCTTGTCGGGCGGTGAAACCACGGTGACCATACGGGGCTCCGGCCAGGGCGGCCCCAACGCCGAATACGTGCTGGCGCTGGCGCTGGCGCTCGATGGCGCGGCCGGCATCGCCGCGCTGGCGGCCGACAGCGACGGCATCGACGGCAGCGCCGACAACGCCGGTGCGATTTGCCTGCCCGACACGCTGGCGAGGGCTCGGGCCGCCGGCCTCGACGCCGAGGGCCACTTGGCCAACAACGACTCCTATGGTTTTTTCGCGGCCCTGGGCGATCTGGTCATGAGCGGTCCGACGCGCACCAACGTCAACGACTTCCGCGCCATCCTGGTAGCCCCGGAGGGCGGCGGAGGTTAGGATTTCCTATGCGACGCCAGCGTAGCGCCAAGATCATCGCCACCCTCGGCCCGGCCAGTGCCGAGGCCGAGGTGATAGAATCATTGTTCCTGGCCGGCGCCGACGTCTTTCGCCTCAACTTCAGCCACGGCCAGCGCGAGACCCACGTCGCCGCCCACGCCGCCATTCGCGAGCTCGAACGCCGCAGCGGCCGGCCCATCACCATCCTGGTCGATTTGCAGGGTCCCAAGCTGCGCGTCGGCAGCTTCGCCAAGGGCCGGGCCGAGCTGCGGGCCGGCCGGCGTTTCGATCTCGACCTGGGACCGGAGGCGGGCGATGCCAAGCGGGCACCGCTGCCGCATCCCGAGATCTTCGCCGCCCTCGAGGTGGGCACCGAGGTGCTGATCGACGACGGCCGCATCCGGCTCCGCGTCGTCGAGGTGGGCCCCGACCGGGCCCGGACCGAGGTGGTGGCGGGCGGCGAGATTTCCGACCGCAAGGGGGTCAACCTGCCGGCTGCCGTGCTGCCCATCGCGGCGCTGACCGACAAGGACCGCGGCGATCTCCAGATGGCCCTCGATCTCGACGTGGACTGGGTGGCGCTGTCGTTCGTGCAGCGCCCCGAGGACGTCGCCGAGGTGCGCAAGATCATCGCCGGCCGGGCCGGCCTGATGGCCAAGATCGAGAAGCCCTCGGCGCTGGAGCACCTGGAAGACATCATCGACATCGCCGACGGTCTGATGGTGGCGCGCGGCGACCTGGGCGTCGAGTTGCCGGTGGAGGAGGTGCCGGGGCTGCAAAAGCGCATCATCCGGGCCGCCCGGGCGGCCGGCAAGCCGGTGGTGGTGGCGACGCAAATGCTGGAATCCATGGTCCAGGCGGCGACGCCGACGCGGGCCGAGGTCTCCGACGTCGGCACGGCCGTCTACGACGGCGCCGATGCCATGATGCTGTCGGCGGAAACCGCCTCCGGGGCCTATCCGCTCGAGGCCGTGAGCATGATGAACCGGGTCATCGAACAGGTCGAAAGCGACGATCTTTACCGCACCCTGATGGATTCCGAGCACCTGCCGCCCGAGGCCACCGCCGCCGACGCCATCAGCGCCGCCGCCCGCCAGGTCGCCGAGACGTTGCGCGCCAGTGCCATCGTGACCTACACCGGCACCGGCTCGACGGCGCTACGGGCGGCCCGCGAACGCCCCGTCGTGCCCATCCTGGTGCTGACGCCGAAGCTCGATACGGCGCGCCGCCTGGCCGTGGTCTGGGGCGTGCACTGCGTCCAGACCGAGGACACCACCAATTTTACCGATATGGTCGAACGGGCCGGCCGCATCGCGCTGCGCGACAGCTTCGCCGGCGGCGGCGACCGCCTGGTGATCACCGCCGGCGTCCCCTTCGGCACGCCGGGCGCCACCAACGTGCTGCGCATAGCCTGGGTCGAAGAACCGCTGGAACCGGTGTAGGAGTCTTGTGCGGCGGTCCCGCAGGGACCGCCTGCGTTCAAGCGCCACGCGGGCTTCCGCGCCTTCGGCGCGTAGGCAGCCGACCTTGACGGGGGCAAGGGCCGGTGCCCGCCGTTCCTTAATTAAGGGGACGCGGACGAATCATTAACTTTTCGCCGCAACGCCTGTTAATGGATCTTAATTAAGGGGACGCGGACGCTCACCGCGAGGGCAGCCGCCGACGCCCCAGTTCCGGGCGGTGCCCGCTTCCCTGGCGCTGAAGGCGGCTCGGAAAGTGGTGACTGTCACCACTTTTTCACCACTTTATTTAGGGCACGATTTTTGTCGGCGGGCACCGCCCCTGGCCACAGCCAGGGCCGGCTGCCGGCGCGCCGAAGGCGCGGAAGCCTGCGTGGCGCTTGAACGCGAGGCGGGCCAAAGGCCCGCCGCCCTAATGCATACTAGGCGACTTCAAGTAATCGCAGCGGTCGGCCGATCTGATCACCACGTCTTGGACCTCGCCGTCGCGGGCGATGGTCAGCGGGATGGCGCTGCCGGCCGGGCCGACGGCCCAGATCTTGCGAAAAAGATCGGCCAGCGAGTGCACGGGCCCGCCGGAAACCTCGAGCACGATGTCGCCGACGCGGACGCCGGCTTGCGCCGCCGGTCCGGTCTCGGCCAGCCCGGCAACCACGAAGTTGTCCTCGTATTCGGTGGTGTACATGCCCAGCCAGGGCTGCGGCAGCTCGTTGACGCGGCCGAACTTGAGCATGTCGTCGAGGATCGGCTGCAACAGGTCGATGGGCACGATCATGTTGCCGTCGTTGCGCACCTCTTCGCCCTGGGCCTGCTGCACAAAGAGCGAGCCGATGCCCTGCAGCCGGCCGTCGCGCCCGATCAGCGCCGCGCCGCCCCAGTTGGGATGCGGCGGCGAGGTGAAAATGGCCTCGTCGAGCACGTATTCCCAATAGCCGGCGAATTCGCGTTTCGAGACCACGTGGGCCTTGAGGGCGTGGCGCCGCCCGCCCTCGCCGGCGACGATGACGGAATCGCCGATCTCCGACTGCCGGGCCGAGCCGATCTCCAGGGCCGGCACGCCGAGGCGGCCCAGCGCCTGCACCAGGCCCAACCCGGTGCCCATGTCATAGCCCACCACATAGGCCGGCGCCGCCACGCCGTCGGCCGTGGTCAGCCACAGACGGTCGGCCTCGGTGATCAGGTAGCCGATGGTCAGGATCAATCCGCTCTCGTCGATGACGACGCCGTTGCCGCCGCGTTCGGTGCCCAGGATCGAGGCCGTGAAAGCGTCTTCCGGAATGTGGGCGCTGACCGCCACCACCGAGCGCAGCGCCTGATCGAGGTCGAAGCCGAGTTCCTCGGGCGCGGGCTGGGCCGCCAGGGGAAATTCCCAGTCGCTTTGTTCGGCCATGATCATCGTCCCCAGACCAAAGAAGGCCAGCGGCAAAAAATACTAGCACGAATTCGCCGCCGTCGCGGCCTTCACGATGATTCGGCTTCCACCTCGATCACGATACGCCCGACGGCCTGGCGGGCTTCCAAACAACGCAACGCCTCGGCCGCCCGGTGCAGGGGAAAGCGGTGGGAAATATGGGGCGCGAGCCGGCCCTCTTCGCACCAGGCCAGCAAGCGCCGCATGCCGGCGGCGGCGCGGCGGGGATGGCGTCGCGCCGATTCGCCGGCGCGGATGCCGATTAGGCTGTAGCCCTTGACCAGCGGCAGGTTGGCCTTGAGCGAGGGAATGCCGCCGCTGGCGAAGCCCACCACGAGCAGCCGCCCGTCCCAGGCCATGGTGCGCGATACCACGGCGAACAGCGGGCCGCCCACCGGGTCGACGACGACGTCGGCGCCCGCGCCCTCGGTCAGCTCGAGCAGGCGCTGGCGCAGGTCCTGCCGGCTATGGTTGATGGTCTGGTCGGCGCCCCGGGCCAGGGCCGCGGCCAGGCCCTCGTCGCGCGAGGCCACGGCGACGACCCGGGCGCCCAGCAGCTTGCCCAGCTCGACGGTGGCCAGGCCGACACCGCCGCCGGCGCCTAGTACCACCAGGGTCTCGCCGGGCGCCAGCCCGGCTTTGTCGACCAGGGCGTGATAGGCGGTGCGGGCAGCCACCAGAAAGCACGCCCCCTGGGCCACCGCGAAGGGCCCCGGCAGCGCTTGAACGGCCGAGGCCGCCACCACCAGCTCGGCCGCGAAGCCGGAGAACCTGGTGCCGGCCATGACCTCTTGCCCAACCTGCCATTGGGCCACGCCGGCCCCCACCTCGAGCACCCGGCCGGCCACCTCGAGGCCGGGTGCGAAGGGCAGTTCGGGCTTGTGCTGGTAGAGCCCGCGGGTAACCAGCAGGTCGGGAAAATTGACCCCCGCCGCGCGCACCTCCAGGCGCACCTCGTCGGACTGCAGCGGCTGGCGTGGCAGGTCGGCAAGCTGCAGGCTGTCGGGTCCCTCGAGGCGGTCACAGATCATGGCCCGGTAGGTCGTCGCGCAGCTCATCGCCGGTGCCGGGTTCTTTCGGCTTCAAAAGCGACACCCCTGGGCCAAAGCGCCTCAGCCATTCCCCGGACCCATGGCTCTTGGCCGCGGGCCGCCCGTGGCCCAGTCCAGCAGCTCCACCGTGTGCACCACCGGCAGTGCCGAATGCTGCGAGATCTGCACCAGGCAACCCAGGTTGCCGACGGCCACCACGGCACCGCCGCTGGTTTCCAGGTTGGCCGCCTTGCGCCGGCCCAGGCGCCCGGCCAGTTCCGGCTGCAACATGTTGTAGGTCCCGGCCGAGCCGCAGCAGAGGTGGCCTTCGGGCACCTCGCGAAGCTCGAAACCGGCGGCCCGCAGCAACTGCCGCGGCGGCGCGCTGAGCTTTTGCGCGTGCTGCAGCGAGCAGGCGTCGTGATAGGCCACGGTGAGGTCCGGTTGCGGCACAGCCGGCTTTTCCAGGCCCAGCTCCAACAGCAGCTCGCTGACGTCCAGCGCCAGCCCGGCGATGCGCTCGGCGCGTCCGCGCCAGGCTTCATCGTCGCGGAACATGTGGCCGTAGTCCTTGACCGTGCTGCCACAGCCCGAGGCGTTGATCACCACGGCATCCAGCCCGGCACCTTCGAGCTCGGCCGTCCAGGCGGCGATGGCGCGCCGCGCCCGAGCCCGGGCCTGGTCCTCGCGGCCCAGGTGGAAATCCAACGCCCCGCAACAGCCAGCGGGGCTGATCACCACCTCGCAGCCATGGCGGCGCAAGAGGCGCACCGTGGCCTCGTTGATGGCGGCGCCCAGGACCTGCTGGGCACAGCCCGTGAGCAGCGCCACGCGCTTGCGCCGCTGGCCAAGGGCGGCGAAGACCTGCGGCGTGGCGGCCGGCGAGGGCCCTTGCAGGCGGGCCGGCGCCAGGGCCACCAGGGCGCCCAGCCGGCCCGGCAACAAGGCCGCGATGGGCCGCACCAGCCAGGCCCCGGCCAGGGCCAGGCGAAAGAGCCGCGGGCGCGGCACCAGGTGGGCTATCAGGCTGCGCAGCAGGCGCTCAGAGAGCGGCCGGCGGAAGCTTTGCTCGATGTGGCCGCGGGCCTGGTCGACCAGCCGCAGGTAGTCGACGCCGGAGGGACAGGTGGTCATGCAAGAGAGGCAGGAAAGGCAGCGGTCGACGTGCTTGACGGTGGCGGCCGGGGCCGGTTCCCCGGTCTCCAGCATCTCCTTGATCTGCCAGATGCGGCCGCGCGGCGAATCGAGCTCGTCGCCCAGGATGACGTAGCTCGGGCAGGTCGCCGTGCAAAAGCCGCAGTGCACGCATTTGCGCAAGATGTCGTTGGCCGCGGCGATGTCGGGATCGAGCAGGCTGGTAGTGGTGAAGCGGGTTTCCATGAGGCGGCCTCAGACCCCCCGGTAAAGCCGGCCGGGGTTGAGGATGCCGCGGGGGTCGAAGGCCTGTTTGAGGCGCCCGGTGAGCGCCGCCAGGGCGGGCGGCTGGGGCGTGAAGACGCCGAGCTCTGCCCGCTGCTCGGCCGGCGCCCGCATCAGCGTGGCGTTGCCGCGCCCGGCCACGGCCGCCCACACGGCCTCGCTGCCGGGCTCATGGGCCGGCAGCTCGAGCCAGACCAGGCCGCCGCCCCAATCGTAGATCACCTCGGCGGCGTTCTGGCCGGTGGCGCCGAGGATGCGCTCCACCGTCCGGGCGCCCTCGCCCGGCGCCACCGAGAGCCGCCAGAGCACGCTGTCGCCGCCGCCCAGCAACGCCACCTCGCCCACTTCGCGCCAAAGAGTGGCCGAATTGGTGCTGTGCAGCTCCTCCACCGGGCCAAAGGCGAAAAACTCGTCACGCAGCGCCCGGCAGCGCTGCGCCAGCGAAGGCCCCGGCCCCTCGAGGCGCAGCGCCGTCACGGCGCCGCCGGCCCCGGCCACGTAGGAGACCGCCGAGCGCGCCGCCGCCGGGGCCGGCAGGTGGGCCAGGCCGGTGACGTCATGGCTCGAGCCGGCGGCCTGGGCCAGGGCCTCGATGGCGGCGCCGTCGGCCAGGCCGGCGATCAGCACGGTGCGGGTGCGTTCCGGCGCCGGCAGCACCTTCAGCGTCACCTCGGTCATGGCGGCCAAGGTGCCGAAGGAGCCGGCCAGCAGCTTCGACATGTCGTAGCCGGTGACGTTCTTGACCACCCGGCCGCCCGACTTGAAAGCCTCGCCCCGGCCGCTGACGCCGTGCACGCCGAGGAAATGATCGCGCGCCGCACCGCGGGCGATGCGCCTGGGCCCGGAAAGGTTGCAGGCCAGCACGCCGCCGATGGTGGCGCCGGCCTCGGCCGAGCCACCCAGCAGCGCGGCATAGGAGGGCGGCTCGAAGGCGAGCTGCTGGTTCTCGGCCGCCAGCAGCTCTTCGATCTCGGCCAGCGGCGTGCCGGCGCCGGCGCTGAGCACCAATTCCTCTGGCTCGTAAAGCGAGACGCCGGAAAGCGCCGCCAGGTCGAGGCGCGGCAAATCCCCCAGCGGCCGGCCCCAAGCCGCTTTGCTGCCCAGGCCACGAACTTCCAGCGCCCTGGTCTCGGCCGCCGCCCAGGCCAGCAGCTCCAACACCTGGCCGGCATCCGAGGGGGAGAAATTCTCGGCCATGCCTGCCTCAGAAACGCGGCAGGTCGGGAAACGGCAGCTGGCCCCGGTGGACGTGCATGTGGCCCAGTTCGGCACAGCCCCGCACGGTGGGGAAGACCTTGCCCGGGTTGAGCAGGCCGTCGGGGTCGAAGGCGCACTTGACGCGCTGCTGCTGCTCGAGATCTTGGTCCGTGAACATGGCGCCCATGAGGTCGCGTTTCTCGACGCCGACGCCGTGCTCGCCGGTCAGCACGCCGCCCACTTCGACGCAGAGCTTGAGGATCTCGGAGCCGAAGTCCTCGGCCCGCTCGAGCTCGCCGGGCTGGTTGGCGTCGTAGAGTATCAGCGGGTGCAAATTGCCGTCGCCGGCGTGGAAGACGTTGGCCACGCGCAAGCCGAAACGGGCCGAAAGCTCGCCGATGCGGCGCAGCACTTGGGGCAATTGGTGGCGCGGAATGGTGCCGTCCATGCAGTAATAGTCGGGACTGAGGCGGCCGATGGCGGGAAAGGCCGCCTTGCGCCCGGCCCAGAAGCGCAAGCGCTCCTCTTCCGAGGTCGAGGCCCGCACCGTCACGGCGCCCGCGGCCCGGGCGATCTCGGCCACCCGGATGGCCAGGTGTTCGACCTCGGAGGCCGAGCCGTCGAGTTCGACGATAAGCAGCGCCTCGACATCCAGGGGATAGCCGGCCTGGCAGAAGGCCTCGGCCGCCCGGGTGGCGTTTTTGTCCATCATCTCCATGCCGCCGGGAATGATGCCGGCGGCGATGACCTTGCTGACGCATTCGCCGCCGGCCTCGATGGTGGCAAAGCCGATGAGCAGCGCCTGGGCCGTCTCGGGCTTCTTGAGGATGCGCACGGTAACCTCGGTGATGACGCCGAGCAGCCCTTCGGACCCCGTCATCAGGCCCAACAGATCGTAGCCCTCGGCCTCCAGGTGGCGCCCGCCCAGGCGCACCGTCTCGCCGCTCAGCAGCACCACCTCGAGACCCAGGATGTTGTTGGTCGTGACGCCGTATTTCAGGCAATGCACGCCGCCGGCGTTCTCGGCCACGTTGCCGCCGATGGTGCAGGCGACCTGGCTCGAGGGATCGGGGGCGTAATAGAAGCCGGCGTGCTCGACGGCCTGGCTGATGCCCAGGTTGGTGACCCCGGGCTGGGCCACGACGCAGCGGTTGGCGTAGTCGATCTCGAGAATGCGGTTGAACTTGGAAAGCCCCAGCACGATGCCGTCGGCCAGCGGCAGCGCGCCCCCCGAAAGCGAGGTCCCGGCACCGCGCGGCACCACCTTGGCCCGGAAGGCGCGGCATACCCCCAGCACCTCGGCGATCTGGGCGCTGGTCTCGGGCAGCACCACGGCCAGCGGCTTTTGGCGATAGGCGGTGAGGCCGTCGCACTCGTAGACGCCGAGCTCCTCGTCGCGCGCGATGACGCCCTCGCCCGGCACGATGCGGCTGAGCGCCGCCACCAGTTCGTCCTTCTGGGCCATGACCTCGGCATCGGGCTCGGGCATGCGCATCAGGGTCCCCCTTGGCTGCAACGTATTCAGCCTAGAGATTTAGCACTTGGCGCCCGGCCGACCAACCGCCCAAAAAAAACCGCGCCCGAATGGACGCGGCCAAACGAAAGGGCCCCCGCGGGGCCCCCGAGGGACGATGTTAGCCTTGGCGCGCCTTGAAGCGGCGGTTGACCTTGTTGATCACGTAGACGCGGCCCTTGCGCCGCACCACGCGGCAGGCCTGGTGGCGCTTCTTGACCGACTTGAGGGAATTCACGACCTTCATGACACTCGTCCGTTCATTTCCCGGCGGCGCTCCCGGGCGGGCCGAACCATAGGGGCGGCGTGGTGCACTGTCAATGCGCGGCTAGGCTTCCTTGCGGGCGTAAAAGCGGTAGACCTTGACCTCGCCCGAGCTCAGGGCAGCGATGCGGTGGAGCCAGAATTCGGCCTCGCGCACGGCCCATTCCTCGAGTTCGGGATTGCCCTTGAAGGTCTTCAGCGCTTCGGTGAAGCCGAGAAAGCCTTGCAGCACGTAGCCGCGCTGTTTTTCGCTGATGTCCTCGGCCACCCGCACCTCGAAGTTCATGCTCTCGAGTTTGCTGCGAAAACGGCCGACGTCCCAAAGCCGGGGCCGGCGTGGCTCGAAGCGCGACCACAACGCCACGGCGGGGCTCTCGGCCTGGCCTTCTTCGCCATTTTCGCCCTTGCCCTCGGCCGCCATGTAGTCCGTCATCATCAACTGGCCGCCGGGCTTCATGATGATTTCCATGGTTTCCAAGAGCGTATCCTTGTCGGCGACGGTGAACAGCGCATCCTTGGAAAACACCGCGTGGATGGAGTTTTCCCGGATGCCGACGTCGGCGAAGGCATCGAGGTCGCAGACCTCGATCGGTGCTTTTTTGGCCAGCGCCCCCATCTTCGAGATCTTCATGGCCGCCGCCGCCAGTTCCTCGTCCTCGTCGTAGCCGTTGACCCAGGCCCCGGTCTCGCGGGTGATGGTGCGGGTCGAGCCGCCCAGGCCGGCGCCGATATCGACCACCGACATGTTTTCGTTGAGCGCCAGCGGCCTGATCATGTCCTTGACCACGTCGAGGCCGCCGGGCTTGGTGAATTCCTCGCCCCAGATGGCCTGGGCGACCTTGAGCCTGGGCTCGGGCCAGCCCTTGGGCGGGGCGTAGGGCTCGGGTCC